>Ga0315903_10007634_pt1 | contig 13501 bp, 14 predicted proteins | sample LakEriMetagenome_7_FD_203524 | JGI IMG/M metagenome (GOLD analysis project Ga0315903, IMG submission 203524) | Freshwater fungal communities from buoy surface, Lake Erie, Ohio, United States - Buoy 2 MA119 | ecosystem: Environmental > Aquatic > Freshwater > Lake | place: USA: Lake Erie, Ohio...
ATGCCCGGGTCGCAGACGCCTATGGATACTACATGCCCTGTTTTCATATTCCCCCTGAGAGAGGTGCAGGACAGAAAAGTCGGGGGAGTCTTATCTGCCCTGCACTCTACTTATTTAGTTGTTCGTTCGACTAGAACGAAGGTGCTACGAGACCGGTACCGCTGATGATAGAAGCGGCGGCTGCGTAGCGCTCTGCTGTGAATGCAGCATAGCCGTAAACGACAGTCTTGATAGTCAAGCTGCCTGGGGCTGTTGCATCGAAGCGGAGTGAGAACGGTGCTCCCGGTTGCTCCCAAAGGTGCATTTCGCGGGAATCAACCAAATAGATTTCGTCTTGGTTGGTTGCTGCGCCGTAGGTTGTGCCTACGTTTGCATCTGTGATGATAGGCAGACCGAGTAGCTGGTAGCCGGAGTTTGCGTATTGTGCAACTCCAGCGCCAACGCCTGCTGCATTCATAGGGCCGTTAGCGGTCGGAACAACAACAGGGCGTCCTGTTGTGTCAGTCGCTGCGAGCAAGAACGCTAGGCGGCGTGGGTGCATAATCCAGTGAGTAGGTGTTGTGAACACGTTGCTCTGTACTTGCTGAAGTGCATCAGCGAGCTTTGGATAAAGCAGTGCTACTGTTGGAGTTGTAGCAGTGAAGGTTACAGCGTTTCCACCGGAAGCGCGGATACCCTTGATTTGACCGTTGTTGCCGGTACCATTCAAGACCTGTGAGTCAAGAGTGGTGTGCCATGAACGGATAAGGTCACGGAGTACGAACTCGTCAACGCCAGTGCCACGCTCGATGACTTGTCGGGAGAGGTCCTGTTGTCCAGCGATGGTGCGCACGTTGACCGTGAGCAGTGTGTCATCTGCGTCTGTCTCAGAAACGTTTGTGTTCTGTGTTTCCTGAACTGCAGTTGAAGTGCCTGTGGTCATTCTGCTTATGTTCAGCGTCATGCCTGCAGGCGGGAGTGGCATCTTGTTTGTAGCGAAGTCAGCTGTTGGGCGTCCAGCGCGAGCCAAAGGCGCGGCTAGGTCCACTAGATACTGAGGTACTACGAGACCAACGAAGTTGCCTGTGTCAACGTCACGACGTTCAACACTTTCTTCCTTCATGTGGCGTGAGAGACGCTCGTTAGCTGCAAAGTCGTTGCGGACTTGTGCATTGAAAGCATCACGTACGAATGAGTGGCCGGATTCAGCTGTGTAGGTGCGTGGTTCAGAAACGACCTTGATGCCTGTGGCCTTCGGTGTCGCAACTGCTGCAACTGCTGCACGAGCTTCTGCAGCCTTAGCGTCTGCGTCTGCTTGTGTCTTTAGTTTGTCGATCTTTTCATCGAGAGAACGGGATTCAGCGACGAGGGCATCAACCTTCTCGGTTTCCTCAGCGGTCAAATCGGTGCGGTTCTCAGCTGCTACTGCTTCGAGAATCGCGTCCATTTCGGCCTTCACTGCATCACGGCGCTCAACTACTTTGTCAAGGTATGACATTAGTTTTTGCTCCTTGTGAGTATTTGGAATCGAGGTGGTGGCGATGAGGTTCTCGGCGCCCGGTAAGGGGGTGAGAGTCACGCTCCGACTTCGTATCTGCTAGCGGTGCCAGCAGAATGTTATTTTGTGCGCTCGATTAGCGCTTTAGCTAGACGCAACGAGTAAGTGCGCAAACCTTCTTGTGTGCCCACTTGAGTGAGCTCAGGGTCCGGGGTGATGCTCGGCAACTTGATGCCCGCTTCGTCCTCGACCTCGGTTTCGATCTCTTCTTCCTCGTCCATCTCGTTTTCAACTGGCTCTTGTGCGTCCATAAGCGCTGCCATCATGGTGACGGCCTTCATGACGTACTCGTGGCCTTCAGACAGGTCATCAAACACAGTCTGTAAAACGAGCAAAGACTCACCAGTGATTTCGCGACCTTCTTTGACGGCTTCGATAGCCTTGCGTAGGTGCTCGCGAGCTTCGACGCTGGTGGTTGGGTAAGCAGGGTAAGTGACGACTGAAACATCGCCGTCTGCAAGGGAGACTTCTGTAAGTGTGCGCTCAGATCTGTCTTGGTTCCACTTTTGGCGAATGACACGAAATGCAAAACTCATCTGGTCAACGTCGCCGCGTTGAATAAGCGTGTAAAGGTCGCGAGCTTCTGTAGTGTCGGGCAGCTCAGCTTCAAAACGGAGTCCGACTTCGTCCTCAGTCAGAAGCAAAGTGCTGTTCTTGGTGCGAGCCAGTGGCAAGCCTTCGTGGTTGATAAGCAAGCGGACATCGGGGGTCTCGCTGAGTGTCTTGCGGAATGCGCCGGGAGCGATGCGCTCCTTGAATGGAAGCGGAACGCTAGAATCGTGAAAAACCGCGGCATAGCCAGCGAGTTTCATCTTGCCGTCGTCCTCACGAGTCTCAACGTTGCGAACCGTGTAGGTGCGACGTTCGATTTTCTTCATCTTGCTCCTGTCTTCCCCCTTGTTTTTTCGTGCTACTTCTCCACCCGGTTCGATTCCTTCGGAGATCGAAACCGCCACCATCTGGTCAATGGCGCCTTGCTTATTATCGTGGCAACCAAGTGTGGTGTAGCTGCCGTCCGACTCTTGCTTTACGGTGGCCCAGCCGGAGCAGTCGCTCTGCTGGTCTGTTATGAAGTAGGGCATCGTTAGACCTCGTAAACGGTTTTCGGGTTGGTTGGGTCAATAGTCGCAACGCCCTGAAGTTGGCCCGAAGGAACGCCGGTGTGTTCGATTTTCGGCATTCCGACTGCTTCAAGAGCAGCCGCTGGGTCAAAACCGACCTGAATCAGGTTGGTTGCTATTTCAGCGCGAAGTTTGATTCCGACCTCTTTTGCGTCAGTAAGGTCGATGTTTTGTAGCGGTACGCGGTACTGATCTCCGTCAGTAACCGGTGACATCTCTTCAAAGGCGTGAACGTCGTTGACTGACAAGAAGCCCTCTTGCAAGCCTTTAGTGTAAGCCTCGTAACGCTCAAGCGTGGTGCCACGAAGCAAGGCATCAAGGTTGAACTTGATAAAACCATCAGACTCGGGCAGCAAAGGTGAAAGCGCTTGCTCTAGGCGCTCAAGCAAAGGACGAAGCGAGTGCTGTACGAAAGACAGGTTCTGCGCTTCAACAGATGCAAACGACATCGCGCCAGCAACGGGGTGGCCCAATAGCGAAATCGGAACACGGAACAAGCGGGCGATTTCTTCAACTCCAAAGCGGCGCACTTCAATGAGCTGTGCATCTTGTGCGTTGAGAGCGAGCGGCTTGAAAGACGCACCACCCGTCAAGACACCAAGTTTACCAGCTCTGTATGGTCCTGAGTGGTCAAGACGCCAGTTGCGTGAGATGCTTTCGATCTGTTCTTGCGTCATCTCACCCGGTGCTTCAATAACGCCGCCGGGGTTTGCTGCGTTGCCAAAATAAGAAGCCGCGTAAGTCTCAGCTGCCATCGCAGAGCCAACTGTGATGCGAGCGGCTTCGATAGGGCCAAGACCATAGTGGGTTCCGGGAAGTCTGAACATCGGAATGTGAACGAGCTCGTTTTTGGTCAGCGTCATCACGCTGGTCATGTTCTCGTCAAAAACTTCATAAATAAGCGGCTCGTTCACGTTGATGCGACGAATGCGAACGCGCTCAGGGTTCAAGCAGTACAACTCAATGACATCGCCGGCGTCATCGCGCACTGTCAAGATGTAGGCGTTGCCGCGAAGGTTGAGGCTTGCGATTACTTGCTCAAAAAACTCGAGCCGTGTGGTCTCAGGATTTGGCTTTGTAATCCACTCAGGTTGTGAACCATAGACCGCGGCGTAAGAGATGCGGTTGCGACCACGGCGAACATAAGCACCAAGTGGAAGGCTGGAGATGGTGTCCCCGAGAAGGCGAACACAAGCATAAACGGTGGACATGCGAATCGCGGTATCGGGTGTGACATCAACGCCGGCAGGTGAAGCGTAGGCCGGACGACCGGGAACAAGCGGCTCCACGAACTGGTTCTGCGCTCGCTTTTCGCCTGCTAGACGCAGTCTCTTTGATAAGCTCATCTAATCGCCTTTGCTGTTGTGTCGTACCAACCCTCGCCCCAAAGGGTGAGAAGTCTTGTGAAGTAGTCCTCGTACTTTTTGGCTATGACATCGAGGGAGTATTTTGAAACCGCGTGCTGACGAATCGCTTTGTGGTCAAGGTTCGCAGCTTGCGTTGCCGCCCACATGAACTCGCCAAGAGTCCTGCAGCGGAATCCGGTAACGCCGTCGATGTTGGTCTCAGTGAAGGCGCCCCAGTCAGTTGTGATAGTGGGGGTGCCACACGCTTGAGCTTCGATGACGACGTTGCCGAAAGGTTCTATGTAGAGAGTGGGAGCAAAAGTCGCTATCGCGCCACCCATAAGTTGGGCCCGTTTTTCAGGGCCGACTGCGCCAACAAACTCGCCATAGCCAGTGCCTTCGCCGGGACCGGCGAGAATCAAGCGCTTGCCCAAACGCTGGCAAACTTCTTGGGCTATTTTGTAACCCTTGCGGTCTATGAGGCGCCCGATATAAAGGTAGTAGTCGCCGTTGTGGTCGCCCAACGGGAACATGTTAGGTTCGAGATATCCCGGAATAACGGCATCATAAAAGTGGCCATCAACGGTGGTCGGGTTTTGGTAGCCGGCGTAGATGCTGTGCATCCAAGCGTAGGACTCAAAAACGCGGTATTTACTAAAGACACCGCCATAACCAACGCCAAACTCGACTGACATGTGCTCAGGGAAGGCATCGGCGACGGGCTTATGTGCGTAGCCGCCGATGAGGCAGATGAAATCGGTCGGTTGAAGCCGCTTTGTCATCTCGCGAATGACATTCGCGTTGAAGATCTGCCAGTGTAACAAGCTGGTATCAAACGAGGCTTGTGTGTAATGCAAGCCGTTGCAGGCTGCTTCACGCTGGTCTTCATAGATGCAAGTGACGAGCTCTGTGACTGGCGCTTCTACTTGTTCACCAGCGTAGAGAACGACCTCATGGCCAAGGCTTGTCATCATGATGCAAAAACGCCGCACTTTTTCGGTGTAGGCGCAGTTTGCAAAGTCTTTAGTGACTTGCGTGTGCGGCAAGCTTACTACATGAAATCTCATGAATCCCCCGATTCGATGCTAAGAAGGGTTGGCGCCAAGCCAACTTTGAGTGGCTTCGTCCCAGATGTAAGGCTTGCCGTCTTGTGGGTACGGCACTGGGGCTTCCCAAACGCAGGTCTCCACGTTTAGAATCCAAGATGGGAAAGGCTGCGGCGCAACAAAAGCATCCAACGCGATGTCGTATTTGTACCCGATGCCAGCGTAGTGCTTTCGAAAACGTGCGTTGTATGATGTTTGTACCCAGTTGGTGTCAGCCCCATAAAGAGATCTGCAAAACTCGATGCCCTTGGCTTCTTGCTCGACGCCGTTGTCTAGCAGCTCGTCATTAGAAACGACGATGACTTGCTGCACCGTGTTGTTGTTGTCTATCTGTGCAAAATGCGCCATATCTCTCCTAGAGTGGGTACCTTATAATAACTAAACCTGAACCGCCGGAAGCTCCGCTAGTAGAACCGTTTGTGCCACCCGCGCCACCGCCTGTGTTTGCAGTGCCGTTGCCGCCAACGCCAGCTCCATAAGAAGCACCCGCGCCACCGCCGCCCGCACCGCCAGCGTTGCCAGCGCCTGCACCGCCACCGCCACCCGCGTACCAGCGAGTACCGCTAACGTTTTGACCAGTAGAAGTAGCAACGCCCCAGTCCGAATAAGTGGATATTCCAGCACCGCCTAAGGCAGTGCCGTCAACAGCGCCATTGGCACCAGCAGCACCTTTGCCGCCACCGCCGCCACCAGCGTTGAATCTGTGTCCGAACCCGCCGGCGTTGCCTTGCCCGGAAGTTGGAGCTCCACCCGCTAGTGTCGTGTCGTTGCTTGAACCGCCGCCCGACCCGCCATCACGGCCGAAACCGTTAGAAGTTAGGCCACCGGAACCGCCGCCGCCGCCAACACAAGTAGTTAGTGAACCGAAAACCGAGTTGGTGCCGTTGCTGCCGACACCGTTGACGCCGCTGCCGCCCGCGCCACCGCCACCCACTGTGACTGTGTAGTTTTGAGCAGTAAGTGACTGGCCAGTGAAAGCTAACATGCCGCCAGCACCGCCACCACCCGAAGAGCCATTTGAGCAGCCGCCCGACCCGCCACCGCCGGCTATGACAATAAGCTCAGCTGTAAGAGACTGGTTTGGTGTGAAAGTGCCCGAAGAGGTAAAAGTGTGATAAAAGTACGCGCCGTCGTTGGTGATGGTGCCGCCCGTCGCTTTTGCAACGGGGTTGTAGGCAGCGTTTGTCACCAAGACGTTAGACCTTTTTGCGTTGTTTCTGATGCTGGTAACGGCCATTAGAGTGTTATGCTCCCGCTTCCAGTAAATACGTAAGTTTTGAAACCGCCGGAGTCTGTAAAAGTTGGTGAGCCGGTTGTTGCTGTTGCCGCCGGAAAGTTAGTAGAGTACCTAATCACAACAAGACCGCTGCCGCCAGCTGCTGCCCAGCCAGTTTGGCCAATGCCGCCACCGCCACCACCGGAGCCTGTATTTGTGGTGCCAGCAGTCGCCACGTTACTAGCTCTGCCGCCGTTACCACCACCGCCTGAACCACCAGTACCAGCGGTGCCTGTGGTATCATAAATGCCGCCGCCACCGCCGCCAGCACGAGTAACAGACGAGCCGGTTATTGAAGACGCAGTGCCGCTGCCGCCGTTGCCGCTAGTAGATGCGGTGCCGTTGCTGCCGGCGCTAGACGAACCGCCACCGCCACCAGTGCTATTTCTAAAGTAGTAATCCTGCTCCCAGTAGCCGTTGCCACCGTTGTTGCCTTGGCCTGCTGTTGCAAGCCCACCGCGACCTTGGTTGTCGCTTGAGCCCGGTTGACCACCACCACCACCCGAACCGCCGTCGCCACCAGCGCCGGTAAACCCAGCGCCGAATCCACCGCCTGTTGCAGTAATCGGCCCAAGGACTGAGTTGCCACCCGGACTGCCAGCACTGGAACTTCCAGCCGAGCCAGCACCACCAGCTCCAACTGTGACTGTGTGAGTCTTACCAGTTTCAAGCTCGTAGTTGGTAGCTGTCAAGTACCCGCCAGCTGCACCGCCGCCACCACCGTTGTCTCCACCGCCGCCGCCGCCAGCTATGACAAGGTAGTCAACAGCGCGAGTTGGTATAAAGCCAGTGTTGCCCGCCAAAAGCGTGCTTGTGATATTGCGGTTTTTGATGCTTCGAATGGCCATTAGAAAGTTATGCTCCCACTGCCAGTGAATCTGTAAATGTGAAAACCGCCCGAGTTTGAGTAAGAAGGTGAGCCGGTTGTGCTGGCTGCTAACGCATAAACGTTCGAATAGCGGAGAACAACCACACCACTGCCACCAGCACCCCACCCAGCTGTTGACCAGTTGTTTGAACCGCCACCGCCACCGCCTTGGTTGGCGTTTGCGTTGCCACCGGGTGAAGACTCGTTAGAGCCCCAACCAGCGCCAGTGCCACCGGAAGTGTACCGAGCACCGCCGCCACCTGAGCCATAAACCACTGATGAGCCGGAGATCGAAGTTGCAAATCCCATGCCGCCCATGCCGCCTGATTCTTGGAAGGAGATCTTTCCTGTACCACCGGCGTAAAGCCAGCCACCGCCACCCGCGGAACCTGAATAAGAGCCAGCGCCTGATGTTGCTCCGTCGCCACCTTTGAAACCTTGGCCCGAAACTCCAGTGCCACCAGTCAAACCGTTGTTGCCATTACCAGCAGCGCCGCCACCTGAGCCACCGTTGGCGCCGTTGGCGTTAGAAGTTGAACCACCACCGCCGCCGCCAGTCGCAGTTACGCCAACAAAAGAGCTGTCAGTGCCGTTTGCGCCTTTATTGCCAGTGTTGGTAGAACCAGCACCGCCAGCACCCACAGTCGCAGAGTAAGTCGAGCCTTTAGAAACTGATGCGCTGCCGCTGAGTACGCCGCCGCCACCACCGCCGCCGCCGTTGTAGTTGATGGCAGAGCTAGTGCCACCACCGCCACCACCAGCTACCACTAGGTACTCTATTGATGGGGTTACAGTTCCACTGCCGACGCTCCCAGCCAATAAACTAACCGGGTAGATGGCGCCGTTTTTCAGGCTCCGAATGGACACTAGAGAACTACCTCATCTCCAAACGCCTGAAAAGCTAAACTAGCTGTTGAACCATAAACCTTGATGACATCGCCGGCAGTTAGCGTGATGCCAACAGTGATGACAGTCGTGTCAGAGAGACCAACCGTGATATCATAGGCAAAATACTGCTTGTTGAGGATAGTGCCTGAGACTTCGGCTGCTGCCTGCAATATGATGCGGAAAGTCGCGCTTGAAGTCGTCAAGTTAGCAACCGAGATGCTAGATACCGTGGTTTCTCTGCTTGCTGGCACCGTATATAGCGTGGTAACAGTCGTCGCAGATGGGTTAGACTGTCCAAGAATCTTTTTTGCCACTTTGTCTCCTTTTGGTTATGCTCCCATGAGCATGAAAGTTGCTGGATAAACGTTGAGTGATGAACCGGTTGGTCCAGTTGCGCCAGTTACTCCAGTTGGACCAGTCGCACCGACAGGGCCTGTTGCGCCTATTGGGCCAGTTGCGCCAGCTGGGCCAGTAGCACCCTCGGGGCCAGTAGCACCGACAGGACCAGTTGCACCAACTGGGCCAGTAGCGCCAACTGGGCCAGTAGCACCCTCGGGGCCAGTAGCACCGACAGGACCAGTTGCACCAACTGGGCCAGTAGCGCCAACTGGGCCAGTAGCACCTACGGGGCCAGTAGCGCCAACAGGGCCTGTTGCACCGACAGGGCCAGTGGCACCGGTCGGCCCTACTTGCTGACTGTTGACCCAAAGTTGAGACGTCGAGTTGTAAACGAGAGCATCGCCGTTAGCGAGTGTGCCGTTGTTGATGGCCACGTTGTGCAGCTCTTGTAGCTCGTAACCGTTTTGCACTTGCACAAAGATTTCGCCGACTGTGGCACTCTTGCGAGTGACGACGCCGAGATAAACCAAGTGGGTTGGTGCAGACGGTTTGTTGGCGACACCAAAGATTAAACCGCCCGGTGTTGTGCCGGACAGATAGACTGGGTCACCAACGGCGCCAGCTGCTGAAGTGTCAATATTGGCAAGCAAACCTTGGTTGATGATGTAACCTTGGCCGTTGACTGCGAGGTCTTGTACCAAAAGCCCAACAGTCTGAGCTGACGTTGCATCACTGGTTGCAAGTGCCAGTTTGAAAAGTATGTTAGTTCCGTCGCCACCGCTAACATAAACCGCTTGTCCCTTGGTTACGCTGCTGCCGACGTCGTTCTTGGCGAGAAACTCGATCTGCTGAGCAAAGTTGTCTATCCACGTGGTGTCGTAGTTGGTTGCAGACGCTTTTGCTAGGATTTGGCCTTCTAGACCACCAGCCGCAACGCCAGTGCCAGCAGGACCGGTAGCGCCTTGGATGCCGGTTGGACCGGTTGCACCGGTTGGACCAGCATCGCCAGTTGGACCAGTTGCACCAACAGGGCCAGTTGCGCCTATTGAGCCAGTTGCGCCTATTGGGCCAGTTGCTCCGGTTGGGCCGGCACCGCCTTGTGGGCCGGTTGCTCCGGTGTCGCCTTGTGGGCCCGTTGCACCAACTGGACCAGTAGCACCAACGTCGCCTTGAATGCCTTGTGGGCCCGTTGCACCGACAGGACCAGTAGCACCGACAGGACCAGTGGCGCCTGTAGGGCCTGCTGCTCCGGTGGCGCCGGCGGGGCCAGTTGGGCCAGTGGCTCCAGTGTCGCCTTGTGGACCAGTTGCACCGGTAGCACCGGTAGCACCGTTAGCTCCTGCTGCGCCGGTTGCACCAGCTGGACCGGTTGCGCCTGTTGCACCAACGTCGCCTTGAATACCTTGTGGGCCTGTTGCGCCGACGTCGCCTTGCACACCCTGAATGCCCTGAATGCCTTGTGGGCCTGTTGCACCGGTTGGACCGGCATCGCCTTGCGGGCCAGTTGCTCCAACAGGGCCAGTTGCGCCTATTGGGCCAGTTGCGCCGGTTGCGCCGACAGGGCCAGTTGCGCCGGTTGCACCGATAGGACCAGTGGCACCAGTGGCGCCAACGGGGCCTTGAATCGAGCCGACGTTGTCCCATTCGCTATTGACAGAGTCCCAAACATAGAGGTTTCCCGCAACGATATACGCATCGCCCGGATTTCCGGTCGGGTGTGCCGCGACGAGCTCGGCGTAGGTCGCATAGGAACCAAGAATCGTAACGCCTTGACCTTGTGGGCCTGTCGCGCCGATAGGTCCAGTCGGGCCAGTCGCGCCGGTGACACCTTGTGCGCCAGTAGCGCCAACGGGACCAGTTGGACCCGTCGCACCAACAGGGCCGGTTGAGCCAGTCGCACCAACAGGGCCGGTTGCTCCAGTGTCGCCTTGAATGCCTTGAATGCCCTGCGGGCCGGTGGCTCCAGTAGCACCGATAGGGCCGGTGGCTCCAGTAGCACCAACATCGCCCTGAATACCTTGTGGGCCTGTTGCACCAGTTGGGCCGGTAGCTCCGATGTCACCCTGTGAACCGGTTGCACCTGTTGCACCAACGTTGCCCTGAATACCTTGTGGGCCTGTTGCACCGGTTGGGCCAACTGCGCCAGTAACACCAGTGGCGCCTATGTCACCTTGAATGCCTTGCGGTCCTGTCGCGCCAATAGCACCGGTTGGACCGGTCAAACCTTGTACGCCAGTTGCGCCTGTTGCACCAACGTCGCCTTGAATACCTTGTGGGCCTGTTGCGCCTGTCGGACCAACAGCACCAGTGGCACCAGTGGCGCCGACTGGACCAGTAGCTCCAGCAGGACCAGTTGAGCCAACAGGACCAGTTGAACCTGTCGCGCCAGTCGAGCCAGCAGGACCGGTAGCACCAGCAGGACCAGTTGGGCCTGTGGAGCCTTGAGCACCTTGGGGACCGGGTGCTCTTACGATTACTTTTTCAGTCACGGGTTACCTCGCCAGCTACTGTGATTTGACCTTGTATCAAACGAATGACGTTCGCCCCCGAGGTGAGCTCGAGGTCGTAAAGATAAAAACTCTGCGGCAACGCACGAGACTGCGCTGCTGTGATGGTGACTAGCACTTTGCCCGCTGCCCCGTTGATAACAATGCCGCCGTTTGCGCTGCTCAAAGTGAGATCTGCAGTTGCGTCACTGTAGTCAGTGCGAAGTTGCATTTCGCCTGTGTAGCCAGTCAAGTTGATGGGCACATCGTTGTTGTCGAGGTATTCGACTTCAAGCGACCAAGTTGCACCTTGGTCAACGGTGGGGTTGTAAATAAACGACATCAGCCAGCCTTTTCTGTAGCCCAGACGAGAAACGAACCAAGCGCGATGGCAGCGAGTGGAAGCGAGAAAGCCGCAACACCTGCTGTCACCAGCACCACCCCAAAAACCTCGACAACAAGGCTAGAGTCTATCTTTTTCATCTGTCTCCTAGGCTTGAATCGAAAAATAAGCAACTGGGGCGGCCGGTTTTTCCGGGTTGAGTGTGGCGTCAGACCTGCCAAGGTAGGCAAGCACTGCGGCTATCAACCCGTCTATTTTGTGCGCTTGTGAGGGCTTTTTGACTTGGCCGTAGCGAGTTGGCACCGCGTTCAATACGTGGCGCGTGAGCTCAGCTGAGCCGTCGTGTTTGAGCCGTCCTTCTAGCACATCTTCAAGGAATCTGTCAAGTCCTTGCGCCATCAACTTTCGTTGGCTGGCTGGGTAAACCGCAACAACGCGGTCTATGAAAGTCGTGTTCCAAGCATCAAGGTATGACTGCCAACCCGAAGGGTCTGCCCATATCTTGATGACTTTGTATTTTTCAAAAGCCTCGCGAACAGTCTCATCGACTTCGACTCTTGGCACTTCCCAGTTATAGCCGGAAGGTCCGGGCGGTCTTTCCCAACAAGCGAGCTGGAATATTTTGCCGTCCGAAACTCGAGAAGCAACAAGCACTGTGGCGTCGTCTTTGCGAGAACCGTCGTAACCAAGCACCACTTCGGTGCCGGGTTGTAGCGCTTCCGGTTCTGCTGCTGCTTTCCACGCAACCGGGTCCATGTACTTGTCGGTGTCGGTTGATGGTTGGTTCAAAAAGTAACGCCTCGCATCTGAAGCTCGTGTCATCGGGTCTTGAATCTCGGCCACTAAGCGGTCGATGTCAAGCCACGCAAACGCTGGACCGTAGGCAACACGTAAAGCGCGTTTGAGCTCCTCTGTGTTCAACAGATCTGGAACCTCAGGGCCTTGCTTGTGGTCGAACAACAAGCCCGGATTTTTGATGCGACCTTCTTGAATCGCAACGTAGAGCCGGTGCGTTTGTTCTGCTATTGATTCCTCGCCGACTGCGTACATCGTTGATGTTTCGAGCATCCACGGGTCTGCGGCCTTGCGTTTTGCCAAGTTGCGTCGCACTGTTTCGTGCATTCGCTTTAGCTCTGTACTTGAATAAAGGTGTGTCTCGTCCGCAACAGCAAACGACTCTTTGCCGCCGTCTTTTGATGCTGATGCTGCTGTTGACGGCACTATCTCGCCGCCGCCTTTGATAAAAGTGCGTGTGATGCCGACGTCAATGCCAGGAAACTCGGTGCCGTAGTGAGACTTGATGTGCTCCAACATGAAGCGCACGTTGTCGTAGGTGTTGCCGGACTGAGACTCCTCAGTCGCTAGACATCTGATGAATGGGTACTGAACCGAGCGTCCGACTGGATTTCCGTTTGCGTCCCAACCGTCGAACCGAGCAGGGCCAAGAGCCTCAAAGCAGACAAGCATTCCGGCGAGTTCAGACTTAGCACGGCCTTTCGGTCGAGAGAAGAAAGCGCGTCTAGTTTTGCGGCGCCCTTGCTTATCGAGCTCGTAAGCTCGTAGAATGAAAGTAGCTTGTTCGTCATCTAGTTGTATCGGTTCCCCTTGAACGTCACCCGGTCCGTGGATAAGGTAGTTTTCTATCCAGTCTATGGCTGTCCAGCCGAGTGACAGAAAGTTAGGCTGTTGTTTCCTTGTCAAGCTCCCCCACCACTCTCAGCAACCGTGAACGGCGTTGGTCGGTTAGGGTCTTGGTTGATTTGGCCCCTTCCGCTTCACCGTCGATCTGCAGTCTCAAACGCAGTCTGTCCTCAGGTGTTGCGCCAAACTTCGCGACACGGAGTCGCAGTTCTGCTCCAACGTTGTCACCGTTCCAGTACGAAGTGTGCAACAACGCAGTGTCTATCAAAAAGTCCCAGTCTGTGTCTGTGAAAGTCGAAGCCTGTGCGGACTTTCGCCATGTGTCCCACCAGCGGTAAGTCTGCGAGTGCCATGGGTAGCCAGCTGGTAAATCCGGCCCCCGAAGTGCGCCATCAGCCTGCACGACCACAGTTGGCACTGGGTCTGCGTTGCGGCGACGGCGCTCGCTAGCCGGCTTTGGTGCCGGTCCTTTGCCTGACATCTTGCTCCTTGTGAATAACTTGTGAATAACTAATATCCCAAACCCGTACGTACAGCGAGCAGCGGGGCA
>Ga0315903_10007635_pt1 | contig 13501 bp, 21 predicted proteins | sample LakEriMetagenome_7_FD_203524 | JGI IMG/M metagenome (GOLD analysis project Ga0315903, IMG submission 203524) | Freshwater fungal communities from buoy surface, Lake Erie, Ohio, United States - Buoy 2 MA119 | ecosystem: Environmental > Aquatic > Freshwater > Lake | place: USA: Lake Erie, Ohio...
CGGGACAGCGCAATGGACGTAGCACTTGGCGATCCGTGGCGTGGCAGACGGGCATATGCTGACCACCTCGAAAACATGCCCGATCACGCCCGCAGAGGCAAAGGCATTAGCCGAGCAACTTACGACCAACTTCAGCGGCAACGAACTGCACAAAGCGTTCGATCAAGCATCCAACAGCCTGCTGTGCAGCTTGGGTTATTCTGAATTTGTAGAAGCATTTAAAAAAGCAACGGAGAACTATCATGATTAAAAGCGTTTTAAGGCGTTGGTTTAAAGCCAAGCAGGCCCGTGACAATGAAGGGCGATTCCTGCCCAGCCGTGTTGCAGCCCGTCAAAAGGCTATCGAGATGGCTAAGGCAATGAACCGCAGCGATCTGGTTGAAAGGCTTCAGCCATGATCTATGAATCTCCATCGACCGCGATAGCCCTAGCCCGTTATCTCGCCACATACATCAGCGATGACAGCACCATCCTCGCCCATGTTCGCCACCGCTTCGGCGTGACCTTATCTAAAACCGACATGGCTAAAATGCGTGCATCCCTTCCGAAGAAATACCTGCCAGGACAAGGCAATCCGTCCGGCTGGGACTTCAAAAGCGATCGAAGCTTTCGCGGTCATATCCGCCGCAGAACAGACGATCCGCTATTGGCCGCGCTGGCATCGTATCACCTGAAGCACAGCAAGCTGAAGCCTCACGAAATTGAATATTATCGGAGGCTGGCACAATGAACATGTTTCCGAAATGGTATCGGCCAGCCGCCGTGCTTCGATCAAGGCGAAGCGGATTGTCCGTGGTCAAAGCGGTGATGAATGAGTTTCAGATCGACAAGGAAAGTCTGGAAAGCAACAGCCGAAAGAAAAAGCCGGTCAGGGCGAGACAGGTGGCTTGGTATGTGATGAGCCGAAACTGTCCGCATATGTCTTATCTTCAGATGGCGCGTATGCTGGGCCGCACAGACCATAGCACAGCGTTTCATGGCGTGCGGGTGGTTCAGGATCTTATCGCCATTGATGATGACTTCGCAGCCGCTGTCGAGCGTGTAGAAATGGCTTTGCGTGACTAAATACTTCGCTAAGAAAACCGCCTGCTCTGCTGGGCATCTGCACGCCTCAAAGCGTGAAGCCAAGCGTTGCGATCAACTGCATTTGCTACAGCGAGGCCGGGAGATCGAAGGGCTGACAATCGAGCCGAAGTTTGAGTTCGTGATCAACGGTAAGCCCTTGAAAATGAGCAACGGACGGACTGCATCTTATCGACCCGATTTTTCGTACGTCGAGCGAGGGAAGCTGATCGCGGAGGATGTTAAGCCGCCCACCAAGTTGGCTATCAGCAGAGACTTCCCGCTTCGCGCTGCACTGTTCCGGCATCTGTATCCTGACTGGGAACTGAGATTGACTTAAACGCCAAAATATGGAAAAGAATGTGGACGGGGAGCCTGCAAGCTCAACCCGCCCACACACGCGAAAGGACGTTCGCATGAAACGCAAGACACTTACCATTAAAGCACCCGTCCCGCAACACATTGCGGTTGATGACATCATAGACAGAGTCTGTGAAAACTGCCGATTCTTTGACGATATTAGCTTCGGAGAAAATCCAGAGATGCTTTGTCGCAAGAAAGCGCCATACCAAGATATTGTAACCGGCAGGGGTATTTGGCCCAAGGTGTATCGAGCAGATTGGTGCGGGGACTTTAAGCGCCTCCCAGTGGAGTAGGCGCGATGCACTATTACCGATTTAGCATTGGCGATTACGCCAGATCAACCAGGCACTTGTCGAATGATGAGGACTTAGCCTACCGCCGCTTGCTTGACATGTATTACGAAAACGAAAGACCAATCCCATTGGAAACCCAGTGGGTTGCGAGACGTATCCGAATGGATACCGAAGTTGTTCAGATCGTTCTCAATGACATGTTTAAACGGTCAGATGATGGCTTTAGGCATACGCGTTGCGATGCAGAAATAGCCGAATATCACAAGCAAGCGGAGCGCAATCGCGCCAATGGCAAGCAGGGTGGAAGACCAAAAAGCGTTAAAAAACAACAGATCAAAAACCCAGTGGGTTTCCAGTCGGAACCGGATAGCATCCCAGTCGTAACCCTAACCACTAACCATAAACCACTAACCACTAACCAAGAACCGCTTATAGAACCTAAAGGTTCTAGTGAAACTGGCGTTTCACCCGTCCGCCCGATTGAAATTGTTGAGGCATGGAATATCACTGCTGCCGAGCTTGGCTTGGCGAGGGTGGTCAAGCTGACTGCGGATCGAAAGCGCAAACTTGCGGCCAGGTGCAAGGATACCTCGCTGGAAGAATTTCAAGATGCACTTGCCACGATTCGACGAAGCCGGTTTCTGCAAGGGCAGAACGACCGTAGCTGGAAAGCCGACTTTGATTTTTTCCTCCAGCCGAAAAGCTTGGCTAAACTGATTGAGGGTTCATATGAATAACCGCCTGTTAAAATCCGCTCCGAAACAAGAGGGTGAAAAGCGCACGCCGCAGGGATGGTGCGATCACTGGAACAAATATCTTCATGGCCACGAAAAGGGCGGAAATGATCAGGTTATCCGCCATGACATAAAATGGGTGGTTGGTGCCGATGGTCATCCGCGATTAGAATCCGTTGAAACTGACTTTGACCGCACGATGAAGCAGATCAAGGAAGGGAACATATCTCAGTCTGCGATTGATCGGTTGCCATTCAACATCCGCCGGATTGCTTGGAATCGAGGTTATCTGAATTGCGATTACGAAAAGCCGCCGCGCTATTGGTTACCGGGCAATGAGCCTGGACAGCAGACAAAGCGTGCCGCGCTAAGTTGGTATGACGCAGAATGAGCAAGCTAAAGGTTCTCGATCTGTTTAGCGGGATAGGAGGCTTCAGTCTTGGCCTTGAACGCACTGGCGGATTTGAAACCGTCGCATTTTGTGAAATTGAGGAGTTTCCAAGGAATGTCATCAAAAAGCACTGGCCCAGCGTCCCCTGCTACCGAGACGTGCGCGAACTTACCGCAGAGCGACTTGCTGCCGATGGAATTGCCGTTGACGGAATATGCGGCGGTTTCCCATGCCAAGACATTAGCGTTGCAGGAAAGGGGGGGGGGCTTGCTGGAGAGCGAAGCGGATTATTCTTTGAAGTCGCCCGTCTTATTAGCGAACTTCGACCTAGATTCGTTATCCTGGAGAACGTCGGCGCGTTGCTTTGTAGAGGGTTGGATGCCGTTCTCGGAACCTTGGCCCAGATCGGGTATGATGCAATCTGGCACTGTATACCAGCTTCCCACGTTGGCCTCCCTCACAGACGCGACAGGGTTTGGATTGTTGCCTACCCTCGGCAAGAACGAACCGAAGGGCGCTGGCAGAATGCGTTTTCGAGGCTCTACGGAATTTCGTGGAGCGAAAATGTCAGAAGGGCTGCGGACTGGGCCAGACGATCCGATCTATCTGCATCCGGCCTTTGCCGAGGAAGTGATGGGATTCCCAATAGGGTGGACAGAACTTCAGCCCTTGGAAACGCCGTAGTCCCGCAGATACCTGAACTTATTGGCCGAGCAATTTTAGAAGCGCATGAATCAGAGTAAATTCCCCCTAACCCAGTATATTATAGACCTCCAGAAAGCCTCCACCATGAAGCTAAAAAAGATGGATATATCAGCAACAGCCCGAAAGCGTGGTCTGCCTGTCGCATATGTGGTCGCCTACAGGGATATGGAGTTGAAAAGCCGGTGACTTGTGCGGCCAGCCTGAAAGCGATATAGTCCCACCACCAGTCCATATTGGAAGCTGAGATGACACTGAAGATTGAAACGCGCCCAGTCGCAGACCTGATACCCTACATCGCCAACAGCCGCACGCACAGCGATGCCCAAGTGGCACAGATTGCTGCCAGCATCAAAGAGTTTGGCTGGACCGTGCCAATCCTGATTGACGACGATAACACCATCATCGCAGGCCACGGACGCCTTCTAGCAGCCCGTAAGCTTGGAATGGAATCAGTCCCCGCAATAGTCCTCGATCATCTCAGCAAGGCCCAGCAACGCGCCCTGGTGATAGCTGATAACCAGCTTGCTCTAAACGCAGGGTGGGACATGGATATGCTGAAGGCAGAGATTGAGGATTTAAAGCTAGATGACTTCGACCTTGGACTGCTCGGCTTTGACGATAAGTTCCTTGATGGCCTGTTGATTCCAGAGCCGACAGAAGGCTTGACCGACGAAGATGCTGTCCCCGAAGTGCCTGAGACACCGAAGACCGCCCTGGGTGACGTTTGGGTGCTTGGCAATCACAGGCTGATGTGCGGAGACAGCACCAGCATTGATGCAGTCGATAAGCTGATGGATGGCGCAAAGGCTGACATGGTGTTTACCGATCCGCCGTATGGAGTGGATTACAAAGGTATTAACAACGATGATCGATCTGGTCTGGATGGATTGCTGCGAGGGGCATTTTCCAGCTACTTGGCAACATCCAAGTCAGGGGCATCAATCTACGTTTTCCATAGCGACAAGTGCGCCGACATTTTTCATAGCGTGTTCCGAGAGTTCTTTCATTTCTCAAGCATGGTGATTTGGGCGAAAAATAGTTTGACGCTTTCCCGCACAGATTATCAAAGCCAGCACGAGCCGTGCCTTTATGGATGGATGAAGGGGGGAACGCATTCATTCTATGGTGATCGCAAACAGGTCAGCGTGTGGCGCTTTGACAAGGAGCGCGTAGAAGGACACACCACACCAAAGCCAGTCGCTCTAATTGAAAGGGCGCTTTCCAATAGCAGCAAGGGCGGAGATACAGTCACAGATTTATTCGGAGGTTCTGGATCCACACTGATTGCTTGTGAAAAGACAGGCCGCAATTGTCGTATGATGGAGCTTGATCCAAAATACTGCGACGTAATCATCAAGCGTTGGCAGGACTTCACAGGCCAGAAAGCCATTCACGCAGAGACAGGAGAGGCGTTCGATGCCTCACGTTAACCTCACCGCAAAGCAGGAAGCGTTCTGCCAGGGCATCGCTGATGGGTTAGGACAAGCCGACGCTTACCGCGCTGCCTATGACGCCGAAGGGATGAAGGATAACGTCATTTATGCCCGCGCATCAGAGTTGATGAAAAACGGTAAGGTGACGGATAGAATTAAAGAGCTTCGTTCAGAGGTGCAGGAAAAGCAGCTTTGGTCGCGTGAAATGTCTGTCAAAGCACTGGTGCAAGCGTATCGCGAAGGCTCTGGATCGGTAAAGGTTGCAGCAGTCAAAGAGCTTAACGCAATGCATGGATATAACGAGCCGTCAAAGGTCAGCATCAACGGCAGTCTGATCCAGCGCATCCAGCGTGAGGTGATTGATGGCAAAGACGCTAACGATTAAAACACCTCGCTGGTTCAAGCCATTCCTCAGGCCATCACGCTATAAAGGCGCACATGGTGGCCGCGGCTCTGGCAAATCCCATGCCTTCGCTGAATGCGTGATCGAAGCCCATGTGATGGACCCGAAGCGCCGCACCGTCTGCGTCCGTGAGATCCAGAAGTCCCTAAGCCAATCAGTTAAGCGCCTGCTGGAATTGAAGATCGAGCAACTTGGCGTTGAAGATTATTTCGAGGTGCAGGAATTTCAGATAAAATCACGCCACGGTGATGGACTGATCATCTTCCAAGGGATGCAGAACCACACCAGCGATTCCATTAAGTCGCTCGAAGGCTATGACTGTGCATGGGTGGAGGAAGCGCAGAGCCTATCGCAACGGTCGCTCGATCTGCTTCGCCCAACAATCCGTAAGCCTGAATCGGAATTGTGGTTCACATGGAACCCCAGCAAAGACACCGACCCGATTGACCTTTTGCTTCGCGGCGCGAACCCACCGCCTGACGCAATCGTCCAAGAGGTAAACTATAAAGACAATCCTTGGTTCCCTGACGTTCTCCGCGCTGAAATGGAATATGACCGAGGCCGCGACCCAGACAAATACAAACACGTCTGGCTCGGCGGTTATGTATCTAACAGCGAAAGCCGCGTCTTCCGCAATTGGAAGGTTGAGGAATTTGAGGCGCCTGAAGACGCAACGCACCGCCTGGGCGCTGACTGGGGCTTCGCATCTGACCCGACAGTCCTCATCCGCTGCCACGTTGTCGGCAGAACGATCTATGTCGATTACGAAGCCTATCAGGTCGGCTGTGAGATTATGGACACGCCTTCGCTATTCCTGACGGTTCCAGAATCCGAAAAGTGGCCGATCATCGCTGATAGCGCACGGCCTGAGACAATCAGCCACATGAAGAAGAATGGCTTCCCGAAGATTATGTCGGCAGTCAAAGGCCCCAAGTCGGTCGAGGAAGGCGTGGAATGGCTTAAGTCGCACGACATTGTGGTTCACCCTCGCTGCACCCATACGATTGATGAATTGACCTGCTACAGCTACAAAACAGACCCCTTGACAGGGCAAGTGCTGCCGGTCTTGTCCGACAAAGACAATCATGTTATTGATGCTTTAAGGTATAGCCTTGAGGCTAGCCGTCGTGCAGCGCCCAAAACGCCAATCGACTTTCAGCCTCTGGCAACGGTGAACAGGTGGTAAATGGCGCGATTGACTAGAGAACAGCGGCTTGGCAACGTACACGAAAGTGCGTTGAATGAGTTTGACCGCTGCCAGACCGCCATGCGTGATGAACGCCTACAGTGCCTCCAAGACCGCCGTTTCTATTCCCTCGCTGGCGCACAATGGGAAGGCCCCATCGGTGAGCAATTCGAGAACAAGCCACGCTTTGAGGTCAACAAGGTTCACCTAAGCGTTATCAGAATCATAAACGAATATCGCAACAACCGCATTTCCGTCGACTTCGTATCCAAGGACGGCAGCAACAACGACAAACTCGCTGAGACTTGCAACGGATTGTATCGCGCTGACGAACAGGACAGCGTTGCAGATGAAGCGTTCGACAATGCTTTCGAGGAAGGTGTTGGCGGTGGCTTCGGTGCTTGGCGGCTTCGCACAGTCTATGAAGACGATGAAGACGATGAGAACGAAAAGCAGCGCATTCGGTTCGAGCCGATTTATGACGCTGATTCCTCGGTCTTCTTTGATCTAGACGCAAAGCGCCAGGACAAGTCCGACGCGAAATACTGTTTCGTTCTGTATTCAATGACCCGCGAAGCCTACATCGCTGAATGGCAGGATGATCCGGCAACATGGCCCAAGCTAATCCAGCAGATCGAATTTGACTGGGATACGCCGGACGTTGTGTATGTTGCGGAATATTACCGCGTCGAGGAAGTGCGCGAAACAATCCGCATCTTCCAGACCATCGACGGCGAGGAAGAACGCTACACCCAAGCAGACTTTGACGCAGATGACACACTGGAGGAAACGCTCCTGGCTGTCGGCACGGTCGAGGTTCGCCAGAAGCGGGTGAAACGCCGCAAGGTTCACAAATACATCATGAGCGGTGGCGGTATCCTTGACGATATGGGCTACATCGCTGGCAAGAACATTCCGATTGTTCCCTATTACGGCAAGCGTTGGTTCGTCGATAACGTCGAGCGTTGCATGGGCCACGTCCGCCTAGCAAAAGATCCGCAGCGCCTGAAGAATATGCAGCTTTCAAAGCTGGGCGAGATCAGTGCGCTTTCATCCATTGAAAAGCCGATCCTCGTTCCTGAACAGGTTGTCGGTCATCAGGCGATGTGGGCAGAGGATAACATCCGCAACTATCCTTATTTGCTGGTCAACCCGATCACTGGCGCCAATGGCGAGATGCAAGCCGCTGGCCCTGTTGCTTATACCAAGTCCTCCGACATTCCCCCGGCGATGGCTGCACTACTCCAATTGACTGAGCAGGATATGGCTGAGATTCTGGGCAACAACCAGCAAGCCGACAAGATGGTCAGCAACATCAGCGGTAAAGCCGTTGAGATGATCCAGACCCGCCTGGACATGCAGTCATTCATCTACATGACCAACATGGCGAAGGCTATGCGTCGCTGCGGTGAGATATGGCTGTCGATGGCTAAAGACATTTACGTCGAAGAAGGTCGCAAGATGAAGTCGATTGATCAGATGGATCAGGTCGGCTCAATTGAATTGATGAAGCCGATCATCGACCAGGAATCCGGCGAACTGGATTATGAAAACGACCTAAGCAAAGCGACCTTTGACGTGGCGGTCGATGTTGGCCCGTCGTTCACCAGCCGCCGCGAAGCCACTGTCCGCTCACTGACTGGCATGATGCAGGTAACAAGTGATCCTGAAACGCAGATGATTTTGCAGTCGATGGCGATCATGAACATGGACGGCGAAGGCATTAGCGACATTAAGGACTTTTTCCGTTCGAAGCTTGTCCAGCTTGGCGTTGTGAAGCCGACCGAGGAAGAACAGCAGCAGATGATGGAAGCGATGATGGCGCAAGGACAGCAGCCTGACCCGCAAGCCATGTATCTGATGGCAGAAGCACAGAAGGCAGAAGCTTTAAGCCTGAAGGCCCAGGCCGATACGCAATATAGCTTGGCACGCACGGAAGAAACCCGCGCCAAGACCGCTGAAACCTTGTCGAACATCGACATTGATCAGCGCAAGTCGGCCATCGAGTCGGCTGAAAAGATTGGGGCTGCATTACAGCCGCAAACCAATGTGGTTCCACCCGCCACGCAATTCGGGTGAGTTTACGGGGTAATATATGAACACGGCAGAAATGGAGAATGACGAAGCATTCGAAGCGATTGATCTGGATAGCCAAGATGAGACCATAGCCGTCTTGGACGAAGATGAAGAAGTCGATGAGGATGAGATTGTAATTTCCATTGGTGAGGAATCGCCACCTCAAGAGGAAGAAACCCGTGCGCCTAAATGGGTGCGCGAGTTGCGTAAATCGAACAGGGAAAAAGAACGGCAAATCCGCGAACTTGAAGCAAAGCTAAACGCGACTGCAACTGAGACCAAGCCGGTTGCACTGTCAGCAAAGCCAACGCTTGAGGGCTGCGATTACGACTCTGACGAATATGAGAACAAGCTTGCTGCATGGTATGAGCAGAAACGCGAACATGATGCAGCCGAAGCCCAGATCGAGGCCCAGCGAGATGCTGAAGCCAAGGAGTGGCAGGGTAAGCTTGATTCCTATGCGAAAGCCAAGGCTTCGCTAAAGGTGCGGGATTATGAAGAAGCCGAAGCGTTCGCGCTCGATACCTTCAACGTCACGCAGCAGGGAATTGTTCTTCAGGGTGCCGAGAATCCCGCGCATCTGATTTATGCACTGGGCAAGAGCCAAAAGCGTGCCAAGGAACTCGCCTCAATCAATGACCCCGTGAAGTTTGCCTTCGCGGTAGCTAAACTGGAGACTCAGTTGAAAGTGACCAATCGCAAGGCAGCAGCAGCGCCAGAACGCACCATCACCAGTGGCGGTGGCCGCATCTCAGGCTCTGTAGACTCAACCCTTGAACGGCTGCGTGAAGAAGCCCTTAAGACCGGCGATCTGTCAAAGGTCATGGCTTACAAGCGTGGCAAGAAAACCTAATTAAAGGAATTTGATACCATGAACGCATTCTCAAAGGAGGAAGTCGTTGCATTTGAGAACCTTCTCGAAGGCTTTAACGACGCGCTGATCCTTTCCAAAAACGTCAGCATCTACAACACCAATGGCGTAACGATGGAACGCGCACGCGATACCATCTGGCGTCCGATGCCGTATATCGGTGAATCGTTTAACCGCACCGTCGGCTCGACGATTGCTTCGAACGTTTCGACCATGACGCAGCTTTCGGTTCCTTCGACCCTTGGCTTCAGCAAATGCTCGGCTTGGCAGATGAACTCGCTCCAGCTTCGTGATGCCTTGCAGGAAGGTCGCCTTGGCGATGCTGCAAAGCAGAAGCTTGCTTCGGACATCAACCTGTCGGTTATGGACGTTGCTTCGGCACAGGGAACGCTGGTTGTTCCCATCGTTGGCGCTCCTGGCGATTATGATGACATTGCTCTGTGCGATAGCATCATGAACGAACAGGGCGTTATGTCGGAAGATCGCTATCTCGCTCTGTCGAGCCGCGATTACAACGGCATGGCTGGCAACTTGGCTGCGGCGACTCGTTCGTTCACCGGCAACAAGTCCGCCAATGCTTACGAGCGTTCGTATGTCGGCCCCGTTGCTGGCTTCGAAACCTATAAGCTGGACTATGCCAACCGCTGCGTTGCTGCTTCGGCAAGCCGCACGATTGCAACCAACGGCGCACAGGTTCGTTTCGTTCCGCGTGCAACCACCACGGCAACCGCTGGTGTCCTCAACGTCGACAACCGCTATCAGACCGTCACTGTCTCCTCGACAACCGGCCTCACTGCTGGCGATATGTTCACCGTTGATGGCATTCAGGCCGTCCATCAGATCACGAAGCGCAGCACAGGTCAGCTTAAGACCTTCCGCATCATCTCGATCGTTGATGGCACGAACATGGTTATCAGCCCGCCGATGATCGGTGCGAACTCCTCACCGACTGACGCTGAACAACAGTATCAGAACGTGTTCGTCGCTTCGACCTCGGCCACTGCTCCGATCAACCTGCTGAACAACCGTGCGACCAGCATCAACCCGTTCTGGCGCAAGGATGCAATCGAACTGCTTCCCGGTCGCTATGCTGTTCCCGATGGCGCTGGCGCAGACGTTCTGCGTGCATCGACCGATCAGGGCATCGAACTGGTGATGACCAAGCGGTTTGATCCGTTGACCTTCCAGACGCTTTACACGCTGGATACGCTCTACGGCGTTGTGATGACGAACCCCGAAATGTGCGGTGTTCTGATTTTTAATCAGGTCTAACAGGGGATGGGGAGGGCCTTGGAAGTCGGCTCTCCCCAACTTCTTAAAGGAGTATCATGATGCCGAAGAAAATGGGCAAAGCTGCTGCCAAGATCGCAAAGGTTATGGGCGAATATAAAGCAGGCAAGCTGCACGCTGGCGTAAACCCCAAGGGGCCGAAGAAAGCACCCAAGGCAGGTAGCCGCAAGCAAGCCATCGCTATCGCTCTCAGTGAGGCTGGAATGGCCCGTAAAGGCAAAAAGAAATGACCGACTTTCCAACCATTTTATATCGGACTCCTGGCCCCTACAGAAAGCCCGGCGGTGAGACATACGACACCGAAGGCGCTGCGGATCAGGAAGCGTTCGACGCATTGATCGCTAAGGGCTGGCATCCGTCTTACGAAGCCGCCATCGGCAGCAAGAGCGCCAAGAAGATCATCGCCTCGGCTGAAGCGTTCGAGGACGCGATTGATGAGGTATCAGCCCCGACCCGCGACGAACTAGAATCCAAGGCGAAGGAACTTGGTGTCTCGTTTAATGCCCGCACTTCTGATAAGAAGCTTGCCGAGCGCATCGCTGACAAGCTGGAGGACTGAATGTCACAGGTCGACACCAACCCCAATAGGACACTAGACGAAGCCTATCGTGAATTTGGTGTCGAGCGTATGCTGCGCGATAACAGTGCAACGCCATTCGTCAGAGACATATTGTTTCCATTCAATAGGCCATCGGTGCAGCGCCCACAGAACGCGATGACGCAGATGCTGGAATATATTAACACCGAGAACGGTTCGATTGTGTATCCCCGCCTAATGACTGATGAAACAGGCGCATTACGGGATTACGGTCAGAGCGCATTTGATGAAGCTTTGCGGCGTCGGAACATCGTGCGATTTGAAACGCCTGAGATGGCGGAAAAGTTTGCGCAATTATATCCGCGCTATTGGAGCCAGATCGGATTCAATCCAAACGAAATGCAGGAAGAACAGCAACCCGAAGGCATCTCGCCAGCCGCGTTGTATCTTATGCAGCATTCTGGGGGTCAATAATGGGATATTCGAAAAGGCAATTCATTGCTGGAGCCTTTGAAGAAATAGGCTTAGCAGAATATATATTCGATCTTCAGCCTGAACAGCTAGAGAGCGCCTTACGCCGCTTGGACGCAATGATGATGGAATGGAACGCGCAAGGCATCCGTCTTGGCTATCCCATCTCCAGCAGCCCACAAGATGCGGATCTCGACACAGAAACCTTTACGCCTGACAGCGCATGGGAAGCGGTGATTACGAATCTCGCCATTCGCATAGCCCCAGGATATGGCAAGACCGTCTCGCCCGATACCAAGATGCTCGCCAAGAACGCTTATAACGTCTTGATGCAGCGTGCGGCGTTCCCGCTTGAGAAACAATTGCCTGAAACCATGCCAATCGGTCAGGGCAACAAGCCTTGGCGCTGGGATGACCCTTACGTCTATCAGCCTGTCCCAACTATTGACGCAGGGCCTGATGGCCCCATCGAGTGGAGTTAATCAATGCCTGTTATCAATCAGCTACCATTGGTCACGCAGCTTTCCGGCGGCGATCAAGTTGTCCTTTGGGTCACCAATCAGGGCGATAGTCGACGCGCCTCGATCACAAGCCTGATCGAATATATCGAAGTCAACTTCGACAATGTTGTCTGCACCACGGTTCAGACCACGCCAAGCACCTTCGCCCAGCTTCCCAACCCTGTCGGCAATGCAGGGGCGCGGGGATATGTAACCGATTCCACGGTGGCAACCTTTGGCGCAACTGTTGCAGGCGGTGGCGCAAATCAAGTTCCCGTCTGGAGCAATGGCACGAACTGGCTGGTGGGGTGAAGAAAGACGGTCGCCTTGCACGCGCTGGCGTATCTGGGTTCAACAAGCCCAAGAGAACGCCTAACCACCCGAAGAAGTCGCATATCGTGGTCGCTAAAGAAGGTGATCAGATCAAGACGATAAGATTCGGTGAGCAGGGTGCAAAGACCGCTGGAAAGCCCAAAGCTGGCGAATCTGACGCGATGAAAAAGAAGCGTGCATCCTTCAAAGCAAGGCACAAACGCAATATCGCCAAGGGCAAAATGAGCGCGGCCTGGTGGTCGGATAAGGTTCGCTGGTGACGTGCCTCAGATAATGTGATAAGTATCCTTTAAGGAGTTTCTACAATGGTTCGTTCTTTTTCTCCTGCTCAAGCAAACACCGTCAATATTGATGTGTCTGCAACCTCGCAGCGGGTGCTTGTTGGTAACTGCAATGCACCGATGACCGTTCGCGTGATGAACAACGGCACGGCAACTGTCTGGCTCAACTGGGGCGATGTAACCGTCACTGCGACCACGACAGCCGGTTTGCCGATTGGTCCTGGCGTTCACGAAGTTCTGACTCTCAGCCCAGATCAAGGTGGTCTGCTTTACATCGCTGCCATTGCTGCTGGCGTGAGCGGTCGCATTTACTTCACGCAAGGTGCTGGTATCTAATGTCTGTCCATTGGGGAGGAAAAGGCCCAGGCCATGTAAGCCGGTGGCCTCGCGGCGTTGGGGCAATGAGTCCCTACAGCGGCGCGACCATGCTGCTCGACTTCCTCAATCCTGTATTAGATCCCCGCATCACCTTTTCACGCGGCACTGGCGCAACCCGTGTCAATGCGTCCGGCTTCATTGAGACTGTAGGCAACACAACCCCCCGCTTTGACTATGACCCCGTGACACTGGC
>Ga0315903_10007638_pt1 | contig 13499 bp, 10 predicted proteins | sample LakEriMetagenome_7_FD_203524 | JGI IMG/M metagenome (GOLD analysis project Ga0315903, IMG submission 203524) | Freshwater fungal communities from buoy surface, Lake Erie, Ohio, United States - Buoy 2 MA119 | ecosystem: Environmental > Aquatic > Freshwater > Lake | place: USA: Lake Erie, Ohio...
TATAATCCATTAAATTTGAGTCATTAACTACTACGTATGTAGCATGAAACGGATATTTGATGTATGTGTTAGCGGCTGTGCGGTGATGATATTGTCACCGCTTTTAGTACTTATCTGGCTTTGCGTTCGACTTACATCAGCGGGACCTGGAATATTTACACAACTACGTGTCGGAAAACACAATACGGAATTCAGGTTGTATAAATTCAGAACCATGTACACGCGGACATATGCGGGTTCTGCTATTACCGTGGGCAGTAGAGATCCGCGAATAACACCGCTGGGTTATGTATTGCGTAAATACAAAGTGGATGAATGGCCGCAGCTGATTAATGTGCTAAAAGGCGACATGAGTTTTGTTGGTCCACGTCCTGAAGTTCGAAAATACGTAGATATGTACAATGCTGAGCAAATAAAGGTACTGAACATAAGACCCGGTATTACTGATTATGCATCGCTGTTATTTATCAATGAAAACGAATTGCTGGGCAGGTCAGCAGATCCGGAGTATGACTATATTCATACTATCATGCCTCAAAAACTGAAACTGAATCTGGAATACATCGAAAATCAGTCATTTTTAGGTGATATTCGATTAATTTTCAGGACACTATTTCGAATTGTGGGAATATTAAAATAGTTTAATCCGATGTATAAATACTATATTCGCTTTACAAAATCCGCATGAATAGAATTATCCGATCATTAATACCCGAAAGCAGCAACACTCCGCGTTGGATAATCTTCTTTATTGATTTATTCATTTGCAGCTTTTCATTTGTATTGGCCGTACTGCTGAGGTTCAACTTCTTTTTAAACGATGCCGTTCTTGTAGAGTACTTTAAACCACTGCCCATCGTGTTAGGAGCTCGGGTTATGTTTATGCTTTATTTCAGAACCTACGCAGGAATTATAAGACATACCAGCCTGCATGATGCTATGAAGGTGTTTTATGCAGTAACAGCCAGCACAACACTGGTTTTTGTTATATCATTTGCATACAAGTACATCAATAACAGCCATCTTATACTTCTACCCGTTTCCGTCATCATCATTGATTATATTTTGACCACACTGCTCATGAATGCCTTCAGAATTGCGGTTAAGGTATTGTACATACGCATTAGCAGGCCAAATGAATCAAGCATTGTGAGAGTTGCCATTTTTGGTGCCGATGAGGCCGGTATAATAGCCAAACGAAAACTTGAGCAACATCCAAGCGGTAAAATGAAGGTAGTTGCATTTTTTGACGATGAATCAAAACGGATAAATAACTACGTAGATGGAGTAACCATTCATAAGGCCGGCAAAGAATTGGAACAGCTGTTTGCTGAAATGGATATACACGAGCTAGTCATATCTTCACAAAAAATTTCAAAAACGCGCAAGCAAGAACTGATTGAACTGGCCATGCAGGCAGATGTTCGTGTTCGCAATGTGCCACCTGCCGATCGTTGGATAAACGGTGAGCTTAGCTTTAACCAGATACGGGCTATAAAAATTGAAGACTTATTGCAGCGCGATGAAATAGTGCTGGACAAAGGCGCTATTGCACAAAAGTTTTTCAATAAAACTATACTCATTACAGGGGCAGCCGGTTCAATAGGAAGTGAAATAGCCAGGCAAATATTGAACAGTTTTAATCCAAGAAAACTGGTATTGCTGGATAAATCAGAGGTACAGTTATATGAGTTGGATAGCGAACTCGCCATTAATTACAAAAAAGCCTATGCCAGCAGCATTGAAATAGTAGTGGCAGATGTTACTGTCGATGCGAGGATGCGTAAAGTGTTTCAAACATATAAGCCCGATTTTGTATTTCACGCAGCAGCATATAAGCACGTACCTTTAATGGAAGATAATCCATCTGAATCCATTCGAGTGAATGTTGGGGGTACAAAAACGGTTGCAGATTTATCAGTAGAATTTAAGGTGAACAAATTTGTATTTGTATCAACCGACAAGGCAGTTAACCCTACCAATGTAATGGGGGCATCCAAACGCATAGCCGAAATTTATATACAATCGCTTAACCACCACTTACAGGCCAACCCGAAAGCGGTAACCAAATTCATTACAACACGATTTGGGAATGTACTTGGGTCAAGTGGTTCGGTAATTCCAAAGTTCAGAAAACAAATTGAAGATGGAGGTCCTGTAACAGTCACACACCCCGATGTAACACGCTATTTTATGACTATTCCCGAAGCATGCCAGCTGGTGCTTGAGGCAGGGAATATGGGCAATGGCGGTGAAATTTACATTTTCGATATGGGTAAATCAATTCGTATTTTGGATTTGGCCCGTAAAATGATACAGCTTTCAGGATTAAAGATTGGTGAAGATATACAAATATCATTTAGCGGTTTAAGACCCGGTGAAAAGTTAACCGAAGAACTTCTGGCAGATCAGGAAAACACAGTACCTACCTACCACCCTAAGATTATGATAGGTAAAGTAAGGATGTACGAATTTGATTGGGTTCAAGAACAGATTGATGAAATAATCAATCTTTACAATGAACAGAACAACGAAAAGTTGGTTATGAAAATGAAATCTATCGTACCTGAATTTATTAGTCAGAATTCGGTATTTGAAGCGCTTGACTACAAAGAGGTAACCACACGTGAAGGTATACTTCATTCACGCATACAATAATTCCCACCATTGACGCAAAAAACACACACACGGGGAAAGTAGTGTTATCACCTAATTTTCAGCATTTTTTAATTTAGATTTCGTCTAAATAATCTTTTTTTACACACGCCTGCACTTTGTATTATAATGTGAATATATTTGCCCGACTTTTTAGGTAAAGTGTGCGCCAAACGTAGTATTTACCTGATGTTATAAACAGCGAACAATCAATTTGTTAAAATGAAGTTTGTAAAAATTACTGCTCTATTGGCCCTTTCGGCCATTCAAATTTTCTCAGTTTCGGCCGATGCTGCCGAAGGCGAAAAACTTTTTAATGCTAACTGTGTGTCGTGCCACGCCATCAATGATAAAGTGGTAGGACCGGCACTAAAAGATGTGCACAAGCGCAGAGATGAAGCGTGGCTGGTTAAGTGGATTAGAAATTCACAAGCTATGGTTAAATCGGGCGATGCTACCGCAGTTGCCTTGTATAAAGAATACAACGAGTCCGTGATGACCACATTTGAAAACCTGAACGAAGGTCAGGTAAAGTCCATCATCGAGTATGTTAAAGCTGAAAGCGAAAAACCCGCTGCAACAGCTGCAACCGCATCTGCAACTGGCACTGTAGCTACTACTGCTGCATCACCTGCACAGGATGGTTTCTATAACAATACCACATTTATAGCACTTACATTGATGGCGATTATATTATTCGTCATCGTGTTTATCTTGTTCCGCATTCGCAAAACAGTTCAGGAAATTTACTATGCCAAGTTTCCTGAAAAAGAAGAGGAACAACTGGGCGAACAGGTTGATGTACGCACCACATGGAAATATAAACTGTTCAAGAAACACCCGGTAGTAGGAGCTATTGTGGTTTCTCTAGCATTTACTCTACTGCTTGGTATTTACGGGTTTGACTACGGCAACAAGAACGTAGGTGTTCAAAAAGGGTATGCTCCTGCACAGCCTATCAACTATTCGCATGAGTTGCATGCCGGTAAATACAAAATTAACTGTTTGTATTGCCACAGCGGTGCCGACAAGAGCAAACAAGCCACCATTCCTTCAGCCAGCACGTGTATGAATTGCCACATGCATGTTACAGCCAGTGCCAATTATGATGGTCAGGTATCGCCTGAAATACAAAAGATTTACGATGCAGTAGGTTGGGACTCTGACAAAAAAATGTATGACCCCAATAAACCGCAAAAGCCGATTAAATGGGTACGTATTCATAATCTACCTGATTTGGCCTATTTTAATCATGCTCAACACGTAAGCATAGGTAAAGTTGAGTGCCAAGCTTGCCACGGTCCTATTGAAACCATGAAAGTAGTATCACAGCATGCATCGTTGCAAATGGGCTGGTGTATTAACTGCCATCGTGAAGCAAAGGTGGATGTAGCCAACAATGACTACTATGAAAAATTACATGAACAGCTTAAAGCGGAGGGTAAATCGTACGCAACTGTTCAGCAGATTGGCGGACTTGAGTGTGGCAAATGCCATTATTAATTCATTGACGCACGAACTTATTAACGAGAAAAATCGAATCCATGGAAAATAAACAAACATACTGGAGAGGCCTGGAAGAATTAAATCAGGATCCTGAATTTCTTCGCAATAAAAAGAACGAATTTTCGGAAGGTATTCCTTTAGAGGATGTACTTACCGAGCAAGATGGAGAGCTCAGCGCCAGCCGCAGAGACTTTCTTAAGTATTTTGGTTTCAGCGTTTCGGCAGTTGCACTAGCCGCATGTAACAAAACCCCTATTAAAAATGCCATACCCTATGTGGTAAAGCCTGAAACCATCACTCCGGGAATACCTAATTGGTACGCAACTACCTGTGGCGATACGGGCACCAGTATTTTAGTAAAAACTCGTGAAGGCCGTCCGGTGAAGATAGAAGGCAATTCGGAGTCGCCCGTTTTCAAAGGAGGTGTTAGCGCTATTGAGCACGGCAGTTTACTGGCTTTATACGACAACGAGCGTTTGCGTGGACCTCGAGCCAATGGCAATGAAACGGATTGGAATACCCTTGACTTGAAAGTTAAAAACGCATTGGGTGCTGCTAAAGCTGTGCGTATTGTAACCGGAAATACCAGCAGTCCATCATTGGAAAAATCAATTGGTGAATTTACTGCTCGTTATAAAGCACAACATATAGTGTATGAACCGGTTTCCTACAGTGCTATACTTAAAGCCAATCAACAATCGTTTGGCAAAGCCGTGATACCGGGTTACAGATTTGACAAAGCTCAGGTTATTGTAAGTTTTGGAGCAGATTTTCTTGGGACATGGATTTCACCGGTTGAGTTCACCAAACAATGGGTAACCAACCGTAAACCGGCTTCCGGAAAAATGAGCCGCCATATTCAGTTTGAGTCTAATCTGTCACTTACCGGTTCCAATGCCGATGTTCGTTTTCCCATTAAGCCAAGTGCAGAAGGTGTAGTTCTGATAAGCCTTTACAACAAGCTTGCCTCTATGGCAGGTGTTGCTCCACTTTCAGCTGCTCAAAATGTAGAGCTGGCATTGAATATGGTAGAAAATACGGCAAAAGAATTATGGAATAACCGAGGTGCTTCATTGGTAGTTAGCGGATCAAACAATACGGATCATCAATTATTGGTAAACGCTATCAACGGACTTTTAGGCAATATCGGCAACACCGTTGATTTGGACAATTATTCAAATCAAAAAGGTGGAGATGACTCGGCATTTGAGAATTTAGTTAAAGAAATCATGTCCGGTGCTGTTGATGCCGTTCTGTTCCTGAATGCTAATCCTGTATACAGCCACCCTAAAGGTGCTGAACTGGCTACCGCACTTTCAAAAGTGGCAACTACTGTTTCTTTAAACAGCACGCCCGATGAAACCACGGTATTGTGTAAATACCAGGCTCCAGCAAGCCACTATCTGGAGTCGTGGGGAGATGCTGAACCTAAATCGGGTTATTTCGCCCTGATACAGCCCACTATTTCACCTGTATTCAATACCCGTGAAGCTATGGTGAGCTTTTTACGCTGGTCAGGTAATTCAGCCGATGCGTATGACTATGTAAAAGATAATTGGGTTAAAAACATTGTAGGTACTGAAAGCGCATTTAAAAAGGCTTTGCATGATGGCTTTTACACAACATCACCCAAAGCTACACAAGCTTACAAATCAAATGCAGTTTCAACTGATTTGGTAAATCCTGCATATCAAGCTTACACTGCTTCTAAGGATAAACTGGAAGTACAACTGTATACATCTATTGCAATGGGTGACGGCTTTTATGCCAACAACCCTTGGTTGCAGGAATTGCCCGATCCGATATCAAAAGTATGTTGGGACAATTACGCAGCTGTAGGAAAAGTTACAGCCGACCAGTATAAACTTGAGCAAGGCGACTTGATTACGATAAAAACCAAATCGGGCGTGATTGAAAACATACCCGTACTGATACAACCCGGTCAAGCCAACAATACCATTTCGGTTGCGGTTGGATACGGACGCACAGAGGGCGGAAAAGTCGCTAAGTATGTAGGTAAGTCGGCATATCCGTTGGTATCTTACAACGGTTCAACCTATTCATACACCAGTGCCGATGCTACTATCGAAAAAACAGGTAGTGGCTACAAATTGGCACAAACACAAACTCACCACACTATTGAAGGCCGTGCTATTATCAAAGAAGCATCGCTGAATGAATTTGTAAAAGATCCTAAAGCAGGTAATCACGAGCATGCACACATAATTTCATTGTGGGCAGAGCGCGATAGCAAAGGACACAAATGGGGTATGGCGATTGACCTGAACGCTTGTACCGGATGTGGTGCGTGTGTGGTTAGTTGCAATGCAGAAAATAACGTACCCGTTGTAGGACGCAAAGAAGTGCTACGAGCACGTGAAATGCACTGGATGCGTATTGATCGTTACTACCGTTTCAAAGATAAAAACGGTAAAAAAGCTGTACGTGAAAAATCATTTGCAGGCAATGCATTGATGAAAGATGGCGAAGCACTAATTAACGATGAGACCACAGATTTTGAAAATGTGGCAGTAACATTCCAACCGGTAATGTGCCAGCAGTGTGGCCACGCTCCTTGCGAAACAGTGTGTCCGGTGCTGGCTACTGTTCACAGTTCAGAGGGATTGAACCACATGGCTTACAACCGTTGCGTGGGTACTCGCTATTGTGCCAACAACTGTCCATACAAAGTAAGACGATTCAACTGGTTTAAATACCGCCAGAATGACGAGTTCGATTTCCATTTCAATAACGACCTCGGACGTATGGTTATCAATCCGGACGTTACCGTTCGCTCACGCGGTGTTATGGAAAAATGTTCATTCTGTATTCAGCGCATACAATCCGGTAAATTAACAGCCAAGCTTGAAAACAGAAAAGTAAAAGATGGCGATATACAAACTGCGTGTCAACAATCATGTCCTTCAAACGCTATCGTGTTTGGTGACATGAATGACGAGAACAGTGAAATATCAAAATTGTTCCGCAACGATCGCAGCTACTTCCTGCTTGAAGAATACAATGTTCAGCCTTCGGTTGCTTATATGACACACATACGTAACGTAGATGAGCAACTGGCAGGGCATCATGCTAAAGGCGGGGAAGCACCGGCCAATCATAAACATGAAGCAGAACCAACACACGAACACAACCATCATTCTTAATCAGTAAACAATTAATTCATAGCACATGTCATACGAATCTCCAATTAGAGAAGCATTAGTAGAAGGCGGCAAAACATATGCAGATGTCACACGTGATATTTTGCGTCCGCTTGAAAACAAGGCAACAAAAGCATGGTGGATAGGTTTTACCGTATCTGCCATAGTTCTTGGATTATGGATTGCCGCCACCACGTATACCATTTTAGTGGGTATAGGTGCTTGGGGTTTAAATAAAACAGTAGGGTGGGCATTTGATATTACCAACTTCGTATTTTGGGTAGGTATTGGCCACGCAGGTACACTGATATCAGCTGTATTGTTGCTCTTCCGTCAAAAATGGCGCATGTCTATCAACCGTGCTGCGGAAGCTATGACCATATTTGCCGTAATTTGTGCGGCATCCTTTATCCTTTCGCACATGGGTCGTCCGTGGCTGGCATACTGGCCAATTCCACTTCCTAATGCATTTGGCTCGTTGTGGGTTAACTTCAATTCACCTCTTGTATGGGATGTATTTGCGATTTCAACCTATTTTTCGGTATCATTGGTTTTCTGGTACGTTGGTCTAATACCTGATATTGCAACGGTACGTGACCGTGCCACAACCAAAATTCGTAAATTCATCTACAACTTTTTCGCCATGGGTTGGAATGGTTCAACGCGCACCTGGCACAGGTACGAAATGATTTCGTTGATTCTGGCGGGTATTTCAACACCATTGGTATTGTCCGTTCACTCTATCGTATCAATGGACTTTGCCACATCATTAGTTCCGGGCTGGCACACCACCATTTTCCCGCCTTATTTCGTTGCAGGTGCTATCTTCTCCGGATTTGGTATGGTATTAACTTTATTGGTTGTTGGACGTGTGGTGCTTAAGCAGGAACAATACATTACCATGGGTCACCTGGATGCAATGTGCAAAATCGTTATGCTCACCGGTACCATGGTAGGTTTGGCGTATATCACCGAATTTTTCGTTGCGGCTTACTCAGGTGTGGAGTATGAGCAATATGCATTCATGAACCGTGCCTTTGGTCCTTACTGGTGGAGTTACTGGATTATGATGAGTTGTAACTTGATAGCACCTCAGGTGTTTTGGTTGAAATGGGCAAGGTCTACACCTTGGTTCATTTTTGTCATGTCCATTATCGTGAATATTGGTATGTGGTTTGAGCGTTTTGTGATTATCGTTACATCACTTCACCGCGATTTTATTCCATCAAGCTGGACAATGTATACGCCTACAATTGTAGAGTTTGCCATCTTACTTGGCTCATTCGGTTTGTTCTTTACACTTTATTTCCTTTTCTGCCGTTACCTGCCAACTATTAATATGGCTGAAATAAAAACAATATTACCTACACATCACGATGACCATCATCACAGTAGCGGTCATCATGCCGATGCACATAAAGTGAAAGGAGATGCAATTCATGGATAATTCAAAATTGATGCTTGGGATTTATGATAATCCCGACAAGGTTTACAGCGTAACCCAAAAACTGATGGACTCAGGATATGACGTTCACGATGTATATTCACCCTTTGCCATACACGGCCTCGACAGGGTTATGAAAGTTAAGAGAACTCGTCTTTCCATTGCCGCATTTGTATTCGCCATGATAGGAATTGCAAGCGGTGTTTCTTTACAGTCGTACGCATCATACTTCGACTGGCAGATGAATATAGGTGGAAAGCCTTCACTTCACATTCCTACTTACATACCTATCACCTTTGAGTTGGGCATATTGTTTACTGCCTTTGGTATGGTAGGGTGTTTCTTTATAGTAAATAGAATGTTCTGGGGACGTAATACCGATATCATGGATATTCGTGTTACTGACGACCGTTTCGTTATAGCGGTAAATCTTCACGGACATAAAACAGATGCCAAAGCATTGGAAAATCTGATGATATCAGGCGGTGCATTGGAAATCAGAGAAAGGGTTAAAGATATATGAAAATTACAGCATACACTTTTATGGCAGTAGTGGGTGCAGGTTTATTACTTGCATCGTGTGGCAAAGCCGGTGGCGATAATCCCGGTGTTGAATTTGCTCCAAACATGTACAATTCATTTGCTTACGAGCCGCTTACACAACTTGATGAAGAACCTAACACCATTAACCCTCACGGTATGAATATGCGTGAGCCTGTTAAAGGTACGATAGCTCGAGGACAACTCGATTATGCAATGTATGGAATGGCTAAATCAAATGATAATTATGAAGCGGCCTCAGCTTTAAAAAATCCGTTGGCGAAGACTGAATACAACCTGACTGAAGGCAAACGTTTGTACAACATTAATTGTACACCATGCCATGCCGAAGACGGAAACGGACAAGGTACTATTGTGCAGGATGGAAAGTATCCGCGTGTTCCGGCTTATGCCGACCGATTGCCTACCATTAACCCCGGTAAAGCGTTTTATTCCATTACACACGGAAAAAACCTGATGGGTGCTTACGGCACAGTGCTTTCACCCGAACAGCGCTGGCAAGTTATTCATTACATTTATCAACTCTCAGGTCAACAAGCTAACTAAATCGTCAACCCAAACTAATTACCAATTAAGATGGAACATAAAGAAGTTCAAATCAGAGAAGAAAAATTTGTAATCAGCGAGAAAGCCAAACGCTTCGCATTTGCTTTAATGGGGATTGGCCTGCTGCTGGCATTGATTGGATATTTTACCTATCACCCACATATAGAAGGATTTACTGACGAGCAAAATCACCACGTAGCGATTAAGCGCTTATTGGCCAGTATTTTGTTTAACGGGTATTTCTTTTTCATTATTGCTACCTGTGCTGCTGTATTTATAGCCATAAGTCAATTGGCCAATGCCGGATGGTATGTTGCTATTCGCAGAATACCTGAAGCAATGAGTGAGTTTATGCCGGTAGGTGCCGGTATTATTATTCTTGTACTTTTTGCCGGATTAACTACACTGTATCACTGGGCACATGATGGAGTTATGGAAAGTGATCCCTTGTTGATGAAAAAAACATGGTACCTGAATAAAGGGTTTTTCTACGCCCGTGTGATTTTGTTTACTTCGTTCTGGATATGGTGTGCAACCATGATTCGCAAATTCTCACGTGATGAAGACAAGCTTTCAACAGGCTTAAACGACACTACATTCTTTGATAAATCATATCGCCTATCGGCCTTTTTCATTGTTGTGTTTGGATTTTCATTCTCTATGTTCGCGTGGGATATTACCATGAGTTTAGATGCACATTGGTATTCGACTATTTTCACGATCTATAACTTTGCCACAGGATGGGTAAGTGCATTAACCATCATTTACTTATTTACCTGGTGGTTACGTGGTCAGGGATACCTGAATATTGTAACGGACGAACATCAACACGATTTGGGTAAATTTATGTTTGCCTTCTCCATTTTCTGGACATATATGTGGGTAGCACAATTCTTATTAATCTGGTATGCAAATATACCTGAGGAAGTTGCGTACTATGCCCCACGCTTATTTGGTTCATATAAGTTTTACTTCTTCCTTAATATTATTCTAAACTTTGCTGTACCTTTCTTCATATTTATGCGTAGGGGTGCAAAACGTAGTCGCAACGTGGGCATGTTTGTGGGCACGTGTATTTTACTTGGTCACTGGAATGACGTATTTCTTATGGTAATGCCCGGTGCATTAAATCTGGCAACTGATATAACGACTGATAATCCGGTAGGAATTATAGAAACACCGGCCCAAGGTATTGGACTTATGGAAATTGGTTTCCTTGGGTTATTTGGCGGTGCCTTTTTGTGGATGACGTTAAAAGCATTGACAAAGGCTAATTTGTATCCTACAAAACATCCTTTCGTGATGGAAAGTGCACTTCACGATACAGGAGTATAATATAAGTCTCTGGTACGAAATTGAGGCGGGGCCGATGCGTAGCATCGGCCCCGCCTGTTTTGTAGCATCACCACCCGATTAAATAGCAACCAAAGCGGGTTTAGTAGATAGAGCCTTGGTTTATCCCTGACTTTCTTCTGTTGTCTCGCTGTTTTCTGCTTTCTGCTGATTGCGGCTGGAACCAAACAGTTCACTTTGCAGTACAAGCACCAGTACAAATCCAATGCTTATAGCGGCATCTGCAACATTAAATACCGGTCTGAAAAACTCAAATTCTTCTCCCGGCCATATAGGGAAGTTTTCGGGCAGTGTTGTTTGGATGAGAGGAAAATAGAACATATCAACTACGCGGCCATGAAACCAGGTATCGTATCCGAACCAAACTCCGTAAAAAACACTGTCGATAATGTTACCGATGGCACCGGCTAATATCAGTGTCCATGGAAGTACAAACTTTTGTTGCAAACTGTCGGATGACATTTTTACGATAAACCAACCGATTACACCAACAGCCGCTATTCTAAAGAAAGTAAGCAACAGTTTGCCATACTCACCCCCCAGTTCGATGCCGAATGCCATGCCGTAGTTTTCGGTAAAATGCAAGCGGAACCAGTTGCCCATTACGTGTATTTCTTCACCCAGAAAGAAGTGGGTTTTGATATATAGTTTAGATAACTGATCGATCAATACAACAGCCAGCATGAGTGCCGTACTTTGTATAATTATTTTTTTTCTGTTGTTCATTTATTCCTATGCAAAAAAAAACATGCCTGTTCGATAACAAGCATGTTTTAGTATAATCACCAATAAAGATTATTTGTATTGTTGCATTTTAGCTTCCATACTTAACGTAGTATGAGGAACAGCACGCAGACGTTCTTTTGAAATCAGTTTACCGGTAACCCGGCAAATACCGTACGTTTTGTTTTCGATACGCATCATTGCGTGCTCGAGGTTTTCAATAAACTTACGCAATCTGGCAGCTAATTGTCCAATTTGTTCTTTTTCAGCGGTGGAAGAACCGTCATCCAGTGTTTTGTATGAATTATCGGTATCGTCACCTGCATTAATTCCGGGGTTTTGAAGCTGATCCATCAGATTAGCCAGTTCCTCACGCGAAACGCTTAGCTTCTGATTTATGATTTGACGAAACTCTTCAAGATCCGAATCGCTGTAGCGTTTTGTGTTTCCCGTTTCTATTTCGGGCTCCTTTATTTCGATAGCAGCAGGTGCCGGTTTGCTGATGGTTGGTTTATTGGTTCGCAGTTCAAATTTTTGAAACGCAGGTTCCGGTTTTTTCTCTGCTTGTTTTGAAGGCACTTTTGGAGCGGATACAGACTTAGCAGGAGTTTTTGGTGCCGGTTTGGCAACTGTCTTGGTTACCGGTTTGGCAGGAGTTTTTGCCACGGGTTTAACGGCCTTTTTAACTACAGGTTTAGTAACCTGCTTTTTCGCTACCGGTTTAGGTGCTTTTTTGGCAATCGGTTTAACAACTTTTTTAGTTACATTTTTGGTTACCTTCTTTGCTACCGGTTTAACTGCTTTCTTTGCTATGGGTTTGGCGTTTTTTTTAGATACAGGTTTTGAAACCTTTTTAGTCGCTTTTTTAGCCACAGGTTTAACAACCTTTTTAACTAACGGCTTCGCTGTTTTTTTAGCGGGTTTAATCGTTTTTTTAGCCACAGGTTTAACACCTTTTTTAGCTACCGGCTTACTCACTTTTTTGGGTGCGGGTTTGGTAACTTTTTTAGCTACAGGTTTGGCCGCTTTCTTGGATACCGGTTTAGCAGCCTTCTTGGATACCGGTTTAGCAGCCTTCTTAGCTACAGATTTACTCTGTTTCTTTGGAGCCGATTTTTTGACAACTTTTTTAGCAGCACTTTTCTTAGCTGTTGCCTTGTTATTTTTCTTAGCCATTTTAGTTTACTTTAAGGAGTTTAACATTAATCAGTATATCATCTACGTGTATTTTAGCTGCGTCACTATCAGGCTCTACCACTAGCAGTTCCGTTGCCAAAATTTCGGTGCAAATATATGTTTTGTAATTACTTATGGAATTTTTTATGTAGTCATTTGGCTGAATTACAACCCTAATGCGGTCCATTACCTCAAACCCCAGCTCTTTTCGCAGGTTTTGTAGCTTGCTTATAAGCTCCCGGGCAATACCTTCATCTTTCAGATTATCAGTTATTTCTACATCTAATGCAACCGTTATAGCACCTTCCGAAGCCACTTTATAACCGGGTATTTCTTTCGATAAAATTTCAACATCGGTTGATAAAATGTCGAAG
>Ga0315903_10007639_pt1 | contig 13498 bp, 8 predicted proteins | sample LakEriMetagenome_7_FD_203524 | JGI IMG/M metagenome (GOLD analysis project Ga0315903, IMG submission 203524) | Freshwater fungal communities from buoy surface, Lake Erie, Ohio, United States - Buoy 2 MA119 | ecosystem: Environmental > Aquatic > Freshwater > Lake | place: USA: Lake Erie, Ohio...
ATTAATTTCCTTTCAAAGTTATATTTAATCAATAAATATAACAGAAAAAAGTCAAGATTGAACTATTTATTATATCTTTTGGAATTTTGTCAAGATTTGTTAACAAATCCAGATATTATGATTTCAGTATAGTAATCCGGATTGTTTTTATAGCCATCTGTAATATCCCAACCATCGACAGAAAACAGCTTAACAACTAGATCATTGTCATTTAAAATTTTTCTAAGTACCTCATATCCACGGTTTCTTGGAAACGAATCCTTGGAAAAATGAAATTCGCCTGAAAATCTATCTACATTTGATTTAAACAAATCATAATTTTCATCTAAAAAGGTCTTTTCGTACCCTTCGATATCAAATTTAAGGAAATCTATATGACGGCCAATTAACTTGATCAAATCGGGGAATGTCATAGACATAGATTTCTGTTGTTTATTATCATGAAACATAGAAGCAAATGTCTGTATAGACTTCTTTGAATCTATCAAAGCATGTATTAATGTTGGTGATTCATCTCCGTCTAAATTTTCAATAAAATCAGATAAACAATCGGTACTACCATCTACACCAATATAATTTATATTTTTATTCTTGTGTTTAATGTAAAAATACCCCATCGAACAGCCAAGATCAACAACAAAATCGTTGTTATTAACGTGTACAAACTTTTCATATTGGTTCCATTCGAATATTTCTTTGTATGTAAACTGATCGAATTTTTTAGCAATTTTAATCTTTTTGATTGGATTTATCAACAAATCGATTTTTTCCTTAACCATCGAAAAGTCAATTTTCTTATAACATTCAAATTGTTTATCTGTGTTCTTATTTACAGGACACCAATTCCAATCCCCGTGGTCAAATTTAAATCGTGTATTATTCCAACAACCATTACATACAGACTCATTTATAACTCTATACGGCGTATTGAACTCGTTGAAAGCTTTAGTAAATCCCGATATCATTATAACAGGCTTATGACATGCCCAAGCTAACCACGATAATCCAGAACTCAAACCTATGAAAAATTCACAGTTTGAAATATCATCGATTCGATCTTGAAGTGGAATATCCCCTGTTTTATCAATACAATTTTTTGGAATAAAATTTATATCGTTTCCGTTACCATACTGTGAATGTCTGTCAATACAAACAACTTCATAATCCAAAGATTTTAGATAATCAATCGTTTGTTGCCATCCATCGGTTGTCCAATATTTACATTGTGATGTTGACTGTGTTGCAATACACACATATTTCTTTGCAAAATTACTTCCTCTTGTGGACTTTAACTTATTGGGAAGAATTTCGGTATATTCAAATCCGAGAACATCAGCTGCTATCTGTTGAAGATTTTGTGTTCTATAATCTTTTGGAGAATGTTGTTGTGCATTCTCTGACATAAAACATCCCAATTTATAGGATGCGTAATATTCTTTTAGAGGAGTAGCTTTGTATGTTAAAAAGTTTATATTTGGATATGATTCTTTGAATAAATCTGTATTTGGTGTATAAAAATCAAGAGTACAATTATAAGTTTTTTGAAATTTATCTACATATGGTACCCAAGAAATAAAATCTCCCAATGAAGGTGAATCGTTTATAATTTTAACATTTTTTCCATTCAAATCCAATTCTATTGTATTTTCTTCGTTGGTTGTTAAATCAAGTAACTTAATCTGCCAATGTATAAAATATTTAATACTTGGCATACACCACATATTATTTTTAATATTACTTTCATAAATCAAATTATTGGTTCGTTTATCAAAAAATTTTACATTATAATCTCGTTGATTAGAACCAAGTACTTCTATTTTACATCCATCTGTAAAATCACATTTAACTGTATTACGTGGTAGCGATCTTGGACGATGTACTATTTTAGTAGTATTATAAATTTGTTCTAACTGTGTTTTCATACACGATTCCTTTTTATTATAAAAATTAATTAACTGTGATGTAATATTATGCCAAGATTTTTCTTTTGCAGTATTTAAACAATCAAGTCTAAATTTATCATAGTTTTCTATTACATGTTTTATACCATTAGTAACACTTTCTACGGTTCTTTCAATTCTGTACAAACCGGGCAAAGAATTATTTTCTTCAAATGTACCTACAACTGGAAGACCACATGCCATAGCTTCCAATAATGTTAAGTTAGGATGTCCGGCTTCTAAAGCTGATGGGTGTATAAATACAGTATGATTTTGATATACTTTTAATAATTCTTCTTCCGACAAATCATAAAGAATTGTTAATTTATCATACTGTGGATTAAACTTATCAAAAAATTTCTTATTGTTTTTAGGGCCTGCTACCGTAATAGGAATATTTAAATTTCTCGCTGCTTCTATAGCATAAAGAAATCCCTTTCGATCTTCTGATTGATCGTGTATAAAACCATTATTAGCGACACATAGTAATTTGTGTTGAGAAAATATGTTATTGGACGGTTTGAACCAGTCACTATTAACACCATGACTTAAATATTCAAGATTAGGAAGGTTAAAATAATCTACCAAATATTTAGCGGGAACAAATGACTTTATTGAATATTTAATAGCATCGTAATTTTCTTTAAAAGCATATGAATCTTTTCCATACAAATATGCATGATGATCGTGACACGTAAAATAATAAGGAATGTTACGTTTATGGGCAAGTAAGGCTAAATTAGAAATGTGTATATGAACAATATCACCCGGTTTATAATCGACTTGATCTAGATAATAAATTAAAGATTCTACATTAGACGTTGACAGTTCTTTGTGAAATTCCCATATAATTTTTTCAACGGCACCCCAACCGTTAGGTGGAATTGGCATCAATCCGGGCGTTACATTAATAACTCTCATAATTATTTATTTTTATATGTGAAAAAGAAACCTACATCGTTATCAAATGTCGGATCTTCTATATTCATTATACTATAACCTAAGAATTTAAATCTTTCAACTATTCTTTTAATATTTTTAGTCTTTGCCAAATGATATTCAATTAAATATCGGTCGGATTTTAATAAATCTACATCTGAAAGACTATCAATAACATCATATTCCATGCCTTCAATATCTATCTTAATTAGATCTATACGTCGTAAGTTATTGTTGTTTATAAAACTCGTCAGCGTAACAACATCTACTTCTTCCTCTGTAATATTATGATTATTATATGGATGTACTCCGTCAACAAATCCGCTAATAGTAGAATTGTCATCGACCGATTTAATCTTGGATTTGCCGTTGAAGTTGTGTACTGCCAATTTATGTACCGATGCATTGGATTCAACTTTTAACACATCGGAAAGTTGTTCAAACGCTTTTTTAGTAGGTTCTATCGCATATATTCTCTTACAATTATGTTTCTTTAACATATATAGGCTAAACAAACCTACGTTTGCACCTATATCAATGACGGTATTTAAATTAGCCAAATTACAATGTGCGTAAATGTCTTCATAGAACATTTGTCTGTAGTTTACATATAAACAATCAAATGGAGAGAAATTATTATTTAATACAATTGGTGTATAATCCAACTCACGAACTTTTAAACTATATGATTGTAATAATCTCTTACTATTATCATAAAATTCTAGCAAAAATTCACTAAAATATTTTTCTGTTTTGAAATTTTTGTCGCCGTTAGTTATTATATGCCACGTACAGTTTTTAACCATATCCACATGGCAATAATACATTGGAATTTTTGTAATATTATCTCTAACTGAAATATATCCGTTAAAACCAACATCGGTTGATATGTTTATAACATTAGGTTCATGAAATGATATATTCATACCGAGATCGGAATTTACCTTGGAGTTATAATTTTTTATTCTATCTTTGATTAATTGAAGATTAGATTCAAAATTAGGTGTTAACCAATTTAAATTTTGGTACTTATCATACATACCACAATATACAGGTAAATTATAAAGCAATGACGGTATATTCCAACCGATAGCTTCTCTAATAACTAACGGACTGGTTTCTTTATCATGTGTAGTTCCCTTAGACGTAAATAAGAATACATCCATTGCGTTATAAAACGAATCTACATCTTTTCTCTCGCCCCATATTTTACAGTTCTTTGGCAGATTCTTCATAAGAGGTTCCCAATAGTGTTGAAAATTACCTGCTTGGTTGCCTACAAAATGAAACTGTACGGGCTGATCTATTAAGCGACGAGCATAATCAATAATCTCTGCTTGATTTTTTCTAGGAGTAAACAATCCAACATTAACAAAATGTGTCAAATTTGGATCTAATCCCAATGCTTGCAAAGAACCTACTCTATCTGATTTTGTTTTGTATTCGATTGGATATTCCACCACATCAGATTCTATTTTCAACGGAGCAAACATTTTTTTCTGATATATGCTCACAAACGCAAATCTATCTGGGAAAAACTGTTTTGTGTTTATATCAAAACTACTATCATGAGAAGTTTCAATTATTTTATAGGTACGATTTGGAACATAAATCTTTTCAGCCACATTAACATCACAAAAATATTCAGGTAGTTCTTCAAAATGAATAACATCTGGGTTAATATTTTTAATGTGAGTGATTAATTCATGTTTATTATTGTTCAAAGTTATCATCTTTGTATTGAGTATTTCCTTTACTCGGTTACGTTGTACTACAAAAACGCCTCCTGTAACATCATCATATTCAACACAGTAAACATCATGCTCGTCTTTCAATTCGATGATCTTCTTTAATAAATACTGAGGGCCTCCTCCCGTAGATAAATGTGGTGTTATAAACAATATTTTCATGATATCAAATATATACTACTTTACTAAACCCGTTTTCTTTTTTTATTTCTACTCTACTATCAACCATATCACGCATCTGATCCAAATGACTGATTACCCATATAAAATCAAATTGATGTTTCAAATAATTAAATAAAGCACCCATTTGACCTAAATGATCACTATCTGCGCATCCAAATCCCTCATCTATACAAATAATGTTGGGTCTTGGCAAATTACTAATATTAATCAATGCAACTCTAATAGCTAATCCACTGACAAATTTTTCCATGCCACTTGCCATTTCTAATGGCCAACGTCTGTCATCGTATACGATATTAGCCATAATATTCTTACCGTCTGTTTGTAGAGTAACTGTAAACTCAACCAACTGTTGAAGAATGTTGTTAACTTCTTTTTCAATTTCGGGTAGAGTCTTGGTAATAATTTCATAAGGAATTCCATCGCGACCAATTACAGCTGTATATAATCTATAAGCTTCATATGAATCTTCAAGTTCCTTTACATTATTCAGTTGGTCTGTAGTATTTTTATACTGAATCTCTAACTTTCCCTTTTCAGTAGACGCTGAAAACATCTGGTTATTGACACTCTTAATATTGGATTCTACCGATTTAATAATATCTTTAAGATCTGAGATTTCAGCCATCAACTTAACATTGTTTTCAATGATATCTTTATTTTTATAAAAGACATCAATATTATCTACAACAGTCTTTAGTTTATTCTGACGAGTGATCAATACATTTTCATCACGTAATATAGCTGTGGATAGAATCTCTTTTGATTTTTCTAATTTGAGTTTCTCAGACTCAACTCGTTGACATTCTTTATATCTAGAATCTATATCGCCAAATGATTCCAACTTTACCTTAATAGAATTATACTCTTCCATCAAGGTTTTGCCTTTATTCTTGTCTAGTTCAATCTCTTCTTTGGTTTTGATTGCATCTTTTACGAAAACGTTATTAACGCAATAGGTACAATTAGGATCATACTTGTGATCCTCCAACTTTTTCAATTTGTCAATCTTATTTTTAACTACAACTTTTAACTTATCCAATTCAGACGACTTCTTAGCCTCTTCGTTCTTGCAGTTTTTAAATTGTTCATATTCATCATCAATGTTTTCACATGATTTCAATGATGACGATAAATTTGTTAACTGTAATTCTACATCAACAATCTTATTTTTCTTGTCATTAATATCTAATTGACACGTATTAATCTTACTTTCTAAATCTAACTTTTCAGCTTCCAATGTGGTAATATCTAAATCAAATGATTTAGTTTTTACAATATCATTAGACAACTCTAACAATTTGTTGTTGTGCAATTCTTTAGAAGATTCATATTCTTTAATTTTATCATTAAAGCCTGTAATCTTAATGTTATTAGATTCTATACTGCCTGAAACATTCTGTAGTTGTTCCAGTAGTTGATCCTTACTAATGTTCTTAAGCAATGCATTTGTTTCTTTGAACTTGTCATTTGCAATTGTATATAATTGATCAAATATATCAAGTCCCATAAATTGACACAATAGATCTTTACGTTCAGTTTGTCCTAGATCAATAAACGATCCAGTTTTGCTGTTTTGTATACTCAGAACCGTAAGAATAAAATCTTCATATGTACCAACATAATCACGAATGATATCGTTTGTACTTCTACGAGCTTCTCCGTTCAAAGGAACTTCATTGCCATTTTCAATCTTATAGAATTTAACATCTACTTTTACATTTCCTTTTTTATCAGCTTTACCCTCACGTTCGACAAAATAATCAGATCCATTGACTTCAAAATTAAACTTACAACGGAAACTCATTTTCTGAGTATTCAATACATGAACAGCTTTATATCCTTTGCTGAATTTATCAAATACACAGAATGCAAGTGCATCCATGATACTAGATTTACCACTCGCGTTTGGAGCAAATAGTCCAATAGTTCCTTTCAATTTGGTGAAGTCAATAATATTTCCTTCGCCGTAACTAAACATGTTATCAAACTCAAATGTTTTTGGCTTCCACCGAATATTTTTAGGTGTTTTATCTTTGGGAATTTCTTTGTTAATAACCTTATTAAGTTCTTTAACTTTTTCTATAATCGATTTATCAGTATTCTTAGAAATAAGATTATCTTCAATCAGCTTATTTTGATAATCTACCTCAAAGATATTGTGTACGTCAAATATCTGACCTGATTTTAAAGTCAAATCATTTGAGATTTCATCTCCACGCACATAAGTGGTTTCTACTAAAGTACATTTTTCTTTAATTTCATTAACAACTTCTTTTACTTGAGAAGGAATTGATTCTCTACAAATAATTCTCAATGTAGCCTTCTTAGGAATTGAAGAAATATCTGAAATCAACTTGCCTTTATTTATTTCCACCGTGTAGAACCCGTGGTCGTTTGATAACTCGTAGTGTTTAAACACTCTACGCTTCAGATCCCACATCAAAAACCCGTGACCTTTAATTTCTTCGCCATGATTTTGTTGAATCATGGACCCTGCATACACAATGACCGGTTTATTTTCTGCATCATTATATTCTTGTAAAACTTGGTGTTTATGAATATCACCCAACATTGCAATGTGATGTCCATCAAACAATTCATTGGTAATTGCACGGTTGCTTACGGTATAACCAATATCAGTAACAGCGTTATTTACAGGTCCGTGAAATAACGCAATATGATGGTCAGTACCTACCAAGTACTTGGCTGGAATATCCTCGACTTTTACATATTTATCAGAATCATCAAATACACTAAAGTTATTAAACAATATGTTTTCATAACGAAAAACATCGCTTGCCTTTAGGTAATGTAAATTTGGATGGTTTAAACTATCTACAATTGGAGTTAAGCAATCCAATCTAGATTTATTTGCTAGAGTAGCATCGTGGTTTCCTGCTGTTAGAATAACAGGAACCCTGTCAGCACAGTTTTTCAAAAAATCACTGCCGACTTTAACACATTCAGGACTCAAATCGGACTTATTATGAAAAATGTCGCCTGCGATCACTAAGATTGCATTTAATGTCTTCGCTTTATCTAAGGCTGCATAAAACTTTTGAAATACTGCTTTATATTCTTCATGTCGTTGAGTTAAACGAATGTGAATATCAGCAATATGCATCACACAGTGAATTTTTTCATCTGTATTTTTTAATACAATCATAATTTATTTGTTAATTTATATCTATACAATATACTTTCATCCATTCTAACACACGTATCTATAGTTTGCCAAGTTTTTTCGTGACCAATTTCATTTGGGTCTTTTCCGTCCAACAAAATCAAGTATGTTTCTATATTGTTAGAAACTAAAAACTCACATATTTTCAAGCTTGAAGTCAAAGCATCGTTATCCAATAAAACATTAACACGGGGTGGTTTTGTTTCTATCAATTTAAGCTTTAAAGTTTTTGATAGTGTCTTACCAAATAATGGAACTACGTTGTATTTAACAGATAACGCATCAAATGGTCCTTCTACAATAGTAATTGGCTGATTGAAATCTGTAAACAATTCAAATCCGATGATATCTTTACTACCATCACACAATCTATATTTTAGTTTACCTCCACAAAAATCTCTACCACAATAAAAATTCAACTTTCCATCTTTATCATACGACGGAATTATTACTCTATTTGCAAACGAACCCTCTGCACAATATCCAATGTTATATCTAACAATTTCATGTATAGAAAGATTGCGTTGTATACAATAATTTAAAGCATGTTTATAAGCAAAATCTTTGTTTGGTTTACACAACGGTTTGAATTCTTCCGGCAAAGTAAGAATCTTTTTATCTTCCTCAATCGTATAGGTTATTTTAACTTTATCCTTACATAAAATCTTATAAAAGTCAGAGGATGCTTTTACTTTCTTCAACAACGAAGAAAAACTTTTTCCACTAAATCCACACACCCAACACTGATAGTATCCAGTGGATGTATTGATGTTTAACTTACGTTTATGGTGTTTACAGTTAGGACAAAACACTAAAATTTCATCACCACCCTTTTGAATGTGTGGCTTTTGCTTAAACAATTTTGAAAGTGTTTCTATAACTGAACCGTTTGTCATTTATATCACAGTATAACGTAACATTTAAAATAAATCAAGCACTTTAATTTTTATATAATCCAGCCACAATAGCATCATACATATCACCATTACGTTCATCCCAATTTCCCTTTTTGTTTAACACGGTAAACTTTGTGACATCTGGTATCAATGATTCAAGTTCTTGTTTAACAAAGTCCTTTGACTTTATTCCTTTGATTCTACATTTGCCAAACAATTGTTTTCTCATAGTATTGACGGATAACAAATTAATTTTCTTTTTAAAATGTTCTTCAATAATATATGCAAATACTGCATTGTGTCTAGCTAATGTAATAATAACTTGTTGTGATGTAAATCCACCTGCAAAGCCACTTAGTGCAGCTTCAAGGTTGATCTGATCAAAACTGTGTATTTCTTTGATCTTTTCAAGTATTGATATAACATGAAAAGTCTTTTCTTTTGTAGTTTCTAATTTTTTAGTATCTACGAAACCAGCAGAAATAATCTTTCCGTTTTCGCAGAAAGACCACCCAGTTGTAGATGTAGAGGAATCTAAGCCTAATATAACCATTTAGAATATATATTAACGGGCAAATGAACCGTTAGTATATTTGTTACTATTAAAACCTTTTACGTATCTTGAAAGTTCTAAAGATCTTTGTCCAGACACATCTTTAAATTGACTGGCGCCAAAAGGAGTTTTCAATCTAAAGCCAGTATCTTTAGTGTATAAAGCATCTTGTAAAGATGACTGTCCGTTCCAGTTTGTAGAAATTTTATTTACTCCTGAAGTTAAAACAGGACCATTGGCCGTACTATCACTGTAATTCAAAGCCTTTCCATTGAAATTTTCGGTACCAGTGTTGACTCCCACTTTAAAGCCAGGACTAACGGTGTAATCTCTTGACTTTTGAGTAAACCCATATGGCGCACTTACACCTTGAATCATTGTATTCTTACCCGCGTCGTATGCCGAAAATGCTCCTCCTGCAGGAGATTTTGAAAGATAGAGATCTCCAATTCCCTTAGATAGGGATGAACGGTTAATTTTTGAAGTATCTGAAGCGAGTGTTGCCATAAATGTCTATTTTATAATAAATATAATTAAGTGTCCCATTTAACAACAATATTAATAGGAATCTCTCCGGTATTTTTAATAGGAGCGGCTAATTTAGCAACAGCAACCAATTCAGCTCCACTATATAATCCAACTGTAGTTATATATGGTGCCAAATATGATCCTGTTACATCATATGAAGAACTTAGGCTATAGTTAAAGAAACTGTTCTTAATTTTATCAGTTGAAAACTTACCTGTCTTATTATTCAAGAAAGCAACCATATCATCGTAATTCTTACGTTTAGATCTTTGGTTGATATAGTTCTGATAGTTGTTTATAGTAAAATCTTGGATGAAATATTTCCAAATAGCAGAACCGTCTTGACTGTTAGCAATTCCGTCTCCATTAACGTCGAAGTCCAATGAATTACATTTGACTTTTAACGGTTCAGTCAATCGATTAGCTTCATAATCAAAGTAGGAAGAACTGTAAAAATTAAATATAGACTCTTCTATATCTCCCCCTATGAAATTATTCCACCATTTCTCCGATCCATCGCTTGATATTCTGTAATTGATATATCGTAAAATAATGTCGAGATTATCAAAGTCAAACGTCTTAACATTGATTACTCCATAATCAAATACAGAAGACGTTATAGCCGTTGGATTTGTAGAAACATTAAATTCGCCTGGATCGATTGTACAGATATATTGTTTTTCAAACAACGTTATTTGACTCTGGTATTCCATATACAAATATGTATTTTGACTATTTGTAGGATCTAATGTTAGATTCTTTAATACACTACCTGTATTATTGATTACCAACGTATTTGTATTATAAAAAACATTTCCGACTGTATAATTCTTTTGTAAATCTGTTAAATTATAGATATAACTTTTACCAAAAATTGAATCCGCTGCAAATTTAGTATCACCTTGTTCATCAACAAATACAATCAAATTTTCACATGCGCCGCTTATATACCCACCACTTACATACCCACCACTTACATACCAACCACCACTTATTGGTCCGTCAGAATCACAACTAATACAATCTTCCATTTGAAGATACACAAAACTAGATGTAGTTACACAGTCTTCGCTTTGATATGAAGATGTTAACAAGTATGTTAAATTACTTCTACTACCTGATTCAGTTATCAATATACCCGACAAGTTAAAATCATCGTTAAGAGGAATTGGAGCACCAATTACAACGTTTTGGTCCGACACCGATACACTATAACCAAATGCATTAAATGGCTTGCCAATCTCTTTACGTTTAGAAATTGGATCGGTCGTAAGTTGTGTGATTATAGATTTTGATACGAAATAAAGTAAACTTTGACCACAGTAAGTAGATTCACCGAAATCATATTGATTGAATGTTAAATCATAATAATTTATAGAACTCGAAATGAATAGTGAACTAAAAGGAAAATATGGTTTTGGAGAGCCTACTAATAATTTATTGTTATGTACAGAGACCGAATATCCAAACAAATTATCTTTGAAGGTTACATCGTCCCCATATAGTTTAGTTAATAACTGAAATCCACAGTTAACATCTGCAGCACATTGTGTATTTTCATAAACATAAACGCTACCACGTTGACGTAATACATTTGATCCGGAATATTCCCAATATACCAAATCGTTTGGTGAACCGATTGCTAGTAAAGTATCATACATTGACACAGAATATCCAAATCGTGTATTTATTTGACTACCACTTGGAAATAATTCAAATGTAGAATCTTGTAATTTATAATATTGAGAACTTGTATTTTGTGAAAATACCTGTGTTAACTTCCAATCTATATACGATGGTCGAGAAGATGTTTGATATAGATAAACATTAGATTGTGATAACTGGTTGCTACCAACAACGAGTATATTATGATTTTTCTTATCTATGCTTATAGAAAATCCAAATCCATATTGATTTGGGTAATCATTGATACTACAACTTAGTATTTTTTCTAGAGAATATCTACAATCAGAGTCAGTATATCTGTATATATACACCGCGCCTCTACCTCCATTATATAAGGGAGCGCCCACTGCTAAACAGTTGTTAGAAATACTCAAACTTCTGCCAAATTGAATATTCGGTGAACCTGTAATTACACATATAGGAGTATCACTTACATTATAAGTTTCCAAACTTTGATAATCAGCAGTTTGAACGGCTGTAACGCTTGATGTAATATCATATGTATAGTTTGGATTAATCTCATATATTGAGACTGTAGCTTTTGAAGAAGTTAATCCCGCGTAATAACTGTTAATAGACCCATAATCTCCTACTGCTAAGAAGTATGTAGATAGGTCAAGAGAATAACCATATTTAGATTGATAAATTTCATCGGTACCATTTTCTACAACCAAATAACTACATGTTGTGGCTACACTATTAAGAGTGCCATCATCTTTAATAAACGAAGCTGTAAATGAAGTGCTGCTACTTTGTTCGGTATAATACGTCAACAACGTACCGTTATTACTATATGTCTTATTGGTTAGAATATTTGAAAGTTTATATTGATTCAAATAGTTATCTTTTTTATAGAGTAACACTTGACCAATTTTACCGTATCCCTGACAAATTTCATAATCTTGATCGACAGGATTTCCTACTGCAACGTAATCACCATTAGTGCAAACTACCGTTCCATAATTCTGATTATATATGTTTTCTAAGGTAGACATTATGTATATAAATATTTGTTTCTATGATTATTAACGACTTAAATTTGTCCGACACTTTCTATATTTTAACTACATAAATATCTACCGATTCCTTGATAACAATAATTAACAGTTGATGAAGTATTATGTGTATTTAATTCAAAATCGTTGATAAAATATGAACCCGATAAATATAAATTATGATTTCCGTCATCGGCTATGTACGCCACTATATCGCCTGTTTGGTTATTTATCAAAATACTTTTTGGTCTGATACGATCACCACTTTGAGTAACATTGAGTGTATAACTTACAAATTTATCATCAAGATTTAGTTGAGCGAGCGATGTATCGTATCCATCAAAACCAAACTGATCGTATGCATTATTATAATTGTTATAATACATATTTTTAATTGTATTATAAACTTGACCTTGATAAGTTCCGTCTAAATTTGTAGGATTTGTAAGTGGATTATAGTTTGGGTCTCCCACTGGATAAAATACAGAACTTGAAGGTATTTTTAAACCTAATCTAAATGACGGATTATTTTGATCTGTAAATGGAGAACTAGCTAAAAATCCATTTGTATTATACGTAGATCCGTCACATACATAATTGATTGTAGCAAACGATCCTGTTTGCAAACTATTATAGTTGTAATCACACTCCGCTACTGGAATAATTAATGGAAAGTCATACGTACCATCACTAGCAAGAATAAGGTCGTAAAATATATTATCAGAAACCTTTTTCTTAGCTACTGCAAATGTAGTAATCTGTATATCTTGATTTTTGAGAAATTTAATCATCCCAATATAAATAGGAAAAATTAAACTTATTTAAATTAAAAATCAATTCTAC
>Ga0315903_10007643_pt1 | contig 13491 bp, 12 predicted proteins | sample LakEriMetagenome_7_FD_203524 | JGI IMG/M metagenome (GOLD analysis project Ga0315903, IMG submission 203524) | Freshwater fungal communities from buoy surface, Lake Erie, Ohio, United States - Buoy 2 MA119 | ecosystem: Environmental > Aquatic > Freshwater > Lake | place: USA: Lake Erie, Ohio...
GAAAGTCGGCGATCTGTTCCTCGATGACTACCACATCGTGCATTTGGGCAACGGTGTCTGGGAAGGAACAGCGCGTTACGTCAAGTGGAAAAGTGAGTCCCAATACTCGTTCGACACCGGTGGCGGCACGCAGCACATTTCCCAGAGCATTGCCAATGTTGGCAAGTACTCTGCAGCAGGATTCGCTGCGCCGGAATTCTTTGGTGCCATCGGAGTTACAGACGATCGAGTTGAAGGGACCGACATCACGGTTCCGGTTTTCAACTTTACCGAGACGCACTACATCGACAAGACTCTGGTGACCGGTGGCTACAAGCTCGCTCTGTTCAATCTCACTGGCAAAGTGAACGCTTCGGGATTCAAAGGATTTGCCAAAGGGGAGGTGCTATTCCTTGGAGCAAGTGGTTCGAAACGGGGACTCGATGACTGGGAGATCACGTTCCGATTTGCAGCCAGCCCGAACGTAGCGGGCCTATCCCTTGGGAGTATTGGCGGTATTGCCAAAGAGGGATGGCAGTACCTCTGGGTTCGTTTCATCGATGATGAAGACCCAACCGCCAAGGCACTCATCAAGCGACCAGTCGCGGCGTACGTCGAACAAGTTTACCCCTATGGAAACTTTGCCAACCTTGGAATTGGAGTGTGATCCATGGGAGACCAGTTCCGCAAAGTACTTCCTGGCGATCCCCTAAAAATTCCAGCTGAGGCATGGAATGCACTGGTGGATTTGTCTCAAGACCAGAAGAACCAGCGACACGATCAGCTCTCCCAAACCGAAGGCACTTCGCGGCAAACGACACTCGCTAAGGTACGCAATCAAACCGGAGTTGACCTGGATCGCTTTTCGATCGTCGCGCTTGGTGCTCCGATTATTACTCCAGCAGCCAATCTCACCGAGTTCAAACGCCAAGTCAGTTTCCAAGGGCTGGTCCCAAGCTCCGGTACTGGACCTCGCTTTGGTGTCTTGCTCGAACCTCTGAAGAACAATTTCATTGGCACTGCAGCGATGGGCGGATGTGTCATCACCCGCGTTTCGGTCGGTACCAATGCTTACACCTGTGCAGAAACGGTCGCTGGCCAAAACGGCTACTTGCGCAGCGTTCCGCACGGGCCGGCTTCGGTTCTCTGGATTGAGTCCTCGGGCGCGGTGCGATGGGCAGTGATCCGATTCGATGATGCCAACTACGAAGAGATCGTGTTCATTACGAGCAACATCCCCGACGGCAATGGTTACTACCCAGGCGTGGTCCAGAAGTTCGACGTCGCTTCGAAATCTTGGAGCACGATCTTCGATTGCAAGGTGGTGGATGCCAACAAATGACCCTGTATTCACGTCGCTACATCGCCACTTCCGTAAGTGGCTCGGTCGAAGGGCTGCCAGTGTACGCGGCAACTTGTACGCAACAACGATCCGGGCTTGGTCCCAAACGCCAGCTCGGACATTTCCTTGGAATGGTTGATGGAGAACCTTTGTATGCAGTATCTAGCTGTGAGTTTCCTCAGATGGGTCGTTACCTCATGCGTTATGTGGGGTTTTCCGAACTGCCAATCTACGCCATCGTGTGCTGCGAGGTTTCCTCGAGTGGATCTTCGGGCAGCAGTGGATCATCCGGTTCATCGAGCTCCTCTGGATCGTCGAGCTCAAGTGGCTCGTCAGGTTCTTCGGGTTCAAGCGGCTCCTCGGGATCGAGCGGCAGCAGCGGACCATCTGGATCCGGCGATCCTCCTGGATCCCACGGAAGCTCTGGTTCCTCCGGACAAAGCGGCAGCTCAGGGACCAGCGGATATTCCGGATCCAGTGGCTCATCAGGTAGCAGCGGCTCATCCGGCTCGAGTGGCTCTTCGGGAAGTTCCGGGTCGAGTGGTAGCTCTGGCTCGTCGGGTTCAAGTGGGTCCTCTGGTAGCTCGGGTTCCTCGGGCTCTTCTGGCTCATCGGGAACATCCGGGTCGTCGGGATCCAGCGGTGGATCATCGGGTGGTTCCAGCGGTGTTGGTTCCTCAGGCTCGAGTGGTTCGTCCGGTTCATCTGGAAGTTCGAGCGGATCGGGATCATCTGGCAGCTCTGGCTCATCAAGCAGCTCAGGTTCCAGTGGCCCAAGTGGATCCAGCGGTTCATCCGGTTCGGGACCATCGGGAAGCGGCTCAAGTGGCAGTGGATCGCAAAGCGGCTCCCAAAGCGGATCAGGTAGCCAATCGGGATCCGGATCGGGATCGCAGTCCGGCTCCCAATCCGGATCGCAGTCCGGTTCGCAAAGTGGCAGCAAACCTTCAGGCTCCGGGTCTGGATCATCGGGACCAAGCGGTAGCGGATCTGGACCAAGCGGTAGCGGTCCCAGTGGTTCTGGTAGCCAACCATCCGGTGGTGGCAGCAACGGCAGCAGTTCCGGTTCGAGTGGCTCGGGCTCCGGATCGGGGAGTGGTTCCGGTTCGGGCTCTTCTGGCGTTGGGTCCAGCGGCGTCGGTTCCAGTGGTGTTGGTAGCTCGGGTCAATCGTACGGCTCGAGCGGCGTTAGCGGTGGCTCGGCAAGCGGCTCTAGTTCCGGTTTGTCGATCGGTTGCTGTTGCCCATGTTACTACCAGTGGAATGGGATCGGCTGGATGCCGGTCTCGGTCCCTGATCCGTGCGTTACCCCCATGGGACCGTTCCAAGTCGTCTGCGTGTGCGCAGGGAATGAGCCAACGAGCCCAGGCTCTTATGTGGGGCAGACCGTTTACACAGGATGCGAGCAAGGTGTGCAATGATTGATTCAATAGACTGCCCACACAACGTAGATGGCTACTGCCAGATATCTTCCGATCTGGCCCAAGTGCCAGTACCGATCGCCCAAGATGCATGCGCGGCTTGTATTCAGCAATCGACGCCACGTGCAAAGAACTCAGTGACTTGCAGCAAAGCGATCCAGTATCGAACGCTTGTCGGCATGCTCCCAACGCCAGAGTTGCTTGAGTGCATCAAACCTCCCACACAGGGAGTCGGTACCGAACTGGAACTCTTGATCGAAAAGACTCGGCGCACGCTCAATTGGTTGTGCCTGGGATGGCTCATTCCAGACAAATTCAACTGCGGATGCCATTCCACGAAGTCGCGCATGAATGAGATGGGTGTGCGCAAGTGCCTGCGCAACAACGAAACCCTATCCGCTGAGATTCTCACGCGGTGGATCGTCCATGTTCCACCGATCCGTTTCATCCCGTTTGTTCTGACCATCATCGGATTTTACGTCATCCGCGCTGCCTACAACGCCGAATCCAAGGAGAAGCTCCATGGCTAATTGCAATCAAGCAACCCCCGACCTGACTCCCGAAGCGATGCTTGAACTGATCAAGCAGTGCCCACCTGGACCTTGGCCCAACGCCTGGGGCACTTGGGACAATACGATCGAAGCCCATCGGCGATTGGTGGACCAGTATGTCGATAATCTGATGCCCAGCCGAGTGACTTATGCTCAGGAACGTGGAATCGTCATCGCCGGGGGAGGTTTGAAATACTTCCCGAGCGTGTGGGTCAACGTGAATCTGCTTCGGCATTTTGGCTGTACGCTGCCGATCCAGCTATGGTACCTCGGTGACACCGAGATGGATCCGTACATGAAACGATTGCTCGAACCCCTGGGTGTTGAATGCATCGATGCCAGAGAGATCGAGAAACAGCATCCCTGCAGGATCCTTTGCGGTTGGGAACTGAAACTCTACGCGACGCTCCACTCACCGTTTGCCCAGGTTCTATTCCTGGACGCCGACAATGGGGTCGTGTGCGATCCGACGTACTTATTCGACTGCGAAGAGTACAAACGCCACGGCGCGATTTTCTGGCCAGACTACGCGTGCTGGACGTTGAAGCCTGGCGTCTGGAAAGTTTTCGGGATGATGGACATGGCCGAACCCGAAGTGGCCGAACACGAACGAGCCTTTGAATCCGGGCAGTACCTCATCGACAAGCGTCGGTGTGATCGCGAGCTGCGATTGTCGCTGTTCTACGCCGAGCATTCGGACTTCACGTTTCAGCACGTCTATGGCGACAAGGAGTGCTTTCACCTGGGGTGGCGTCGACTCGGCTCCGATTACGCGATGCCCAGTGCCGGACCTGGATGGAACGTCCACACGATCGTTCAGTTCGACTTCCGAGGTCAGATCGTTTTCCAGCATCGTTGCCAGGACAAATGGCGATTCGGAGGAAATCGATTCGTGGACTCGCTGGCCAATGAAGAACTCTGCTTCCAGCTCGTCCGAGATCTGGCCAGCAAATGGAGTGGCAACCTTTGGAAGAACGAGGCACCGACGATCATGGAAACCGAAACGATCGAACAGCTCATCAACACTCGAGTTCTCTACCGACGCGTGGGTTACGACCAGCGGGTGATCAAGCTCGGGCCCAACCGCGAAGTCATCGAAGGTGCTGCCGAGTGCGAACGCCTCTGGCACGTCAATCATGTCGATTGCCAGCCGGTACTGACACTTGCACGGCTCGATCGACCCACCTGCCACCTGCGTCGCGACTACGAGGGGATCTGGCGTGGATCGTGGCTGGAATACGAACGGATGCCGATCGAAGTCATCCCCGAGGTGGAGTGGAAACCAACAGTCGATGCAATCGATCCGACGCAGTCGCGTTTGCTCATCACAGTGGCCACCGGCGATTCGTTCCGCGAACTGCTCCGGTACACTGGCCCATTGATGGAAGCCTACGCGAAACGGATCGGTGCCAATTTCGTGGCGATCACCAAGCCATCGCAGAACTGGTGGGGACTCGAAAAGTTCCGAGTGCAGCCGTTTGCTCAGTCCTACGAACGCACCCTCTACGTCGATGCCGATGTGTTTCTGACCGAAGAGACGCCCGATCTATTCAATGTCGTTCCTGCGGGCCATGTGTCGATGCACGACGATTGGAGTCAATTGCCAAGCTTTGAGTGGGTCTTCGACGAGCGTCGCAACATCCTCGAATCCCAGGAAATCCCCATGGACTACAGCAAGGTGGTCCTCAACAGCGGGATCGTAATGTGCGATCGCAAGCACGCGTCGATTTGGAAGCCACCGTTGCATCCATTCTTTCCGACCCACTGCTCCGAGCAATTTTGGATCCAGAACAACGCCCGCGGGTTGCCGTTCTTCCAACTTCCGACTGAATTCAACACCCAGTACTGGATGCCGAATTTCCGAGAACTAGTGCCGACAGCCAAGGTGATTCACTTGGCCAACTGCACTCCAGAGAAACGGCTTGAATTTGCTCGCCAGTTCACTTCATCCCTTGCGAATGCTTAATCCACGAAAGGATTCCATAATGACCAACTCCGTTTGCTACAAGATCTATGGGCAAGACTTCCACATCGAGCTAGAGAGTGTGCAGTTCGCCAACGCGGTGTTCCATGACGAGTACCGCATCAACGACCTGCGTTCCCACAACGTCCGAACTATCGTCGATGTTGGCTCGCACGTGGGGAGTTTTACCGTGATGGCCCACCATTACTGGCCCAATGCTAAGATAGTCGCGGTCGAACCCCATCCGCAGAGCTTTGAACTGATGACCAAGAACACTAGCCACATCCCAGAATCGCAGTTGCTACGGATCAACGCAGCGATCTCGTCCAAGCCAGGAAAATGCCTCCTATCGTTCCCAGTTTCAAACAGTCGGGTCGCCGACTATGTTCCGGACGTTTGGGAATCGCTCGAGCCACGGTACCGAGATTTCGGAATCGAGGTTCCATCGCTGACCGTCGAGCAATTCTGGACGCAGGTAACGGACTTCGGGATCGACGAGGTCGACTTGATCAAACTTGATTGCGAAGGGGCCGAGTACTTGATCGTTTCGGAGCTTTCAGCCTTGGGGCTGATGGACCGCATCGGCTGGATCCGAGGCGAGTGGCACAGCCGCAAGGACAATCTGCTGCTGGCCAATCTCTTGAGCCAAACGCACGTCTTCAACATCGATCCGAACTATCCTCATTCGGTAGGGATGTTTGTGGCGCATCGGGTAGCGGCTCCACGTCCGCTATCGCAGTGAAATGAGTAGTCGTCGTGTTGATGACTGGACGTTCCCAACCTGCGGCTTTCAAGCCCTCACTCCAAGATCCATAGTGCTCGATGGCCGCATTGTAGAGTCTTCGGTAATTCTTGATGATGAACTTGGTTTGAGACATCAGTACTACTGGTGACAGGTCAAGTATTGCTTGCTTAAATTCAACCCTGGTTCCAGCCTGCTTTATGTTTCGGATTCGTCGAATGTTGACACCTGCGTATTGCAATGCCGTTTCCCACGTTCCAAAGTGCTCGCACGCTTGCTGGTAAAGTTCATTCGCATCAGCAAGTACCACGTCGACCGTCAACGGTAGCTTTGCGTTGTGACGCGAAACGATCTCCTGAATGACCTTCTTTCGAGACATCTCATGCGTCCCTTTCGTTGTTAGTGGTTCGCTTACCAAGTGAGGATTCCAAACCAGCTGCAGCGATCGCGTTTCTCCAAGTTCCGAAATGGTGTTTGGCGGCCATAAACAACGGATAGTTTTCATGTCGCACCATGTAAAGACATCTGCCACTCGTCGACCACTCGTTGAGTTTTCGAATGACCAGATCTTTTGTCCATTTCTTGCGAGCTATGCGTGGCTTTGCAGCTAAACCTGCGGCATTTACAGCCGACGACCAAGAGCCGAACTTCCGCCTCGCCACACAATACAGACCACGGTTTTCTCGCTCGTTGATCGGCAATCCTGCGATATATCGATTCTGAATCGCGTCGATAATTCGCTTCCGCGTCCAGCGATGTGGATCGTGAAGATCCAACGTATCAAGCGCATCGTGGAAACTCCCAAAGAACCGCTTAGCTGCAGATCGCAGCTTGTTACAAGGGGGATTCCAAACCTCGGGATTCGCTTGGTTCGCCTCATTCCAAGTGACAAGCTCCTCGATGCATCGCTCTTTGCTCCATTTGCGACTTCGTTGTCGATAGTCGTCGAGTTCGGATACGGCTTCATCCCACGATCCGAAGCACTCGCAAGCAGCAAGGATCAAGTCAGGGTGGTCACGCCAAGCCACCTCCAGTTCCCCAAGATCAAGAAGGTTCTGCATTCGACGCAGGACACGCATTTGTCGTGAATTTTGTTTTGCCATCGGGTCAGCCCTCCGTATCTTGGACTACCTGCGAGAAAGCTCGGTGTACGTCGGGATGATGCTCCTGCATGTACCGAGAAACTCGTGGGTTATTTAGAAGGGACCTTGAGTAAATCACCAACTTGAGCAGATTGGTCGAGTACTGTCGGTAAAGCCCAGTATAGAAGTCCTGCTGTTGCTGTGCCTCTTGGAGCTTCTTCAAGAGGTCACTCTTGGTGTCTTCCGATCGCGCCCAAGGCGATTTCTTTCCATTGAGCTTGGCTCGCTTTGCGACCGGTGTTTTCAAGACCAATCCGCGAGCAAACGTAACGCTGTAATCGTTGCAGGACTCCATCAATCGAATGATCTCTGCTTGACGGTCCTGTTTGACCAGTGCAAGCTCCTTGGCGCATTGCAAATTGATTTTGCTCGCCTCGAAAGCTTTCTGGACCGATGGGTCGAGCCCCTTGATCAGATTCATGTTCAATCGGTGCCCAATACTGGTCATGCCGAACGTCGCGGCAATTGTCTTCTCATCGAGTTCCTCCAGCGATTTGCGGATCATTCGCATTTCCTGTGAGTTGCTCAGTGGATTAACCATGCGGTTCCCGGTGAATGCTTCCCGCTGTCGTCCGATCAAGCAGGGGACGGTTTCAACCCCCATCTCTAAAAGGATTCGGTAGCGAATGCATCCGTCGAGGATCTCGTAGCTGTCTCCTGTGGGGTAAACGATCAAGGGATCTATCAGACCGATCGCTCGAATGCTTGCCTCTATTCGTTTGAAGTACTTGGTGTTGACCTTGCGTTCGTTTCGCTGAACTAGCTTCACGATCGGTATGTCTCTCCCGTCGAGGAATGGCTTGTGGTTTGCCATGGCTTTCTCCTGTTTACTTGACATAGCTGAAGTCACCAGCCAGTTCGGGTCGAGTGTCAAGTTTCTCGCCCTTTACCAGCTCTACGAAGTTCTTGTCCTGCCAAAGGTTCTTCACCCCATCGAACAAGATCATGAATCTGTTTTCTTTCGATTTCGCTTCGCGAACAAAGGATGTCTTTGCTTTCGTCGCGTCGCTGATGTCCTGACGCATCTGCGTTACTGTGTAGTCCTCGGGCACTGTTTTGGATTTGGTGGTCCGTGCCCGAGTCGTCAGGATGTGTCGCGCCATACTAAAGTTGTTGGTGGTCACCAACCCTTCATCGAATGCGTCCATCAAAATGTTTTGAAGCTGTGTGTCTTCGCTGAAGGCGACCTGAGTAGCGAACTTGATCGGGAAAATCCCCGATTCAACTCCGTGAATCAATCGATCTTCTCCACGTTCGACCAGTCGGATGTAGTCGCGGATAAAGCCCTCGTTCTTGCAAGCCACCGCTGCAATCTCTTTGTTGCTCCAGCCTTCGTCTCGAAGCCGCTTCAGCTCTCTTGCAAAATCCATCGTGTCCGGCTTCGTGCGTGCGATGTTCTCTACTAGCGATTGCAGGTAAGCTTCTTTTCGGCTGCAGGTAATCACCTCTGCTGGTACTTTTTGGCGACCAAGTTTCTGATGGGCGATCAGACGCCCTTCACCACAGATCAATTCGTAGAAACCTGTGCGTTCAAGAAACCTATCGTTAACTCGAATCGGCTTGAGTAGCCCAACCGTTTCGATGCTCTCGACATTCATGTCGAACTGCTTTTGGTCGCGATTTCGCGAGTTGATCACTTTAATTTGGTCGACCGGAATCTCCTCGTAGCGTCGCTGCGAGTAGCTAAGAATTTCGGGATTGGTTTCCATGAATGGACTCTCCTTTTAGAACTGCAAGAGGTATTTAAGGTCGTTCAATCCGAACAATTCGGTTGATATGGACGTTACTGCGAGCCGGCATGTCTTATTGGGTAGCATTAGCCTTGGGAGTGCTGCGTAGCCAAGAATCTCCACTTCGTCTGAGTGGGCCAGGAACACCCCCAGCGTGATATCAATCACTTCGCGGAAGTCGGGTCTAAAGGGCCAATAGAAGTCGTAGCCGTGGGGAACCGCGACCGCTGGTTCGATGGCGATCGAAAACCGACGATCTATTACCAGGAAATCGGCATACTCAATGACATCGGAAAAGTGTCCGCTGATTAGCGTCAGTACCTTCTCGCGTGCTTCTTTCCGCTGTTTGTCGTAGAGCCGTTGGAAAGCCCCATCGAAAGATCCAAATTCGTTCCCGTAGCTGCCGGCGCTCGGAGTGCTTTCGATCGTCTTGAGCATCGAAGTCCGAAGAAACCCATACTCTTCGTAAATCTCACGCAGCCGCTCGAGCATGAAGCCCGGATCGTATTTCTGTCGCCGCTTGGCAAGGATCAGTTGAGCTTGCAGGAATTGTTCGGAGTCGATGATTCCATCAAAGGCTTCTGGCGTTCGCACCCACTTGTCTGGAGGATTGTGCTTTCTGGGTGTCTTCAGCTTCTGGCTGGTTTTGTTGTATCGAAGCGTGCCAATGTAGGTTTCGTTTCGAAGTCGACCGAGCACGGAACCGGCGCTCCAGGTTCGACCGCCAGGAGAAAGAATCCCGTCTTGGTTCAAACCCTCGGCGATTCGGTGCTCCGAGAACCCCAGCGACACAAACTCGTGGAAGATCCGTTTAATCACGGCGACTTCGTTCGCATCACCATCTACGAGTGTGACCCGTTGGTTCTGGATTCCTTTGCGTTGTCCCGTTTCGAGTTTGTGTAGCGGTTCGCGTTTCTCGTCGAGAAGCAGTCGTGAAGTGGCATACGGTGGCGATCCACCAGCCCAGTAACCTTGCTCCGTGATCTTCACGCACCCTCGCCAGACTTTCTCGCTGAGTTCTTTGCTGTACTGGGCAGCTCGGAACCGCTCGAATTGGACGTACACTGGATAGAGAGGGTCGTTTTCCCGAGGCTTGCCAATCGTGGTGTAGATGACCTGCTTTCCGGCTCGTTTGCATTCGGCGCTGAATTGGGCCGAGAGGTCGATGTCTTGGAATCGCCCCCAACGACTCACATCGAGGCAAAGTACATACTCAAAGTCGGATCGTTTCTTGACCCAATTCTCCATCATGTCGGTGAACGCAGGTCGGCCCTCGGAGGTAAGCCCCGATCGACCGTGGTCGGCGAACTCCTGAATGATCTCTACGCTGTGATTGCGAGCCCATTCGCGAACCTGTTCCTGCTGAATGGGGATCGAATTCTCTTGTCGGTCCTGTGCCGAATGCCGGTAGTAAGCGATCGCTCGAATCTCCGCCGGCAACGGAGCCGAGCCTATGTCTTCAATTTCCCACCAATTAGTCATTTTTGGATCCTCCTAGACGATTCCTGAATCGCGTGGTTGCCACGCGTGTATGGGGGTCCATGAGTTACGGTGAGCCGCAAGAAACCTCAAGCCGCTGTTTCGCCAGGCTTAGCGGTTATGTGGGAAGAAGATCAGGATTTTCAAAGGATCTGTCGAATCGCTGCCAACGAGAGCAACTTCGGTCGCCAACTTGCATCGATCCTGAAATTCCGTGCTGCGGCAGATTGCTCATCAACAAATTCAGGAAAAATGCTAGCGATTGACCAAAGGTGTCACTGACAAGCACGATACTGGCGAAATGGTCTGTACCGATTTCCCCCACTTGCGGGCGGAAATCGGACGGTAAATGTCCAGATCCCATGGATTTACGGCATCTGCAATGCTGTCATTTCGCTGTAGTGTTTGATAAACTTACGCCCCACGTCGAATTCCAATCGATCAGGGGGTGGATTGTGCCCAAACTAAGCGAATACGTGAAAGTTGCAGAAGCGGCCGAAATCCTGGGAGTGTCCCAAGGAACGGTTCGAACCTGGGCTGCCGACGGCAAGATCCCGATGCATCGGAATCCAGCCAATGGCTACCGACTGTTTAAAAGGGAGGAACTCGAAAAGTTCCTTCGGTTGGTTGCGCGGCCGATTAACACAACTCAACCGAAACATCAGTGACTAGAGCTTAATGACCTCCAACGAACTCGACATCTCGACTCTTTCCAACCACCTCTGGGAATCTGCCAACATCCTGCGTGGTCCGGTCGATGCTGCCGATTTCAAGACGTACATCTTTCCACTGCTCTTCTTCAAACGCATTTCCGACGTGTTCGACGAAGAAATCGTAGAGGCCCTCGATGAGTCAAGTGGCGACCAGCAGTTTGCTTTGTTCCCTGAGAACCATCGATTCCAGATTCCGGATGATTGCCATTGGTCCGACGTGCGGAAGAAAACGAGCAACGTCGGACAATGTCTACAGCGAGCGATGCGGGAAATTGAAAAAGCAAACCCCGATACGCTTTACGGTATTTTCGGCGATGCACAATGGACAAACAAAGATCGCCTATCGGACGCTTTACTTCGTGATCTCATCGAGCACTTTTCGAAACTGCCTTTGGGAAACAAAATTGCCCGCGCAGATGTTCTCGGTCAGGCCTACGAATACTTGATCAAGAAGTTTGCCGATGCGACTAACAAGAAAGCAGGCGAGTTCTACACGCCTCGAAGCGTTGTGAACCTAATGGTTCGCATCTTGAACCCTCGCGAAGGTGAAACGATTTACGACCCGGCCTGCGGAACCGGTGGCATGTTGATCGAGGCGATTCACCACGTTCGAGAGGCAGGCGGCAATATTCGAACGCTTTGGGGCAAGTTATTCGGCCAAGAAAAAAATCTCACCACCTCCGCCATCGCGAGAATGAATTTATTCCTGCATGGTGTCGAAGACTTCCAGGTGGTTCGCGGCGATACACTTCGCCAACCCGCATTTCACTCCGGCGATAGTCTCGCGACGTTTGATTGCGTGATCGCAAACCCGCCATTCTCACTGGAAAAGTGGGGTGATGATGTTTGGAGTAGCGACCCTTATGGACGCAACTTTGCTGGAATGCCACCAGCCAAAAGCGGTGACTACGCTTGGGTGCAGCACATGATCCTATCGATGGCCCCCAAGTCAGGGCGCATGGCTGTGGTGTTGCCCCACGGTGCACTATTCCGGATGGCAGCCGAAGGCAAGATCCGCGAGAAGCTACTGGGCATGGACATTCTCGATGCGGTCATCGGACTTGGGCCAAACCTTTTCTATGGTACCGGGCTGGCCGCTTGCATCCTCGTGTTTCGCCTCAAGAAACCGAAGGACCACCGCAAGAAAGTGCTGATTGTCGATGCTTCAAAGGAATTTAAAAAGGGTCGCGCCCAAAATGAACTGCTCCCAGAGCAGGTTGACCGAATCTACCAGTGGTATGCCGGCCACAAAGATGTTGCTGGCGTCGCACGATTGGTGTCGCTGGACGAAATTCAACAGAACGATTGGAACTTGAATATTCCGCGATATATCGAACCGGTTGTTGAGGCAGAAACGCTGACAGTTGCCGACGCCCTCGAAAGCCTAAAGACGAGTCTGGATGCCGCCTACGCTGCCGAGGACAGACTATTCCAGCTATTGGAGAACTCTGGCATCGCGAAATTTACAGGGAGGGCCTAATGCCAATTGAAATTCAGGACCCTCGCAGATTACCGGCTGACTTCTGCATCTTTTTCTGCTGGCAGGATCACCTTCCCAAAAAACTACATCGTTTTCTAATTCGAGATGCGCTTGACCGTGCAATATCTCGGGTTCAAGACGACTTGCCTGAAGGTGTGGAATGCACTTTGCGGCGAGACGAAGCTACGGACAATCGGGCTGGATCTATTGATATCGCCAACACTATTCTCGAAAAACTGAATAGCAGCACGGTTGTGGTGGGAGACATCACTCCTGTATTGAAAGACCTGGACAAGAACTGGTTTTATCCAAATCCTAATGTCATGGTGGAAATCGGCTACGCTGCAAAAACGCTTGGCTGGAGTCGAGTCGTCTGTTTGTTCAATGAAGTGGCATGTAAGGCCGAGCAACTCCCGTTTGACATCCGCCATCGCCGCGTGACTGGATTCTCATGCGAGGATCTTACGCAGCGGAAGCAGGCCTTGGTTGATCTCGAAGGTGTATTGATTGCAGCCATCAGGGCCATCATCCAGGAAGTCGGGCGCGGAGTCATCGATCCTTCAATTGGCGACGCGGCGCTTCGCCACCAGCGAGATTTGCGATTTCTGCGAGATGTAATGTGTTGCATTCATCGCCGAACGCTGGATCGCTTTATTGAGCGAGGGCACTCGTATCAGGTTCATTACGACTGCATCTACTTTTGGCATGACTTCGACGCCATCGTGTGCTCCTGTGATTTCCGCTTCTACGACAAGGACCTTCAAAGGCTCGCGCTAGAACTGCACCGAGTGTGGGGAGAAGCAATTCATCACGGAAGCTACGCATTTGCACCAGGCACCACTCCAGGTTCGCTAGTACTCAAGCCCAGACACCTCTGGAACGAGAGCTACGAAGAGACTGTGCGAGCAATGGAGGCGTCGTACAACGCACTTCCACAGGTTCTGAATGC
>Ga0315903_10007647_pt1 | contig 13486 bp, 15 predicted proteins | sample LakEriMetagenome_7_FD_203524 | JGI IMG/M metagenome (GOLD analysis project Ga0315903, IMG submission 203524) | Freshwater fungal communities from buoy surface, Lake Erie, Ohio, United States - Buoy 2 MA119 | ecosystem: Environmental > Aquatic > Freshwater > Lake | place: USA: Lake Erie, Ohio...
GCTTTATTGGCGGTTGTTTTGCCGCCGCCTCCGCAACGGCAGGCGTAGCCTGTGCCGCCTCCGCTGCTGGCCTTGCTACTGCGGCAGGAACTGCTTCTGCCGCCCCAGTGACTGCCTTTGCCCCGGCCCCACGGAATGCCTGAATGGCCGGCTTTGCCAATCCGGCGACGCCACCAAGTGTGGGTGTCAGGATTGAGGCTGCGGTTGTGGCAATCGGATATTGCTCAATGTCTTTCTGTAAAACTTCTTCAACCCTTGCAATTCGTTCCGGACCAAGAGCCGCGCCAAGAGCCGCTCTCTGCGCCTTCTCTGCTCCAAGGTATGCCGCCGTGCCAGCCACAAGTCCACCAGCAATCCTTGCCGGTAGCGGCCCAGGCGTTAACGCAAATCCTGCCCTTGCGGCTGCCCCGCCAGCCGTAGTCGGAAGAACTTCCCGTGCCAGCGTCCTTCCGATTGCGCCAATCATGGACGGCTGCTCCTCAATTTCGAACACATCAATCTCACCCTGCGGCGATGATTCGATGCGGACAAGTTTACCATTCTTGTCTTTTCCGATAGCAAATCCGCCGCCCGTTTCTTTGTCTGTGCCTGACGAAACGGTTTCGATGCCAAGCTTTTGCGCCTCCCTTACGGCTGGGATGGCAGGTTTTTCAATAATGCCTTCGGCCAGTGCTTGTTCGGTCGGCCTGAATCCTTCGGCAATAGTGCCGTCAGGTCTTTTGATTGCACCCATTGCGTCAACCGCTTCACCCGCTGCCCGTGCGGCTTGTTCAGGTGTTGCGCCAGCCTGAAGCTGTATTTGGGTTTCTGCTCGAAGGACCGCCTCGCGCTCAGGGGAAATCACATCCTCCGGTTTCCCGCCGGATGCGATGTATTGAGCCTTGATTAAATTTCCGTCCTGTGCTTCGGGTACAAATTCAAGATCCTGTTCCTGTTCTGGAACAAACTCAAGTTCAGGCTCACTGGCCGGTTGCCTCAAGCCCCTGGCCATGACTTATCGCTTCGGCTGAAGCGTACCTCTTTGACCCTTGATGATTACCGTCTGACCAGGCTTTACGCCAGCCGCACGCGCTTCGGCTGCGGAATTAAAGGAAGGCACAGTTTCAGCAACAGCCTGCGCTGGCTGAACCGGCTGCGTGGCGGGGGCGATAGGTGCGCCAGCCTCAACCTCTTCCATTGCGGGTTGTGCCATTTGTCCAGCCTGACGATCGAAAGATAGTTCTGCAAGCTTTCCTTGCACCACTCCGCGCTCGGCCTCAAGTTCCTTCTTGATATCTTCCCTTGATTTTGCACCAATAAGACCAAGCCCAAGCTCGGCGCGGAAGGCGCGGGTATCACCCTTGGCGATCTCAAGCTCTTGCTTCATTTTCTCTGAAGCAATTTTTCGAAGACGCTCATTAAGCTCTTCGCGCTGCACCTGAATTTCCTCGTTATCTAAAGCCTGTTCGTTTGTAAGAGTGTTGCCAATTCCCTGAAGATACGGAGACAGGGTTGGATCTTGACTAAGACGAGGAAGATCCTTCAGCTTGCCCTTGACCTTGAGGCCACCCTTTTCAAACGTGAAATCGACATCAGGCTGTTCGGCTTCCTGCGCTGCGCGCTGCGCCTCGGCTTGGCGAATACGCATAAGCTCGTCCTGTCTGGACATTTCCATGAGTGCCGGGATGTCGATAACTGCCATTTTATTTCTCCTAGATTTTGATTAGATTTGAAAGACCACCAGCAATATCTCCAAAGATTTGACCACCGCTCGGCTGGCGAGAGATTGCACCAACCTGCGCCCCGTATGTGCTGGATTGGTAGTCGGCCATTGATCCGTAGATATTGGCCGCATTTCCAGCAAGCTGAACCGGGATCTCTTGGCTTGCGGTTTGATAAAACTGCTGCGGCATACCTTGAGTCATAAATTGCCCAGGCAATGCCTGATTGGCCTGAATGTACTGCTGCGCCGCAAGGTTCTGTTGGCCGAGCCGTTGCTGTGCAAGGTTGGCAAGCGAAGGTCCGCCGGCCAGGAAGCCGGAAGCCGCACCCAAGCGTTGCTGGGTCAAGCCTTCGCGAAGCGCAAGGTCACGGGCGGCTGCTCCGCCGGTCGTTTCGCCGGAAGCCAGGAATTGCTGCGCCGCCCCGTAACGCGCAAGCTTGCGTTGTTCCCCGGCGGCACCGATCTGCGCCGCTTCCTGCACTGCCGGTCCAAGGCCAAAAATGTTGCCACGGGCGGTCTGGGCGGCACGCACGGCCTGTTCGTATCCACGCCTTTCCTCGGCTCCCAAGGTCGAGCCAAGGCGAAGCTGGTTGAGTGCTTCCTGCTCGATGGTGTTGCGTAGTTGCTCGGTCTGCGGAGTCGTCGTTGCAGGCAACTCCTCGGTCGCAAGCTGACGATAGCGTTGCCCCAGGCCGACTGCGGTTTTGTAGGATTCGGGGTCAATCTGTTTGAGTTGTTCGCCAGCGCGTTCCTCCGGCAACTTGATAAACTCTCGGAACGCCGTGATCTCTTTAAGTCCCTCATCGTCGGCGGTTGTGATTGGTTTGAAATTTGCGATCTGTTGCCCAGCCTTTGTTACCGCACCCTGCACGCTGGCAAGGTCTGCCTTCAACTGATCAATGGAAACTTGAGCAGAGGTTCTGCGGGGATCTTTTGCCGGAAGGCTTTCAAGCAATTGATTGGCCGCATCAATACGCGCCTGAATTCCTGCAATCTGCGAGTTTCCGTCTTCCGCAATACGGTTAAGGCGACCGAGGCGGGTTGCGTTGTAATCGTCAACAATCTGCTGGTCGGATACTTGGAAGTTTAGGCGAGAGCCAAGATCTGACGAGCCATAGTTCCTGCCAGAGCCAAGCTGATTGAGTGCCTGATTTAATCCAGCACCAACTCCGGCAAGTCGATCACGGCCAGTAAGACCGGCAATTTGTTCTGCTAGTGTATTATATGATCCCTCGCGATTGTAAATCGCATCCTGCAATTCTGTTTGCGCCGAAAGAAGCTGTGACAAAGTTTTTTCGTATTCAGGATTTTTTTGAACACTTGTTGACGGAACAACAACCTGTCCAACAATTCTTGTCCCGCTGCGGGGATTTCTTGCTGTAACATTCTGTTTCGATGTTGAGGTTGTAACACTAAAACTTTCCATGCTAGAAATCTTGCTGTTTAGGTCAGCAACTTTTTTGCGAAGATCTTCTACGCTTGCCATATTAAATCTCCCCAGCCCTGAATTTTGCTGTCGTCTTCTTCTGAGCCTCTACGTTACGCGCCAACACATCGCCAATCTCAGTGGTATAGGCAGGCGCACCGATCTGCGGAGCAATGCCACCGGTGTAATTAACCGGAGCCACGCCGCCGCCATAGGCAACCATTGGCTCCACGCTGGCAAACGGGCTAACACCATAGGTGCGCTCGAACTGGCGGGTAAGCTGGCTTCCCAGCCCACGATTCAAGGCAAAGGCTTCGGGGCTATACTCGTACTGCCGACGAAGGGTTTCCATTGTGCGTTGAGGTCCGTACTGCCTCTCAAGCTGGAGGCCGGTCTGAACCTGGGCAAGCTGGTCGGCTGCGGAAAGCTGGCGTTCCAACTGACGCTGTTCGGGCATATACTTGATCCGAAGGGCGTTTTCCAAAGCCGCAATGTCTGGAGCCTTCTCAACGTAGGTTTCCAGCGAGGATCGGTAGAAAAGGGAATTGGCCTGCGCCGCCTTTAGGGGGTCGGGAGGAGGAGGGGGTGCCGGGATGGATGGTCCGCCGCCCATTAGTTTAGTGCCTTTCGCATAAAATTGTAGTAGTCGTACTCCTTATATGTGCCGTTACGCTTGAAGGTGATCCTCCTGCGCGGACCGAATCTATCCCAAAGGATACTCAGCAGGCACTTTAGAGCCTTGCGACTCAAGGCGTTACTTTTACCATCAATCGAGGTCACGGTCAAGTCCACGAATACACTCTCTCCAGCTTCGTCATGTTCATAAGGCTCAGGGGCTTCCATGCCCTTAATGCACCTGGCAATGGCTACCCCGGCAACCTCATCCCCATCCTTGGCTACCCCAACCAAGCCACGCTCGGAGTGCCAGTTAAACCATTCCCTAAAGGTTGGCCAGGTTGATTCCGGCACGCCGGAAGCCTCGATAAACTCCATAGCCGTCACGATATGTTCTTTTGCACCTCAATGGTGTCTGGGTTGGCCGCAGCCGTGATTTGGCGTATAGCCATCTTGTTCGCCGCCGATTGGATCTTGATATTGATCAAACGCCATTTCTGGTACGCCCGAAGATCGCTGGCAAGCCTTTTCTTGACCGAGGATGGCAACTGAGCCGGGAGAACAAAGGGCAGGGTCAGGGCGGCACTGGAGATGTTGAGGTTTGGCTGAACGTCAATATCGCCAACGTCAATATCCCGCTGGATGGAGATGGTCGTATCGGTCGAGAATGAGTCGTCAAATACAATCTCAAAGTGGCTGCCATGCTTCTCGGCAAAAGGATCGCCAAAGTCCATATCGGCGGTGCGGACATAGGATTCGTAGTCAACTCCGGCATCTTGGTAGTCGGCAATTGTGACCTGTGCCGGGGTCTTGTATCCACTGTACTTTTGGATCTGTCCCGTGGTGGACTTCTTCATCAGCCGAAGCCCTTCGTCTTGGAAATTGGTCAAAGCAAACTGCATTACATTCGGAGTCCAAGTCCCCTCAAATGCCCCCAGTACCGTGTTGTACACAATGATGGTATCGTTAAAATCGTTTGACGCTGTCGGCACGGCAAGGAAGTAGCGGTTGTCGTAGAAGGCCGCCGTGCAAATCCCAATTTCGGCCACGTTGATTTCCTGAATCACATCCTTGACGACCTCGGACAATGGCAGACCTACCGAGGTAAAGTCGTCCGCCGCAGACCTAACTAGAGAGCGGATGCCGTCATCGGAAAGGAAGAAGATGTCGGAATTGACCTGTACGGCGGAACCTTCAGCCACGCACCCGGTGTTATTGGAGATAAGCTGGATCACCCAATCCGCCGCGCTGGTCATGTCTGGAGGAATCGTAACTTGGAATATGCGCCGTTTTTTGAAGACGATGATTCGGTTCTCGTAATATGGAACGATGGCGGTGATCTCATCTCCGTCATCAGCGTTTACGATGACCGAGTTTGCCGCATCCCAAATGGAGGCATCCAAAATGTCGGAAGCGTAAAGCGTATTGCGGTTGGCGGCTGATCCAACTCCAAAGAGGCGGTTGCCGGTATTGATTAAAATCCTTAGATTAAGCGGAGGAGGGCTGACCGTGGCGGTTGCGGTAGCACCGGAGCCGTTGCCAATAATGGTTACGGTCGGTGCGCTGGAATAGCCAGACCCGCCGTCCACCACGGTTACTCCCGTGACGGCTCCACCGGCCACTTGCGTAATTAAGGTTGGAAGCGTTCCACCCCAATCCGGCCCAGTAACGATGGCCGTTGCGCTGGTGTAGCCTGTTCCGCCTGTCGAGATGGTGATAGCCCTAACCTTGCCGCCCTGCCTTGTGGCAACGTCACCGTCGAAGTAATACAATGGACCGTCCGCATCGGCCAAATACATCTTGTCATTAAACTGCGCCATGCTGACCTTGGTATCGAAAGTTGTTGAAAATCCGTCAGCCCACTGCTGGTTCTCATTGTTCCAAATTCGAGTTACGCCGGTAAACGAATCCCAGATTTCATCCGGCGGGTGCAGGGTTGCGCTTCCGTTGGAGTTGATGCTGTAAAGTCTGCCCTGCGTTACGGTGACAAGGTTCTCGTATTGCGCCGTATCAAAATACCGCATCCCGCCAATCGACCCCTCTTGGCTGGTCGCCGTGGTGTTGAAGTTGACCAAGCCACGCCGTGTCTCAAGACTGCCCTTGGGTGACAAGGTCATATTGACCAACTGCTGAACTTGGTTCTCAGCCAAGAGGTCTGATTGCAGACCGCTGGCTTGACCACCCGCAAAACTGCGGATGCCGTCAAACGCCAATAGGTCGTCGAGGTTGTCCGAGTAGTATGGCATTAGGAGGCTGTGATTTCTTCTGTGGTGAGGTCACCCAAGCTGGACGGCGTGATCTGCTTGATCCCACCAACCTGGCTCAGTTCGTAGTTAGCCATCGCCGCAAGATCGGCATTGGCTGTCTGCACGACAGATTGGGCCTTGGCATACTGCCGCTCACGCTCCAGTGCGTCTGCGTGGGTGAGGGAAAGGATGACCTGATGAACATGAGGCAGGCGAAGTTCGTCATCCAACGCCTGCGTGGTCGGGGGGAAGTCAACAATGATGTTAGTGCGTGTAAGACATTTCAGTTTCTCAACCACACGCAGGCTTATCGTCCCAGCAGTCTCCAGTCGCGGATACAGATCAAGCTGTGCAACTCCGCTAGTATTCCTGCCAGTAAAGTGATACAGCACCGGAGTACCCGTACGGGTGTCCTCAAGCAGATCAGCGTCTTGACTGATGATGGTGGCAAGGTCGATGGGTTCAACTTCTGATTGGTCATAGGATACGGAGAGCGGTGTCTCCACGTTGGTTCCGAGGGTAATGGTGCGGCTGGTTCCGACCGAATAGGTGGAACTGGTTACAGTCTCACGCCAAGGGGCGAAGTTCCAAACCCGTCGGTAAGCCAAGCTTGCGGCTTTCTGGAGGAAAGTCAGCGTTTCAGAGTCGGTCTTGCCGACCTTCTCACCGGCGTATTGGGCTATTTCAGACAGGGTCATTTACTGGCTCCTCTGGGGTGGGTTCGGGTTGCGGGATCGGTTCGGTGTTAAAACGCTCGTACACCTCGCCATCCACCTCCTCAGTATACGCGCCTGTGACCCTTTCGCCAGCCGGGACGCTGGCCGGGTGGTATGGCTTGATCCCGATCTGGGCAAGCTGTTCCTTGCTCCAGCACCAGAAGATGCTGGCCGGATGGTTGACATCTTCAATGCGGATGCCTTGGGGTTGTCGGATGATGTTATTGGTTGATGTGATCCACATATGGTCTCCTATCTTGCTCTGGCGTATTTGAAGGGTGATTCGGCGAAGGCGGCGAAAACAATTGTTCCGCCAGAAGCATTAATAGATGTTCCAGAATATCTTATTTTTATTCCATTTGAAACAAAATCTACTGCATCAAATCCTGTTGCTTCTGCGGAATTTCCTGATGCAATTAAATAATCATCTGCAACATTTTCAGAATTTCTTGAGGAATCAAGTATTGTCCAGTTTGAAGTTCCTCCGGTGTACTTAAAAAGCGCATACCTCGGCCTAAACCCGCACCACACAAACGGCCCGTCTGCCAACCCGTTGCCAGTGTAGCTTCCGAACTTGGAGTAACCTTCGATTTCGGCGAAGCAGTAGGCGATGTAGGGGCTTGTGTTGTTGTTCGTATTTGCATTTGTACCAACAGAAAAAACTGAAGATGTGGGTGTAGTTGACCAATATGCAGAATCTAGTGCTTGTGCATTAGTCGAGTTTAGCCACAGATAATAAGATGCGCTTGTTAGTCCAGAATGATAGACAGGCCATTGAAATCCGGCAGAGTTTCTTAGTTTTGCTATGACCATCTTGGGAGCAACACCAAGCCCGTGGCCAATGGTTGCCCCAGAAACACCATTTCCAGTATAACTCACAATACTAAACCCAGCCTGCGGATTTACCCTAACGGTGCTTGTAATGGAGCCGGAAGTGTTTGTGGATGTAGTTGAGCCTGCGTCCCAAGACCAAGCTATATATTGCGTCCCGCTTGTATTTACCAAACTGCTTGTGCCAATAGTGAATCCGGCAGAGTCAAATGCAGTAAGACCGCTTGAGCTAGTAACCTCTGACGCAGTGCTGTTGCTTGAAAGTTGAGCCTGCGCTCCTCGCACAATGTCGTAAAGCGCGTGATCGGTCGTCGTTCCACGATTCTTAATCCACACCAGATCCGGGCTAAAGCCAAGGCTGGAGATGGAGTTGGATGCGCCGGTTCCGGTGTAGGCCAAGGCATCCATATACTTGCTCGGCTTCTGAATAGTCGGTTGCGGTAGGTTCTGTGTGCAGAGAGCCTTGAAGCCGGATGGGGCGGTGTAGGCGAAGGGGCGTTGGCCTCCATTAAAAACAAGCACCTCGCTAGACGCACTTGCATCTCCACCAAAAACCCATCTTCCAGAGTATGTTGAAAATGACGATCCGCTTACAGTAAATTGAATTGAATTATTCTTGTAAAATGAAACAGAATTTAGGTCAGCATTAACAGCAACTCCAATAATATCGTTTGTTGTATATGTTGCACCTCCTGATGTTACCGATCCGTTGATATTCTTATTCCCATTATTTATATACGAAATTGCTGGAGATGAAGACAGGAGGCTATATGCTAAATCTGCATTTTGGCTTATATCTCCCAATCCAATCGAATATGAACTACTTCCGTTTAATGGGGTAAATTCAGCATACCATTTTCCAGTTGATGGTATTGGGATTGTTACTGATTGAAATCTGTTATTTGTAAATGCCGCTCTTAATCCTCCATCAGAAATTGTTACTGATGAATTTTTTGATATTGAATTAAATACAGGATAATTCCCCCTCACCTCCCCACCCAATCCAGTATCCGCCCCATAATTTGTAGGACTATCCACAAGGCTGTCGTTGCCTGCGCCTGCGGTTACGGAGAAATTATTCGGAGTCCAGTTGTTTCCGTTACCGCTTGAGTCTTTGCCAAGCGTTGTTGCGGTGGTTCCGCTGTTGTCGGCAAACTTAAGATAGAACCCATTCGTCCCATACGTCCCGCTGTACGCCTTGGCTTTCCAGCGGCCTGTGATGGCATCGGTTTCGCCGAAGAAGGATGGGGTTAGAGATTGTCCGTCGATGAAATAATACTCGGCAATGTAGCCGTCAAATTGTCCAACTCCTCCAGCTTGGTATCCGCTAATTAACGCAGAAATTGACGCCGTATTAAATGTAATTGTCGAATTAAGTGTTATATTTGTTCTTGCATCAGTTGACCAAGATGTAACTTCTGATCCGTTTATATACACCCTACACCTATTTGAAGAAGTAGCTTGCGTGCTATCAAATACTATAACCAAATGATACCATGAGGATGGGTCTCTGAATTTTGCTGTTGATGTGAGAGTTCTTGCATTGCCATACCACAACATAAGTTCATCACTTCCAGATGCAGAATTTTCAGCAATGCTAAAAAAATTAGAACTATTTGCTGCAAATATGGAGCCACCGAATGATGATAATGCTCCTCCAAGATTTCCCCTCTTATACCATAGCGACAATGTGCATTTCTTTCCGTCCGTTGGTGTTCCAAATGTTCTGGAAAGATATGCAGCATCATCGTCATTAAACCGCAAGCTCCGCTCGATGCGGTAGGTGTCGGAGTCGCCCCTAGCCCCAAGGAAGCCGGTCGGATGGACGGGCCAAGGCATAGTGGTTAGGAGAAGTCTTGGCTGGTTACGCCGTAGAGTACGGTGCCGTTGGAAACGAAGGCAAGAACGTCAACGTCAGAGGAGCCAACGGACAGGGTCGGAGCTACGCCTCCGGGGAACTTGTATGCCGTGCTGAATGAGAGAGTGTTGTTTCCAGCAGTGCCTTGAGTTACGACCAGCATATAGGTTGCGCCGTCAACCGGGTTGGTCGGGGTGCTTAGGGTTGAGTTGGTGGTCACTTCCAGTTTGGCAACTTGATTTGCCGCAAGATCCCAAGCAACCGTGCTTCCGGTGCTGATCGTTAGGCTGGTGGCATTGAAGTTGTGAGCGGCAGTATATTCCTGCGCCGCGTTGACCACGGCCACGCGTGTTCCGACCGTGGCAGATCCGGTGCTGATGGTAAGGTCTCCAACCAGCGTGGTTGAAAGATTTGTGATGGTTCCAGTGGTTGAGTTGAGCGTGCCAATCGTCCCAGAAGTGCTGTTGATTGCGCCGGAGAACGTACCGGTAGAGCTATTCAGCAAACCACTAAAGGTTCCGCCGGTGATCGTAGCCGTGCTGGAGGTAAGCGTCTGGATCGTTCCGTTGGTAATGTTGGCGGCGGTTGAGGTCGTGGTTCCGGCGGTCAGAGTCGGGATGGTCCCGATGGTAATGCTGGCCGTGCTGGAAGTAAGGCTAGGGATCGTGCCGGTCGTGATTGAGGCATTGGTGGAAACAAGCCGAGTGCCGGTAGATGTGCCGTAGGAAATGTTTGTGAGGTTGGCATTGGTGTAGGTGCTGATCGTCAGCGCATCCTCAAACAACTCGTTGACCGTAACAGCGCGAGGAGCATCGCCAGCGGTCAAATCCGCATCGGCAATCAATAGTTCGTCGCCGGAACCAACCGAAGTAAGATTGGTCTGGTCGGTGATTAAAGCCTGATAGATATCAGTGCCGTCAATAAGGTTGTGTAGGCCAGCGGCAGTAACCGTACCGTTGGTGGCAAAAGTCTGAGAGCGATTGAATTTAATAGCCATATTAAGCCGTGAACCTCAGTGCGGTCATGTGCAGGGTTCCGGCGGGAACCGTGCCAGCAGTGGTGGTTGGGTTGGTGATGGAGTAACGAACCACGTTGTTCGCTATGCAATGAAAGCCAATAATTAGGCCGGTTGAACCCGTGGCAGATCCAAGTGAATTAAGGGTTCCGATGACAATATCGCTATTCTGCGCCCCGGTAAGTGCAACTGTTCCGTTGGTGGTTCCGGCAGCGTTGTAGGCGGCAACCGTGGAAAGCGTGAAAGCCGCAGTTCCGTAGGAGGCATTTGTGAGGTTTGGTCCTGTTGCACCAATCTCAAGCGTGCCGACAGTTGCCGTTGTCGCAACGGACAAACCATTAAGCGTGGAGATGGTTCCGATAGTAGCCGTGTTTACGCTGATCGTGCCGAGGGTGTTCGTTCCGGTGGAAGCGGTGATGGTGGAACCAAACGTCACTGCGCCAAGTTGTAGCGGGATGGTGGCCGTGGAAATCGTGGCCGTGCTTGCGGACAAAGTTCCAATCGTGGCGATTCCTGTGGATGCCGTGATATTGGAGCCAAATGTGACTGAGCCAAGCTGGAGCGGGATCGTTGCCGTGCTGATGGAGGCGGTGGAGATGGTAGCCGTGCTGATTGTCGCCGTGCCAACGGAAAGAGTTCCGATGGTGGCGGTTCCAGTGGATGCGGTTAGGCTGGTTCCGAAGGTGACAATGCCGGAAAGAAGGCTGGTTCCATCCACCGCCAAAGAGCCGGTGCTTTGCACGCCGGTGGTTGAGAGGCTTAGGGCCGATGAGGTATTGTCGCCATCGGTAATGACTTGGAGATTGCCATCAACGCCTCCAAGCCCAAAGGTCTTTAGAAGCTGGGGATAGCTAGTCGAGATATTCTGTGTACCTAAAGTGGGCATTTATCCTCCTGGGGTAAGTCTGGAGCGGACGGCATCCCAGACCACACTGACAATAGCACCAATCGAGCCTGCCACAAGGAGCATCTTGGTTTTAAGGTGTTCCAGGGAAGTCACCCTATTGGACAGGTCGCCAAAGCTGGATAGGGAGCGTTCCACCATCCCGATTAGGGTAACTTGGCGTTCTTCCATCCGGGCAAGACGCTCAGACATTGACCCGAACTTTTCCCGAAGATCATGGATCTCATCAAGACTCACGACCCTTACCCTCCAGATACTTTAGAGCAACGGCCAGATGCACGACAGCGTCCACAATCTCGTCCCGATCCCGACCCTCCTCCACAATGCGCTTGATCGAGCGGTTGACGCTCAACAGGTGCTTTACCTTCCCGATGTACTTCGTTTCCCTCGCAACCGTGTTGTTCTCCCCGGCAAACCTCAACGCCTCCTTGAAACAGGCGTACTCCTTTTGCGTCATCAAGAAACGCAAACTCAAATTGGTGAGCCAGATGGCGAGGGGTTTGATCATACACCAACCGTGAAGATTGTTTCATCTAATTGAATAAGATCCGCATTTGCGTTTGCAGGATTGTTTGTTCCATTCATCACAATGTTTGCAGTCACATATCTTTTTGCGGAAGTTGCCGAAGTCGGACCACCGGCAAGAGTTATTGTTGGTGATGCTGGCAATGCCGGAACAAGTCCGTTTTCTGTGGAATTTTCAGCAAAATACAAATACACATTTCCGGCAGAGTCATTTTTCACATAAAACTGCATTGAGTAGGTATAAAAAAATTGATATCCAGAAACTCCAGCCGATGTTGAATAGGTTGTTCCGTCGTGTGCAAAAAGTCTGATTTTTTTTGTTCCGCTGTCGTTGTAAATCTCAAAACCAAACCCCCTTGTAGTTAGTGCGTTTTGCGTGGAATTTGCAGGAGTAGTCGAAGCGGCATCATCGCCCAATATAATTCTGATTGCTTGCCCAACTGCTAGGCTTGTATCTAAACTAAAAAGACCAAAAGCATAAAATCCTACGCCCAAGCCAAAATTTATAGCACCGCCTGTTGCTTGCGTTATTGTTGCAAAGCTGGAGTTCCACGAGGCTTTGGCGTATGAAGTTGCGCCATTCCCCGCGTTCATAACAATACCGCCAGAAAACTTACCAGTACTTGATGCGCCTCCACCTAAATTTGCAGTACCTTGTACCCCAAACCTTTTATAGTTTGTGGCAAGCTGTATCGGATTTAGTACATCCCTAAACAGCGGCATTAGACAATCTCCGTAACCCTAGCCGTCCCAGCGCTTCCAAAAATATAACCAACTTGCCCGGTGTAATTGTATGGCAATTCATAATAATCCCCACCGGACAATCTTGTGGTGTACTGCGATGTGGATGTGGTTGCAGTACCAAGCGTCAAATACATTATGCCAGTTCCCTCATTAAAAATCGTCGCACCCTTTCGGGATGTGTTCGATGCCAAGGCGGTTGAAAACGTGGTGCTGGTTGCGGTGGTTGCTCCAGTTCCGCCGGAGGTGGAAGTTGAAGGATTTGCCGTGACCGTGCCGGATATGGGGAAGGGCTGTCCCGAAGAATTTCCTATTACAGAAATCGTTGGTTGTGCCGCATTAAACCCGTTTGCTATCCATTCTCCAAATTGAGTTACATCTGTTTCAGATGCAATTCCTACATTCGCCGTGATCGTTCCAGACGAAACCGTAATCCCATCGGCCACATCCGCCTGAAGCGTGGTAAGCAATGCCTCAATCTCGGTGAGATTGGCGTTAATCGACATAGTCCCGCCGGAAAGCGGTCCCAAACTCTCAATAATTGTGTTCCACTGGCGGCCCATTATTTTGTCTCCATTGCGTCAACTGCGCTCTGCATCGTTGGGGTATTAGGGTAGATGGTTTCTGGGAAGTCGTCAACGCCCTGCTCCGGCTTGCACCCGGCAAGCAGAAGGCAGAGCGTCAACGCCCTAACCACAAATTTAGTCCTTGCGGACGTAGATTGCGATAGGCCCACCGGACGACAGGATCACCTGGGAAATATCCCCAACAACCGTTGCCCCGCCAGCCAGGGCGAGTCCTGTGTGCGTCACGCCACTGATGGTCAGTCCGATGGTTCCAGCCGAAAGAGCCGTAACGCCATCGAAAGAGCCATCATTGGTGGAAGCAGAGGTTGCAATGGTCGTCC
>Ga0315903_10007648_pt1 | contig 13486 bp, 11 predicted proteins | sample LakEriMetagenome_7_FD_203524 | JGI IMG/M metagenome (GOLD analysis project Ga0315903, IMG submission 203524) | Freshwater fungal communities from buoy surface, Lake Erie, Ohio, United States - Buoy 2 MA119 | ecosystem: Environmental > Aquatic > Freshwater > Lake | place: USA: Lake Erie, Ohio...
CCGCCATCCGTGCAGCCATCTGGTATACCACGAGAGTTTCGCCACCCTGCCGGCCGAATTGCGGCGGCGTTTCTGGAGCCGGGTGGGGGCGATTTTGGCCGGCGGTGAGGCGGCGGCGCGGCATGGTCACCTGACCGCGGAGGATCGGCAGGCCATCCGCGAGATCCTGCTCGCGACGCGGCCGAAGGGAGAGGAGATCTGGCTTGAGTGAGAGGCCCGAATCCATGCACCGCGTGTTCTGTGCTCCGTTGCGATACGTGCAGGGAGAGGGAGTCACCTCGCGGCTGGCCGTCGAGATGGCCGTGCTCGGCCTGCACGGGCCCGTGCTCGTGGTCGGCGGCCGGTCCGCGGTGGCGGCCTTGGCTCCCGTCTGGGCGGCGGCGCTGTCCGCCGCCGGCTGGCATCATCGCGTCCGCGTCTTCGGCGGCGAATGCACGGCGGCCGAGATCGACGCGCTCGCCGCCGAGGCCCGCAGCCTCGACGCCCGGGTGATCGTCGGGGCAGGGGGCGGCAAGTGTCTCGACGCCGCCCGCGCCGCGGCGGCCGCGGTCGGCCTGGCCTTCGTGTCGTGCCCCACCGTCGCTTCCACCGACGCGCCCACAAGCGCGCTGAGCGTCGTCTACACCGCCGCCGGCGTGGCCGATTCCTATCGGATCCATGGCCGGAACCCGGACCTCGTGCTCGTCGACAGCGGCGTGATCGTGCGGGCGCCGGTTCGCTATCTCGTGGCGGGCATGGGCGACGCGCTGTCCACCTGGTACGAGGGCCGCGCGGCGGCCGGGGCCGGCCGCCAGAACATGCGGGGCGGGGCGGCCACCCAGGGGGCGCTGGCCCTCGCCCGGGCCTGCCGCGACACGGTGCTCGCCGACGGGGAGGCGGCGCTCGCCGCGGCCCGCGACCGGCGGGTGACGCCGGCGGTGGAGAGGATCATCGAGGCCAACACGCTGCTCTCCGGGCTGGGCTTCGAGAGCGCCGGCCTCGCGGCCGCCCATGCGGTGCACAACGGGCTCACGGTCCTGCCCGGCACCCACGCCGTCCTGCATGGCGAAAAGGTGGCGTTCGGCACGCTGGTGCAGATGGTGCTGGATGGGACGCCCGCGGACGAGTTCGCCACGGTCGTGCGGTTCTGCCGCGCGGTCGGCCTCCCGGTGACGCTCGCCCAACTCGGCCTGCCGGCCGCCACGGAGGCCGACATCGTCGCCATCGCCACCCGCGCCACGCAGCCCGGGGAAACGATCCACAATTTGCCGCGGCCGGTCGCGGCGGCCGAGGTGGCGGCCGCCATCCGGGATGCCGACCGTCGTGCAGCGGCGATCGGAGGCGGAACCTGATGCGGTCGGGCCGAATCGCCCGCGCGGGTCGGTGGCAACGGAGACTCGTTCGTGATGCGTGACGCCCGCGAAGACTGGCGCCGGTTCGACGCCGGGAGCATTCCGAGCAAGGCTGCGACCCCGCAGCTCGACAGGTTTCTGGAATCGATCCGGGCTGCCGCTCCGGAAACCCCGCCGCGCGCGCTGCTCGACGTGGGGTGCGGCACCGGGCGGCTCGGCAGGCGGCTGTACGAGCAGGGTTTTTCCGTGCTGGGCGTGGACGTCAATCCGGATGCCGTTCGCGTGGCCGGGGAAATGACCGTGCCGGCCGACGCCTCCGGCCGCTCCCTGCGGTTCGTCGAGGCCGACTTCGCCGCGGATCTTCCTCCCCGGATCGACGGGGGGCCGTTCGACGTCGTCGTCTGCCAGCTCGTGCTGTCGATCATCGGCGACGCGCGCGATCGAAAGAACCTGCTGCGTCACGTGCACGACAGCCTTCGGTCCGGCGGATGGCTTTATCTGTCGGCCTCGGGCGTGTCGGACACGATCAACGCCGGGTACGCGCGGCTCTATGCCGAGGACGCCCGCCTGACCGGCGAGCGGCACACGTACTTGTCGAGAGACGAGCGTGGCGAGGTGCTCTACATGACCCATCACTTCACGGCGGACGAACTGGCGGGCTTGCTCGAAGAGGCAGGCTTCAGCCAGGTCGGCATCGCGATCGAGAGGGAGGCGAGCAGCCGGCGCCCGGACGAGGCGGCGTATTTTCTCTACGCCACCTGTCGCTCCGGCCGATGAGCGGTCCCGAGGCGGCCGAAAAGTGTCGGGCCGTGAACGGTGGAGTGATGGCCGCGGGTCGAAGGGGTGGGGGTGACCCGACGAGGCCGATGGAACTCCGCGGTCAAAGCCCCTCCGCCTGCCACCGCGCCTCGACCATGTCGGCCATCTCCCGGGCCTGATCCGCCAGTTCCTCGAGCAGTTCGAAGTTCTCGTCGTCGTCGGCCCGGCGGGCGAGGAACAGCAGGTAATTGGCCTCGTTCCGCCACGCCTTCAGCCAGTCGGGGCGTGTCGAGACGGGGCGGTGAATCAGGCTCTCGAGCCGCAGGAACTCGTCATCGGACAGCATGAGTCTTCGGGCTCGTGGGTTGCGGGTGGCGACTCGGCCGTGAAGTCCGTGAGGTCGCGGGCCGGCGAGTGTCGGATCAACGTCCCAGGGAGCGCGGCGCCCGGCCGGAGCGCCGGTGCCCGCGGCTCGATTTGGTCGCTCCTGTAGGCCGATCGTGCCGACCCGGCATCCGCGGATCCGTTCGCTCGTCAGTCCTCTTCGGCCTGCTCCTTCCGAGTTTCCCTCACCCGCTCGGCCCAATTCTTCTGGGCTTCCCGGGTCCGCTCCGCCCAATCCTTCTGCGCTTCCCTCGCCGGCTCGGCACGATCCTTTCGTGCCTCCCGCTCTTTCTTCTCTTCTTTTTCTTCCTCTTCAAGTTCACCGCCGATGCCGCCGTCGAAGTGGCAATCGCCGCAGGACTTGGTCAGGCCCGTGAAGGCCCTGCGAAGTCCGACCTCGTCGTGCCGGCCGACCGCATCCTGCATCTCCTTGACCGCGTCCATGTAGCCGTCGGCGGAGTCGCGGATGTCCGCGACGTTCGAATCGGCGAGCGCCTTGCGCATGGGCTCGAAGGCCGTGACCGCCCGCTCCACTGCCGCCCAGTCGGCCCTCTCGCCCGCCATCATGCGCTGAAGCTGGCCGTAGGGGGACCGGCGGCCCTCGTGGGTCCGCTCCATCAGTTTCTCCACCCGCTCGTCCTCCCGGTCGTCGCCGTCGGCGAACGCCACGGCGAGGAGTCCAAGGCTCAGGCAGACGATCGATCCGGCAGCGACCGTGACACGCATGGTGTGATCCTCGGCAGCCTGGGAACGGACACTCGAGGCTCCGGAGACCGATGCCTCACGAAAGCTCCCAAGATCGGGAAGTCGAAGCGATTGAAAGCATAGCTGCCCGTTCGCCGCGGATCACGCCGCCCGCGCGGTGACCTCCAGTGGACGACCCCGGCGGCGATCGTTGCCCGGCTGGACGATATGGCCTCCGGGGCGGTCCCGGCGGCGTCGCGTGGCGTGTCTCCGGTCCGGGCTCCGTCCCTCCCTCCGACACACCACGCGGACTGTTCCCCAACTCGCTCAAGAGGACTGGCACAAAAACTGGGGCGGGGGCAGATGAGAATCGGTCGGACGCCGACCACCAAGTAGGCGTTGGAATAACGCAGGCGGAGAGGATGGATGACGGTCACGAGTGGCCGTTGGCCTCGATGCTGCGGCGGACATGCGGTACGTGCAATCGGAGGTGGAAGGCCAGGAGGGCATAAGCCCCGCGACTGTTCAGCCGACCGAAAATCGGGTGCAGAAAAGTGCCGCTCCCGTCGAGAGCGTACGACTGCGGCAACCCCACGACCCGCTTCACCAAGTCTCGGAACCGCGGCATGACCTCCGGGCCGCACTCGCCGGGATGATCGAAGCGACTGATATCTCCAATGTCTGGCTGTCGCCCGGCTTCGAGTTGCGGGATCAGTTCGAGCATCGCCTCGTGGACACCATTGATGTGGTCGATTGTCATGTAGGCCGACCAGCCTTGCATCACCGCCGTGACTCCGGGAAGTGGTGCGATTGGGTGACGCCCCCGCAGGATCGGCTCGGGGGGCGTCGCGACCAGTTCCTCGATCGCCGTTGCTGCGGCCCAGAACTGTCGTCTGTTTGTCGTGAGCGAGCGACTGCGATAGCCGGCCCGCAGGAGCATCCGGGCCATCAGGTTTTCGAGCATGTGTGCCAGCTGGAGCTGAGACCTTGGACGAGGTGGCGGGTTCGCGTTCGCCATCAGCCCGCTGTTTTCGATCTCTTCCGGCCGCTGATGTCTCTCGGCGACTTCATTTCCGGCGCCACTTCTCCGCGCCCATCTGGAGTGTTGACGGTGGTTGAAAACGGCAACGTGGGGACGGCGGGCGGTGCGCGAGCCGGGGGTGGATTGAGCGGCCGGGAAAACACGGAAACTCACAGGCCCATGATGGCGGCCCGTTCCCCGCTCGCGTTGAAGTCGTGACGGCTGGTCCGCGTCAGGCCCGCTTCCGCCGACGGCGAATCGAGTAGCCGGCGAAGGCCAGGCCGGCGAGGGCCATGGCGTAGGTGGGGGGTTCGGACACCGTGGCGACGGTGACGGCAGCCGCCTCCGACACGTTCGGTGACGATGCGATCCCCGCCACCTTCAGGCTTCCGGCGTAGTCGCCCGCCACTTTGAGCGTGTCGAAGCTGAAGTTGTTCTTCACGCCGAGCAACGACGCGTTCGGCGCGCCGGCAACCAGCGTGTTGGGGTTCACCGCCAGGTTGCTCGTCGCCCACATCTTCACGTCCACTTTTCCCGACGTGGCACTCGGCAGGAGTCCGACCGCAATCAGGTACGACGTGTCGGCCGCAGGAGTGAAGTCCACCGACTTGATGTCCAACCCCCCGTTCCCGGCATGGGCGTCGAAGCCGAACTTGTGCGTTTGCCACGGGATCCCCAGAAACATCTCCTCGGTGCCACCGTTCCAAAGGCTGATGCCCGTGTAGTTGCCGCCGAAGAAATCCGAGGACTTCATGATGTAGGTGAGGTAGATGCTCGTGCCCGAAGTGCTCGAGGAGGTGTTCAGGGGCCGCGATGCGATGGAGGACCCGATCTGCACCCCGTTTCCTGTGCCCCCAAGCCCGGCCACGATCGTGCTGTCGCCGCCCGACCATGCGCCCGAGAATCCGCTGCCGCCGTTCTGGCCGGCAAGATTGGAGCCGACCGTGTAATTGAACGTCTCGGTAAAGATCGTCGTGGCGGACGCAGACGCAGCCAGCACCGCCGTGGTGATGACGACCACGGCAGCCACGAGCCCGCCCATCACGATTCTCCGCTCCGTCATGATTCGTCCAATCCTGTGTGTAAACATGTCTGCATGGCAGCGCCACGGTGAATGACGCTCGACCAACTTCACGTGAAGGCATCCTAAAGCCGTACCTGCGTTCTGCGAGCAGCATTTCTCGCCAATTGACGAATCCGGCACGAGCGGGGACGAATCCGGCGCGAACCGGCACAAATCCGCAGGCCGTGATCTTCAGTGAACCGCGGTTCGTCGGAGCACGCTGGCGACTGGGACTGATCGGCCGCGGCTTTGCCATCGAGGAAGGAGGCCTCGAGGTCGATTTTTTGATGGCCCCGCTGCGGTCGTTCTCGCCGTGGCTCAGCGCTGCTCGAACAGCTTACGGAGCCAGGCTGCGGCGGTATGCCTGACCGCCCCCGCGTCGCTCTCGGATGTGCCGCTCATTCCGGCTGTGCAGAACGTCGTGCCCGTGGCTGTCACTGCGGGCAATAAGATCGAGACTCTTCGTCAGTGGGCCTCGGGAACGTGCCTGTCGGCGGATCGGGCGGGGGTGTATTCGCGGTCGGAAGTCGGTGGAGGGAGGGTGCGGAGCGTGGTGCGGGAGCCGGGGGGGAATTGAGGGGCCGGGAAGGTTCGAGCCGCGTTCTCCGGGGGTTGGTGGCGGGGGTGGTCTATGAATGGCCTATCGGCCCGCACGCCCGCCCCCTTTCATGCCGAGATCAGAGCGTTCCTGTCGGAAAAACCCGTGGAAATCAGCCGAAATTATTTTTTGGGAACTTTTTTGGGGGGGTCGCGCATCGAAGGAGTGGGACCGGTCCTGCCGCGGCCGGATGTCCGCACGATCACGACCCAGTCCCTGAGGCCCGCCATGAACCTGCTCGCCCGCTTTTCGCCACTGGTGTTCGCCCTGTTCGTGTCTTGGTTCTCGCTCGGCTTCGCTCCCGTGAAAGCCGACGAGTTGCCCAAGGACACGAACAAGATCGAGCGCCTGACGGTGGAGCAGGCACGGAAGTTGGCGAAGGAGTTCAAGGACACCGTGCTGTACCTCAACGGCCTGACCGCGCTCGACGCCGACACGGCCAAGGCCCTCGCGGAGTTCAAGGGCGGATGGCTGTACCTCAACGGCCTGACCACGCTCGACGCCGACACCGCCAAGGCGCTTGCGGAGTTCAAGGGCGAAAGGCTGTCCCTCGACAGCCTGACCACGCTCGACGCCGCCGCAGCCAACGCGCTCGCGGAGTTCAAGGGCCGTCGTCTGCACCTCAACGGCCTGACCACGCTCGACGCCGATACCGCCAAGACACTCGCTGAGTTCAAGGGCAAAGTGCTGTCCCTCGACGGCCTGACCACGCTCGACGCCGACGCAGCCAAGGTGCTCACGGGGTTCCAGTCGCTAGACCTCAACGGCCTGACCACGCTCGACGCCGAGGCAGCCAAGGCGCTCGCGGTTGCGCAGAAGTGGAACGGCCAACTGCCGAACCTGACCGCCCTCGACTCCCCCGACTCCGTCGCCATCGCCCAAGCCCTCGCCACCCGGAAAGGCCGGTTAGCCCTCCCCAACCTCAAGAAAATCTCCCCCAAGACGCTCACGGCCCTGATCGAGAAGGAGGACGTCGAAATCCCGCTCATCGAGACGCTGGAACTGATTCAGGAACCCGACGGCAGCGGCAACGACGACTTCGTGATCCCCAAGTGGCTGGAAGAGCGAGAAGCCGAGCGGCGGGAGCGCGATCGGCGGGGACGCGATCGACTGAAATCGCCTCTTCGCGCCGAGCCCGGCTGATCGCCGTCCCGCTCGTTCAGGCCGCGCAGAACGTCGTGCCCGTGGCTGTCACTGCGGGCGCCAAGATCGAGGGGCTACGCCAGTGGGCCTCCGGTCGGTGCCTGTCGGCGGATCGAGCGGGTGTGTATTCGCGGCAGGAAGTTGGAGGCGGGCGGGTCAGGCGGGTGGTGCGGGAGCCGGGGGTGAATTGAAGTTTTCAGGGCATTTTCGGGGGCATGCATCCGTTGGGCTGCCTCGTGCGAATCCTATGGACGAGAAGCCATATCGCGACCCCTGATTCCCTGACGTCCGCCATGAACCTGCTCGCCCGCTTTTCGCCACTGGTGTTCGCCCTGTTCGTGTCAGGCTTCTCGCTCGGCTTCGCTCCCGTGAAAGCCGACGAGTTGCCCAAGGACACGAACAAGATCGAGCGCCTGACGCCGGAGCAGGCACGGAAGTTGGCGAAGGAGTTCAAGCACCCCTTGCTGTACCTCAACGGCCTGACCGCGCTCGACGCCGACACGGCCAAAGCGCTCGCGGAGTTCAAGGGCGAATACCTACAACTCTACGGCCTGACCACGCTCGACGCCGATACGGCCAAGGCGCTCGTGGGCTCGAAGGTGTGGAACGCGAACGTGCCGAACCTGACCATGCTCGACGCCGAGACTGCCAAGGCGCTCGCTGCCAACCCGAAATGGAATGGGCAACTTCCCAACCTCACCGCCCTCGACTTCGACACGGCCAAGGCGCTCGTGGCGGCGCAAAAGTGGGACGGCCATCTGCCGAACCTGACCGCCCTCGACACCCCCGACTCCGTCGCCATCGCCCAAGCCCTCGCCACACGGAAAGGCCGGTTAGCCCTGCCCAACCTCAAGAAAATCTCCCCCAAGACGCTGTCGGCCTTGATCGAGAAGGAGGACGTCGAAATCCCGCTCATCGAGACGCTGGAGTTGATTCAGGAACCCGACGGCAGCGTGACCGAGGACTTTGTCATCCCAGAATGGCTGGAAGAGCGACAGAAGCAGCAGCGGCGGGCAGGGCAAGCGGCTGAACAGGCCAAGTGACACCCGGCCAGCCGTGAGGTCATTTCCGTAGGCGGCTATCGCGAAGCCGGGCTGCCAACGTCCGCATCCGTGCCGACCTAGTTCAGCAATCTTGGACGTGCCGCTCATTCAGGCCGCGCAAAACGTCGTACCCGTGGCTGTGACTGCGGGCGACAAGATCGAGGCTCTTCGTCAGTGGGCCTCGGGAAGGTGCCTGTCGGCTGATCGTGCGGGGGTGTATTCGCGGTCGGAAGTTGAAGGCGGGCGGGTCAGGCGGGTGGTCAGGGAGCCGGGGTTGAATTGAAGTTTTCAGGGCATTTTCGGAGGCATGCATCCGTTGGGCTGCCTCGTTCGAATGCAATGGATGAGAAGCCGTATCGCGTCCGCTAAGTCCGTGAGGCCCGCCATGAACATGCTCGCCCGCTTTTCGCCACTGGTGTTCGCCCTGTTCGTGTCAGAGTTCTCCCTCGGCTTCCCTCCCGTGAAAGCCGACGAGTTTCCCAAGGAAACCAACAAGAGTCTGACGCCGGAGCAGGCGCGGAAGTTGGCGAAGGAGTTCGAGGGCCGAGGGCTGTTCCTCGACGGTCTGACCACGCTCGACGCCGACACGGCCGAGGCACTCGCTGAGTTCAAGGGCAAAATGCTGTACCTCAACGGCCTGACCACGCTCGACACGGCCAAGGCCAAGGCGCTCGCGAAGTTCGAGGGCGATGAACTGTCCCTCCACGGCTTGACGACGCTCGACGCCGCCACGGCCAAGGCACTCGCGGAGTTCAAGGGCGAGTTGACTCTGCCCGACACGGTCTTGAAGCAATTGTTCGCCAAGAACCCGCTGACTCCCGAGACGGCACTGGCTTGGGCGGTGGTGTCGAAGGGCAACCTATCTCTTGACGTATTGCGTGAGCATGTCACCGCGCTCGACGCTGATACGGTCAAGGCGCTTGCGGAGTTCAAGGGCGATTTGTTTCTGCCCGACAAGGTTGTGAAGGCATTTTTCGCCAAGAACCCGCTGGCTCCCGAGACGGCAGTGGCTTGGGCGACGCTGTCCGGAGGCAATCTCTCCCATGTCACCACGCTCGACGCCGCCACATCCAAAGCACTCGCTGAGTTCAAGGGCAGCGAACTGTACCTCACCGGCCTGACCACGCTCGACGCCGATACCGCCAAGGCACTCGCGGAGTTCAAGGGCAACTGGCTGGACCTCAGCGCCCTGACCACGCTCGACGCCGCCACGGCCAAGGCGGTCGCGGAGTTCAAGGGGGGAAATCTGATCCTCGAAGGCCTGACCACTGTTGACACTGACACGGCCAAGGTGCTCGCGGCCGCGTGGAATTGGAACGGCCGACTCCCGGGCCTGACGGCCTTCGAGGCTCCCGACTCCATCGCCGTCGCCCAAGCCCTCGCTGCCCGTGAAGGCCGGGTAGCCCTGCCCAACCTCAAGAAAGTCTCCCCCAAGACCCTCACGGCCCTGATCGAGAAGGAGGACGTCGAAATCCCGCTCATCGAGACGCTGGAATTGATTCAGGAGCCTGATGGCAGCCCGAACGACGACTTTGTGATCCCGGAGTGGTTGGAAGAGCGGGAAAAAGAGCGGCGGGCAGCCCAAGCGGCCGAGTAGACGCCGACCAGCCGTGAGGTCATTTCCGTAGGCGGCTATCGCGAAGCCCGACCGCCAACGTCCGCAAACGGCTGCCCACCACCGCGTCGCTCTTGGACGTCCCGCTCGTTCAGGCCGCGCAGAACGTCGTACCCGTGGCTGTCACTGCGGGCGACAAGATCGAGGCTCTTCGCCAGTGGGCTTCCTGTCGGTGCCTGTCGGCGGATCGGGCGGGGGTGTATTCGCGGGTGGAAGTCGGTGGAGGGAGGGTCAGGCGAGTCGTGCGGGAGCCGGGGGTGAATTGAGCCTTCGGGAGCAGGTCACAGACGTTCTCCGGGGGTTGGTGGCGGGGGTAGACTTTGGGACGGTTACTGCCCGCCTCCCCTCCTGTCATCACGAGGCCCGCCATGAAGCCCGCGAGGTCGCTTCTCTTCTTGGTCGCCCTGCTCGTGGCTGGGTTATGGCTCGGCCCGACTCGCACGCTGGCCGACGAGTTGCCCAAGGATACGAACAAGATCAAGAGTCTGACGCCGGAGCAGGCGAAGAGGATTGCGACGGATTTCAAGGGCCTAGTCCTGCAACTCGAAGGCCTCACCACGCTCGACGCCGAAACGGCCAAGGCGCTCGCGGAGTTTAAGGGCGACCTGTCCCTCGACGGCCTGACCACGCTCTCCCCCGAGGCGGCCAAGGCGCTGGCGGAGTTCAAGGGCAGTGGGCTGTCCCTCAACGGCCTGACCACGCTCTTCCCCGAGGCGGCCAAGGCGCTGGCGGAGTTCAAGGGCAGTGGGCTGTCCCTCAACGGCCTGACCACGCTCCACGCCGATACCGCCAAGACGCTCGCGGAGTTCAACGGCGATGAACTGCACCTCGGCGGCCTAGCCACGCTCTCCCCCGAGGTGGCCAAGGCGCTCGCGGAGTTCAAGGGCGAACACCTGTTACTCAACGGCCTAGCCACGCTCTCCCCCGAGGTGGCCAAAGCGCTGGCGGAGTTCAAGAGCAATAGGCTGTACCTCATCGGTCTGACCACGCTCGACGCCGATACGGCCAAGGCGCTCGCGGAGTTCGAGGGCCGAGTGCTGTTCCTCAACGGCCTGACCACGCTCGACGCCGATACGGCCAAGGCGCTCGCGGAGTTCAAGGGCGATTCTCTGTTCCTCAACGGCCTGACCACGCTCGATGCCGACACGGCCAAGGCGCTCGCGGGATCGAAGGCGTGGGACGGGCAACTGCCAGAACTGACGATCCTCGACGCCGATACGGCCAAGGCGCTCGTGGCGGCGCAAAAGTGGGACGGCCATCTGCCGAGCCTGACCGCCCTCGACTCCCCCGACTCCATTGCCGTCGCCCAATCGCTCGCCACACGGAAAGGCCCGCTCTCGCTTCCCAACCTCAAGAAAGTCTCCCCCAAGACGCTGTCGGCCTTGATCGAGAAGGAGGACGTCGAAATCCCGCTCATCGAGACGCTGGAACTGATTCAGGAACCCGACGGCAGCGGCAACGACGACTTCGTGATCCCCAAGTGGTTAGAGGTGCGGCAGAATCAGCAGCGGCGGGCAGAGCAAGCGGCTGAACAGGCCAAGTGACCCCCGGCAAGCCGTGAGGTCATTTCCGTAGGCGGCTATCGCGAAGCCCGGCTGCCAACGTCCGCACCGATGGCGACCAAGTTCAGCAATCTTGGACGTCCCACTCGTTCAGGCCGCGCAGAACGTCGTACCCGTGGCTGTCACTGCGGGCGACAAGATCGAGGCACTACGCCAGTGGGCCTCGGGAAGATGTTTGTCGGCAGATCGGGCGGGGGTGTATTCACGAGCGGAAGCGGGAGGCGGGTGGTCAGGGAGCCGGGGGTGAATTGAGCCTCCGGGAGCGGGCGACCGACGTTCTTCGGGGGTTGGTCGCCGGGGTAGACTTCCGGGGGGTTCGCTGGCCCGCACACCCATTTGCCCCTCCTGTCATCACGAGGCCCGCCGTGAAGCCCGCGAGGTCGCTTCTCTTCTTGGTCGCCCTGTTCGTGGCTGGGTTATGTCTCGGCCCGACTCACACACTGGCCGACGAGTTGCCCAAGGACACGAACAAGATCAAGAGTCTGACGCCGGAGCAGGCGAGGAGGCTTGTGACGGAGAATAAGGGCAACATGCTGTCGCTCAACGGCCTGACCACGCTCGACGCTGAGATCGCCAAGGCGCTCGCGGAGTTTAAAGGCGTAGTGCTGACCCTCAACGGCCTGACCACACTCGACGCCGACACGGCCAAGACGCTGGCGGAGTTCAAAGTCTTAGGGCTGACCCTCAACGGCCTGACCACGCTCGACGCTGATACAGCCAAGACGCTGGTGGAGTTCAAGAGCAACCTGCTGTCCCTCGACGGCCTGACCACGCTCGACGCAGACACGGCCAAGGCGCTCGCGGAGTTCAAGGGCCAAAATCTGACCCTCAACGGCCTGACCACGCTCGACGCCGAGACTGCCAATGCACTCGTGGCCGCGCAGAAGTGGGACGGCCAACTCTGGGGCCTGACGGCCTTCGACTCCCCCGACTCCATCGCCATCGCCCAAGCCCTCGCCAGTCGCAGAGGCCGGTTAGCCCTGCCGAATCTCAAGAAAATCTCCCCCAAGACCCTCACGGCCCTGATCGAGAAGCGGGACGTCGAAATCCCGCTCATCGAGACGCTGGAGTTGATTCCGGAGCCTGACGGCAGCGCGAATGACGACTTCGTGATCCCGGAATGGCTGGAAGAGCGGGAGGCGAAGCGGCGGGAGCGCGATCGGCGGCGGGAGCGCGATCGACTGAAGTCGCCCTTCCGCGCCGAGCCCGGCTGATCGACGTCCCGCTCATTCAGGCCGCGCAGAACGTCGTGCCCGTGGCTGTCACTGCGGGCGACAAGATCGAGAGCCTGCGGCAGTGGGCCTCGGGCAGATGTTTGTCGGCGGATCGGGCGGGCGTGTATTCGCGGGCCGAAGTTGGCGGCGGCAGTCGGGTGCGGAGAGTCGTGCGGGAGCCGGGGGTGAATTGAGCGTTCCGTGAGCGAGCAGGCGGCGTTCTCAGGGCACGGGGGGCAGGAGTAGACTTTTGGGGCGGCTTCTGGACCGCTCACCCGCCTCTACCGCCTGTTTCCGTGAGGCCCGCCATGAACTTGCTCGCCCGCTCTTCGCTGCTCATCGTCGCCCTCCTCGTATCCGGCTTCTCATTCGGCTTCGCTCCCGTGAGGGCCGACGAGTTGCCCGAGGACACGAACAAGATCAAGAGCCTGACGCCGGAGCAGGCACGGAAACTGGCGGAGGAGTTTCCGGGGGTTGATGTGGAGGTCGAGATCAAGGGCTACTTCAAGGCGAAGGTGCCGGCCTGCCTGCCAATGAACGGCCTGAAGTCGCTGGACGCTGAAACGGCCAAATCGCTGGCAGGCTATGACAAAGGGCCGCTTCTATTCAACGGCCTGACCACGCTCGACGCGGCCACCGCAAAGGCACTCGCGGAGTACAGGGGCAAGGAACTGTCCCTCTCCGGCCTGACCACGCTCGACGCCGCCTCGGCCAAGGCACTCGCGGAGTTCAAGGGTCAGCAACTGTCCCTCGACGGCCTGACCACGCTCGACGCCGACACGACCAAGGCACTCGCGGAGTTCAAGGGCTACCTGTATCTCAACGGCCTGACCACGCTCGACGCGGATACCGCCAAGGCGCTCGCGGAGTTCAAGGGCCAGTATCTGTCCCTCAACGGCCTGACCACGCTCGACGTCGCCACCGCCAAGGCGCTTGCAGGGTTCAAGGGCGACTTTCTGTTCCTCAGCGGCCTGACCACGCTCGACGCGGCCACCGCCATGGCGCTCGCGGAGTTCAAGGGCAAGGAACTGTCCCTCTCCGGCCTGACCACGCTCGACGCCGCCTCGGC
>Ga0315903_10007653_pt1 | contig 13478 bp, 11 predicted proteins | sample LakEriMetagenome_7_FD_203524 | JGI IMG/M metagenome (GOLD analysis project Ga0315903, IMG submission 203524) | Freshwater fungal communities from buoy surface, Lake Erie, Ohio, United States - Buoy 2 MA119 | ecosystem: Environmental > Aquatic > Freshwater > Lake | place: USA: Lake Erie, Ohio...
TCGAGTCGTGACCGAGGTCCTCTCGCACGCGCTTCCAGTGCTGGTCGTCGACGACGGATCAGCCGACTCCACGTCTCAACAGGCCCGGGCTGCGGGTGCGACCGTGGTACGACTACCGGTCAACCTCGGAGTCGGCGGGGCGCTGCGGTGTGGGTTCAGGTGGGCAGTGGAGAATGGCTACACATGCGTCGTTCAATGCGACGCTGACGGCCAGCATTCGCCCGAGCTCATTCCGGCGCTCATCCGATTCGCCGAGGACAACCAGTTCGACCTCACGATCGGAACCCGCTTCCTCGGCGGCTCCGAATTCACCTCAAGTCCGATTCGCCGGATTCCCATGCGTGTCATGGCCCGCCTCGCGAGCAGGGCCGCCGGCACGACCCTGACCGACACGTCTAGCGGATTTCGTGCTATTCGAGAACCACTTCTCTCGGAGTTCGCGCGGCGCTTCCCCGTCCACTATCTGGGTGACACCTTCGACGTCACCGTCGAGGCAGGCCGACAAGGCTTCCACATCGGCGAAATGCCCACGAAGATGCACGAGCGGGCCGGAGGAGTACCGTCGAGCAACGCCTTCTGGTCCATTATCTACCTGCTCAGGTCCTTCGCCGTGCTACTCGTCGGCTCGCAGGACAAGTTCAACCGACCGTCACGAAATGGCCCGACATGAGAACCTCACACGTTGTCATCGCATCTCTCTTTGGAATCGGATTCATCGGCGTGATCCGACACCTCTCGCGTCGGGGTCTGCTGTCGATTCGCTACACCCTCGGGTGGCTTCTCATCGGAGCCCTCGCGTTGCTCTACCCACTTCTGCTCGTGGTGTCCCGAGAGGTGTCGGACTTCATCCACGTCCAGCCGGCTGCGATTCTGCTGGGGCTCCCGCTGATCATCGTCGGCCTGGTGTGCATACAGCTGTCCATCTCCGTGTCCGGGCTCATCGAGCAGGTTCGAACCCTCATCGAGACGGTGGCGATCCTCAGGAGCAGACTCGACTCCGAACAGCCGACGAGGACCGACGATCGAGCAGAGCCGTGATCTCGCTCACGGTTGATATCGAGCAATTCGACCCGGCCGATGGTCGCGGTCGCTACATCAGGGTGCTCGAACCGCTCCTTCAGCGTCTCGACGAGTGGAAGTCAAGGGCGACGTTCTTCGTCGTCGGAGAGCTCGTCTCACAAAGCGCTCCACTTCTGCGACTATTGCATCAGAACGGTCACGAGATCGCGCTCCACGGATACACACACCGCTTTCTCCGCGACCTGCACCACGATGAGTTCGAACGCGAGGTTGCCCAAGGGCGTGATGCAATCGAGCAGCTCGTACAAACGCCGGTCGTCGGATTCCGGGCCCCCTACTTCTCTCTGACCAAGGAAACTCCTTGGGCTCCACTCGTTCTCGCCGCTAGCGGATTCGCGTATTCGTCGAGCGTGCTCCCCGCTCGCAATCCGCAAGCCGGATTCCGAACCGCTCCGCGCGAGCCGTTCTTCTGGCCTTCCGGAGTTGTCGAGTTCCCTGCTCCCACATTCGGACTCGGCTCGTATCGCCTTCCGCTTATTGGTGGGGCCTACGTTCGTCTCGCCCCATCCTTCCTCATCTCCCTCGCCAAAAGGTCGGCTTCGAAATCACCGGCACCGTGGACCTACTGCCATCCGTACGACTTCGACAGCGAGGAGAAGTTCCACAAACGGGATGGCGACGGTTGGCTTTTCTCGAAGCTCCTATTCGCCCGCCGCGAGATCATGCTCGAAAGAATTTCCTACCTGGTCGGCGAGGGAAGCCCGTGTCTGAGGGACCTCGCACTCTCGGAGCATTTTCGAAAGACTCTCAGCGTCTGGAACCCCTGACTCGACCGACTAGTAGGCGTCGAAGTCGAGGAATTCCATAACCGTCGGTCGAGGAGTCACCGTCGAATCGGTGTCGAGGTTTCTCACGATGAGGTTGAGCGGTGACGGGCGAAAACGGGCTGGAATTCGCAACCCCCTCGTGCGAACTCTGTTGTTGTGCCCGCCGTACACGCTTACAACCGTACGCATCGCCCGGTTGAGTGCGACCCCAATCCTGAACAGATCCGGCTGCCTGGCTTCTCTACCCACAAAGACCTTGAGGATCACCGAGACGGGCAGCCCGAACTGCTTCGTCCTACAGGAAACAACGAGACAATTTTCGATCACGTGCATCCTGTACGACGCTGCGGGGTTGTCCACCCTCCACGAGAACTCCGCATAGTCCCAGACACGCTCGAAACTCTCCGCGGAGATGGCGGCGGCGTTCTCGTCGAGGAAAGAACGAACTTCAGCTTCGTTGTGGATGTCGAGCTCACGGGGGCGCCGGACCGCAAACCCTGCGACCACACGAGAATCCAGCGACTCGAGCAGGGTGAAGCCAAGTTTGCGCACAAACCCAGGGGTCGAGTTTGCGTTGGCGACACCGACCACGAACCTCACATTCTTCGACGCGGCCGCCTCGTACGTTTCGGCCGCCAGCCTGGTGAAGAGGCCGAGACCTCGGGCGCGCTCGGAGACGGCGGTATTGAGCGACAACGCGACGAGGATCGAACCACCTTGGTAGTGCCATCGCTGAGGTACCACCGCGTAGTGCCCGATACGTCCCTGCTCGTCGTCAACATTCGATTCGATCACCTCTCCCGAGGGAGACGATGAATAGAGCCAACTGAGAAACTTCGGGTTGGAGAACTTGAGATCGTCCGGAAATACCTCGTGCAGAAGTTCCGCGGTTTCTTTCACGCAATTACTCTGCCACAAGCGGGCCGGATTCGCGCTGAGCACTTGCCCCAGCCAGCCGCGAACCATCGGGTATCGTTCGAATATGAGCGATCTGTCCGAAGACGGCTTCTGCAACTCCTTGTATGGAGAGATTCAAGAGGCCGGAACTTGCGGATGGTACGTTCGGCAGAGCCACGTCTCGCTCGAAAAGGGCCTCCCAACCTTCGGAGAGGACGCGCGCGTACTCGAAGTCGGGTGCAATCTCGGCGAACACATACCGTACGTCAGGCATCCCTACAGCGAGTACCTCGCCACCGACTATCGCCAGGTGGCCTTCGAGCCGCTCAATTCAAGGACCCGATTCGAGGTCGCCGACGTGCAAGACCTGCACTTCGATGACAACTCATTCGACCGCATCATCATGACCTGCGTCCTGCACCACCTTGACGACCCGAGCGCGGCGCTCGAGGAGATTCGACGTGTCGCTCGGAACGGCGCCGTTATCTCGATTCTCCTTCCCAACGACCCTGGCATGGTCTACCGACTGGGCAAATGGGTCGGCCCCTACCGTCGACTTCGGAAAGAGCTCGCGAGTATCGACCCTGAGTGTTTCCACTACTTGCAACACCGGAATCACTTCCCCGGTCTGGCCGCCCTAATGAGGAACAAATTCAAACCTGACTCGATGTCTCGCCGGAACTGGCCATTCCCGTGGAAGTCGTGGAACTTCAATCTGTACAGCGTGTATCAAATCGTGGTTCGCAAGACCAGCGAAACCTAATTTCGCTAGACGACGGAGTCTCCGTTCGCCAGCCGGTGAATATTGGAGTTCTCGGCTAAGCGAATCGGGTTGAACACCATTGGGTTCTCGTCCACGATCTCCATCATTCTGCGGTGAGCGCGCACGAACATCTCTCCGGGGTCGAGAACCAACTCATTCAGGTCGTAATTTCCAACAACTCCGAGGCACGTCTCAATCGTCCCATGCATCGCCTGAACGAAAGCTTTAGGCAACTCAGGCCTGGCGAAACGGCTCCATCCCCACTCGAGATTTCTTGCATTCTTGATCATCCCGTGGTTGGCGCAGTTCAGTACCTCCCAGATGAAGGTCGAGCCCCCGAGTTCCGTCATCCGGAAGAAGCTCGAAAAGCGCTTCGGTGGCTGGTGGGAGTCGCCATACGAGTAGTTGTCAGATTCGATCAACACCCTCACGTCGCGTTCGGCATTCAACCTCGACCATGTACGGCCGGTAGAGACGAGGTCGATGATGAGGTCGTCTTCGACCGTGTTTTCGGAAAGATACTTGAGCGCGACCTCGACATCGGTCGAGAATTCCCGTGAGAAAGGAAGGTACACACCGTTGCCAAACAGCGAACCGTGAATTCGTCCGAGCATTTGACAATCGCGGCCAAGGAACACCGGACGACGCTCAAGACCGGATATCAACACGGTCGACGCGAGAAGCATCGGGATGTTCGCCTCGATCTGCAGTCGACGCCATGTGGGGAAATGCCGAAAGTCGCTGGCGAGCCTGACTTCGCGCAACAATCTTCCCATCGTCGATGTTCCGCCACCTATCGAGCGTTCCCAGTCGGTGAGGCGACCCCCACCGTAGTACTCGGTCTTGATTCCCAGCCCCGTCGGAATCGAAACATCACTGCGCTCATTGTCCCCCACATGGAGCGCCGGAAACTCGGGCAAGTTGCCCCATGCGTGACCGTGATACTTATCCAGGTTCGATGCATAAAGTCCCACCCGCTCAGAAATGCCCGCCTTTGCCATGAGCTCGCGGAGAAACGGGGCTGGCAGGTAAGTGTCCGAGATCACCAGGTCGCCGTCTTTCAACCTCTTGATGTTCTCGACTATCGGAATGCTTTCCTCGAGCTCGAGTCTCAACTCCTCCTCGAGCATCTCAGCAGGAAGGCCGGCCTTCGCATAAATCTCGGGCAAAAGCATGGAACCGTCGTCCGCTCGGAGCCTCGCGTCGACCAGATCGGGAAAGCGATCCCTGAGCTTCTCAACGGCCGAGGTCGGCTCGACACCCCTACGGGCGATCAGTGTGTCGAACAGGTCGAACGAGTTGAATCCATCGTCGCATTGAAGAACTCCGTACCCAGCAAGGCTCTCGTCGCCTATTGCGTCTTCGAAAGGTTGGATTCCCAGGGACTTCGCCGACGCGAAGATGAGGTTCACCTCGGTCTCCCCCACGAACTGGTAGCCCCTATCCCGAAGATACGCCGTGATCGCAATCGCGTTGCCCGGGATGACGTGGTCGGAGGCCTCGACTTGAATGATGTCGAATGGGTAGCGATCGAAGTCGACCGTCTTCAAGATGGCGAAGTCGAGTCCCTCCACGTCGACGGAGAGAAACGCGATAGAACTCGGCTCCCACATTTCGGCAATGACCTCGTTCGCACGCATGGCCTTAACGCTGATCGACTCGACAACCTCGGCGCCCGAGAATGTAGAGATCATCTGCGAATTCATCGAGCTCAGCTCCGACCGGTTCGCGATGTGAAGTTGGACTTCTTCCTCATCCCCGGGCACCACCGCGGCCTCGATGATCCGGTCGCCAGGTCGCGAGGCCTTAAGTTGCGGGATCAGCCTGGGATTTGGTTCAACCAGAGTGCCACGAGCCCCGTTCGCGTAGAACAAAAACGTCGACGAAGCCGCGACGGGATGGTTCGCCCCGATTTCGAGGTACGTGAGAGGCGCATTCGCACGGCCGAGCGTCTGACGGATACCCCGAACAATCGACGCGACGATGACATCTTCGCCCTTCTGCGAGAATTGGGGGACGATGTGAACAGGTATGTCGGGGTGGTCAGCCTCGCCGAACAACACCCCATAGACGAAGGGATTCTTTAGTTCGTTGATTTCACTGACGAACCTGGAAATCTCGTCAATGCGGGCCTTAACGCCGTCCGATTGTCGAGTGGCGTCCGGGGCGCCGGCTTTCCTGAACACCCATCAATAATACCCCGTAACGCAGGGAGAGTGAAGGTCGATCCGACCTGAGTCCACAGTCCGAGCTGACACAACGATGTAATACTTCGAACAAATGACTGTTGAGTCATCCGATTACTCTCGCCGACTTTGACGTCGGCATTGACAATGTGACGAATCGAATTCCGACGTTCGCAAACGCCGACCGCATCATCGATATGCGAGGAAGACCCCGTGGTTCTCGACCGGGGGAACACCAAGTTCGGGGCAGAACGGCACGTCGTTCACAATACGCATCCCCGCCTCCAGAAGTTGTCTTCGGAAGTCATTCCCACCCCACACTCGGAACGCCAATGTTCGACCGACACCTCCGTGAAATTCAGGATTTCGATCAGTGTGTACCCTTCCCTGCGAGTCAGTCCATTCGATGAACCCTTCATGTTCTTCCCAATCGACGAGATCCGGGTAGAACTCTTTGGTCTGAAAATCTGCACCTCCATTGGGCACGGAGAGAACCGCGAAGCCATGTGGCGCCAATAGATCCCTTATCCCAATCAGCGCCGTGTCCACGTGCATTGGAATGTGCTCGAGGACGTCGGAACAAACGACGAACCCGAAGAAGCCGTGAAGGTCGGCTTCGACTGAAGTCAGGTCCAATCGCGGAAACCGGTGGTAATAGGAGTTCGTATAGTCGAATCTCGAGGAAAGTGCCCCAGCCAGCGCCATGTGATCGCTGGTACCGAGACCGCGCCAGAAGAAATTTGCCTTGACCGAGGGGAACGGCGACCAATCACTTCCGGTTCCAATGAGCACTGCAAGTGCAGTCGATCTCACGCGCCAATTCGAACCGCAGGCAACGCACAGCATCCCCTCACGCTCGGCGGGCGACTCCCGATTCCTTTTTCCACACAGGATGCACCACCAGCGGCTCATGGACCGATCCTAGACTCACAGTTAACACCAGCGAATGGGACAGTGAATCAGCCATGAAGGTTGTCGTTTCCTCAAACTGCATGACGGGCGGTCTGGCCGCCTCCCTCCGCATCCTCTTCCCAGGCCACGAGGTAGCCGCTATCCCGTACAGCGTCTTGCCCGCCAGCGATCTCGCCGAGCACATCTCGGGGGCGGATGTGTGCTTCTACTCCGGTCCCTCCGACCTTGTTCCAACACACCTTCCGGAGACCGACCAACGCGTCGTGCGGTTTCCCGAGCTCTACTTCAACGCCTTCCACCCTGACCAGGTTTATGCCTGGATGCCAGACGGGAGCCTCGTCGAGTCGGCGACGGGTCCGTACAACTCGGCCATCGCGCTCTGGGCATGGCGGCGCGGCTTATCGGCGGCGCAAACCATTGAACTGTTCAGCGATAAAGTCATGTCCGCCCTCGGCTACCACGCACGTTGGAGCGCCTCGGTCGAGCGACTTCGCCACGACTTCACGCCATTCCCCCACCTCGACTACCGCGATTTTCTGGACCCGTTGCGACGATCAGGCTGTTTCATGCACACTGTCAATCACCCGAAAGTCACGGCGATTGCCAGCATGGCAAGAGTGCTCGCTGCCCAGATAAACCCAACCGCCTTGACCACTCCCATCCCTCTGGAAAGTCTGTTGGTCGACTCCCTCTTCAACGCGAGTTTCGCGTGGTCGGTCTATCCTTCGGTTGCGAATTCAATGGGCTTCACGAGCGATTTCGGCTGGAAGCTCGAGGATCACTCGGTGATCGGGCTTGAACAGTTCGTCGTCGACTCGTTCGCAAAGTACGACATTCAGCGGCCCCGGGAGATCAACTGCCACGAACTTCTCTGGCCCGTGTACGACGAGGTATTGCTCCCTGCATCCAGAAAGGTCGCGTGATGACGCATCCGTACCGCGGGCTTCCCTCGCACCAATTCTGGAATACCGGCGTAGCTCAGGCGCCACCCGGCGGGCTCGACCCAATGACCAGTCCAAAGTTCACAATCACGGCGAGCGACACGGTGGCCACGATGGGCAGTTGCTTCGCCCAGCACATCTCGCGCCACCTCATGAAGCGTGGTCTGTCCTATTACGTGGCTGAGGACGGAGCCGAACTTTCGCCCGATGAACGAGTCGCCCGAAACTTCGGAGTGTTCTCCGCCCGCTACGGCAACGTGTACACGGTCCGACAGGCTGTTCAGCTATTCGACCGCGCGTTCGACATGTTTTCTCCCGCTGAGTCGGTGTGGCGGTCGGCGAGCGGTTACGTCGATCCGTTTCGACCCCAGATCGAACCACGGCCGTTTTCTACCGCCGATCAGGTTCTCGAATCCCGAGATTTGCACCTCGAAGCTGTTCGACGGGTGTTCACGGATGCTTCGGTCCTCGTCTTCACGCTTGGTCTGACCGAGACCTTCGCCTCGAAACAGGATGGCTCGGTCTATCCGGTTGCCCCCGGCGTGAGTGGCGGCTCATTCGACCCCGACAAGTACACATTCATCAACTTCTCGGTTTCCGAGGTCATACATGACCTCCGGTGCTTCGTCGAACGGGTGCGGTCGGTCAATAAGTCTGTGAAGCTCATCCTCACCGTCTCGCCAGTGCCCCTGATCGCGACATACGAGCCCCGGCACGTGCTGGTGTCGACGACGTTGAGCAAGTCCATTCTGAGGGTGGCCGCTGCCGAGGTTTCGGGCGATGATGCAGGGATCGAATACTTCCCGTCGTACGAGATCATTTCTGGTTCCGCCCTCGGCGGCCAGTACTTCGACACCGACCTACGCCAAGTGAGGCAGGTCGGCGTCGATCACGTCATGAAGGTGTTCGAACGCCACCTCCTCGGACTCACCATCCCGACATCACCAACGGAGGTCGACCTTCGGCCGTCAGCCTCTCACGGAAACGTCGTGTGCGATGAGGAGACGATCATGAGGGCATTAGACGCGACCGACGGCCAGTGACGGTTGTTATCACGACCGACGAATCTCGGAGGCGAATTCGATCAATTGTTGGAGGTTCGTGCGCAACGCCCCCCGACCGGCAGTTCGATCAACCGCCCCAGATCCCGCGATTGACAACCTCTGCCATGCCGACCCGTCCGCATAATGCGAGATGATCAACTGAGCGATTTGATCTGCATTGTGACCCACGAGGATGTCGCGCCCGTGCTCCACGTCATACCCTTCGACACCAATCGGCGTCGTAATGACCGGGACTCCATGGCTGAGGGCCTCGCCAACCTTCCCCTTCACGCCGGCCCCATACCTCAAGGGGGCGACGACATACCGATGGCAGGCATAGATCGGTTCAAGATCCTCCACCCACCCCAAAACCTGCACCGACTCCGAGCCGAGACTGAGGACCTCATCGGTCACACGACTACCCACGATCGTCACCGGCATCTTGCCGATCTCAGCTTCTACCTTTGGGAGTATTTCCCGAACGAGGAACTTCACCGCATCCACGTTGGGGTCATGCTGGAAGCCTCCGACGAAGAGGATTCCCTCGCGTCCCACGAAACCCGGACTCGATTCAGCGGCAATATGGATTGTGGGGATCACCAGGGCCCGAAGCGGTGTCCCCGAGACCTTCGAAATGTGATCCACCTCTGCTTGCGACACCGCAATTGTCATATCCGCCAACTTCGCGCAGCGTCGTTCCACTGCTTCGCTGTGACGTGAGTGCTCGGTGTCCTCCTGATCACCCGTTATGGCCGCCTTGCGCATCAACCGCAGGCCGTGGGCATCGACCATGTCGTAGATCAGCGGTACCTGCGGGGCGTGGAGGCTGATCACTGATGCCAGTTCGCCCATCACTGATGGACGAGACACGAGAATGAAATCGAGCATGTCACGGTACGCCCACAGGAACGGATCGAGTTCCGACCCACTCTCCAGAACTTCGACTCCGTAACGCGAGATCGAGTCGACCCACTTGAAGTTGCGCAACGATCCACACGGGTAGAAGTGGACATGGCAGCCGAGATCGACGAGGCCTCGGAGAATGGCGTCCATTCGAACAGAACCCGCGTCCGCCGACGGATCAAGATGCTCATGATCGCAGACGAGAACGTGACTCGCGGTTCGACGATCACGGGTTCTCAGGCTTGGCCAGTGATCGACGATCCGCGAACTCTCGTGCCCCGCAAGTCGCTTCGACCACTTCTCGACGAACAGTTCACGGTTCACGTATTGTCGGCGCTTCAGCCCGTACGAACCCCTTCCGTGCGATGTGCCTTCGCGATGCAAGATGACAGAGTTGGGGACGTACACGGTCTGAAAGCCGAACTCACGGGCGGCAAAACACAGGTCGACGTCCTCGTAATAAGCCGGTGCGAGGCGAGGATCGAATCCGCCTACGGCCTCCCACACCGCTCGTCTGACCAACAGCGACGCCCCCGAGCAGAAGTCAACCGATCGTCGATATCTGGCGAATCCCCGGGTTGGCCATTGTCCACTCGCGTAATGAGTTCCGGTGCCATCGGCCCAGATAACACCCCCGGCTTCCTGAAGGCGGAAGTCGGTACGGATGATCATCGAACCCGCTATGCCCGTGTCAGGATTCTCATCCATCTCCGCGACGAGTGCGTCCAGCCAGCCGGGAAACACCTCCGTGTCATTGTTCAGCAGGAGAATGAACTCGCCACGAGCTTTGTCGATACCTGCTTGGCACGCTCCGGCGAAACCACGGTTTTCCTCGAGTCGAACTAGGATCACTCCCGAGATCCGACTCATCATGCGATGCTCGTATTCAGATGAACAATCGTCTACAACGAGGATCTCATAGGTGGTTTCGTCTGAGATCTGTGCAATCGACTCGACACACCGAATCACGTCGTCCGCATGATTGAACGTCGGAATCACAATGGAGACCCGCGGCTTGTCGAAGGCGGGAATCATGACGGCTTCGGCGCGCCGTTCCCAGTCGAACGGATCTGTCGTCGTCGATCCATACCCAGGCGCCGTCGCGAAAGTCCGAGCATGATCGGCACGTGACACAACCCCTGAAATGATCTTCTCGGCCAATGGATCGTTGGCTACCTGGCGCCCCTCCGACCGACCAAACCTCGCATAATGGGCCTCCGCACCCCACTTACGAACGAGAGGGTCATCGGGGTACCGCTTTGCATAGCCGGAACCATCCACTAGCTCGGACGTCTGCCGCCCTTCATTCACCCCCCACTTCAAGAAGTGCACGAACGGAGCGACTCCCGCAGAAGCGACATCCGAATTGATTTCGAGGTAATCCTCTGGCATGAAAAGCGGACTAGGGGAAAGGCCACTCTTCCAGCCATCCATCAGATAGTGGACGATCGGCCTCTCGTCGACACGGATTCCCAATGGCTTCTGTTCCAGATACCACACGGAATCAAAGAGTGGGTGGGGGTCGGCGAGACGTAGCCAGCCCGAGGTCCAGTAATGCTCGAGACCGGTCGACGTTCCATCGATCTTCCCCACACTGTGGCGGTACCAGTCACTGTCGAAAAAAGCCGAGGGTTCGTGCCCAGATCGGGCACCTTCGGAGAGGTAATGCTGAAGACAATTCTGGTGAACGGGAATTGCGTATCTATGCCTATACCAATCGGTCTCAAAGAGTGGATTCGGATTTCTCCCCTCATAGAAGCCGTATCGCGTGAAGTGCGTGATCGCGTCGAACGGGGACCGCGCTACATCATCGTAGAAACGCAGATACCAATCCGGATCGAGCAATTGCGCGGCTCGGTTGACGATCGCCGGAGTTCGAATCGAACGGAACCTTCGCAGAACTCCACGCATCTACATAATTTAGTCTCTCGCGTGTACGTTGGGGGCTAGTCAGATGTCGTCGTTCTGCTGACGGTCCAGCCACCCCATCAGCACCGCCACCGCGCGCGGATCGTGTCGCAAACGGTGCCCCGCACCGTCCAACACGCGCATCTCGGCCGCCCCGTGCGACTCGGCCAACTGACGTGAATCGCTGGCCGGCACGCTCTCGTCGTCGTCCCCGTGCAAAAGCAGCAATGGGCGCGGGGCGAAGCGTTGGGCGGCGGGTACGGGTCTGAATCGACGCAACTCGCGGGTCCATTCGTCGAGGTCGGCTGGGAACCGAGGGGTGCGCACCGCCCCCACCTCGCGACAATGGTCGAGGAACTTTCGAGGCTGGGCGGCCCAATCGTCGAAGTCGGCGCGGGGGCCCAGCAAGGCGCATCCCCGGATACGCGGGTCGTCGGCGGCCACGCACATGGCCAACGAGCCCCCGGTGTTGGAGCCCACCAACCAGAGCCCCGTGGGCTGGGCCTCGGCGATCATGTGATCGATCGCCGCACGCAAATCGTCGACCCAGCCCTGTAGCGAGAAATCACCGGGGCTGTCACCGCATCCACGAAACGTGAAACACATGGCGGCGAAGCCCAACTCGTTGGCGATGCGGTCCATCAGTTCGGGAAACGTGCTGGCCGAGTGCCGGGCGTCGAAGGGCCCGAACGGGAACGAATGGCACATGATGACCCCGGGCAGAGCCTCGGTGCGTCCGGCCGGACGGGCCAGGTACGACGGCAGTTGCAGCCCGCCGGATTCGAACGTGCCGTTGCTCTGCATCGGCGATCGGCGCCTCAGGCTCGCGGCTTGCGGTGGCGGCGCGTCTTGCCCGGGACGGCCAACGTGTAGCCCCGATTGCGGGCCTCGGCCAAGGTGTCGGGACCGAAGCACAGGCCGGTTTCGGCCTCGACGATCTCCTCGATCACGGCCTCGTCGGTCCAGGTGTCTAGGTCGTACACCAACTGGGTGCGCTTGTCGCCGAGGAATCGAGTGTGCTCGAACTTGGTGGGGCGTTCCATAGGGTCAACGGTACTAGGTTCGGGCCGTGAATTCCCCACGAATGCTGGTTCGACGGCGACAGGAACCCCGCAACCTCGCGGCCGGCATTCCGGCGCTCGACGGAATTCGAGGCCTCGCGGTCCTCCAGGTGCTCACGTCCCATCTTCACGTGATCACCGGAGCCACCCCGTTCACGGTGACGCCTTGGCACTGGGTGAACAAGACACTAGAGCCGGGGTTTCTCGGGGTCGACATTTTCTTCGTTCTCAGTGGTTTTCTGATCACCTCGATTCTGCAACGAGACATGGAAGCCAAACAAACGGGAATGTTCCGCAACTTCTACATCCGAAGAGCCCTTCGTCTGCTGCCCGCGTTGTACGTCCTTCTCTTCGCCAGCTTTCTGGTGGCTTGGTGGGAGGGCTTTCCGATGGACATCCAGTGGAGAACCACCTGGCACGCTCTTCTGTACTTGAACAATTGGAACGTGCAGTGGAATTTCATGGCGACTCAGGACGACCTCGGCCACCTGTGGAGTCTTGCGATCGAGGAACAGTTCTACCTTGTTTGGCCCGCGGTGATGTACGCGATGTTCAAGTTGCGTTTCAATCGCTTCGCCATCATCACTTCGATCTCCGTTTGTATTCTTTTGGTGGCCTGGCATCGACGGGAAATGTGGTACGACGGAGTTTCCTGGCTGTTTTTGTACTTGAGAACCGACACTCGAGTGGATTCACTCCTCATGGGTGCTCTTTTTGCCATCCTCTACAGGCATTTTGATGTGGGCTCGAAGCTCTTGAACTGGGCCGCGACACTTTGCTTTTTCGGCATCGTCTACATCAAGTACAACCCGGGAGATTCCTTCATCTTCATCGGAGGTTTCACTCTCATCGCCTTCCTCGCCGGCTTAGTCATCCTGGCCGCGGCCGACGGGTCGTGGCGAGGGTCCAAGTTTGTGTCCGTGGCACCACTGCGGCTGCTCGGCAAGGTTTCTTACGGCCTGTATTTGTGGCACGCATTCATTTTTCGAATTCTCGGCCGTCACGTGACTTCTGGTC
>Ga0315903_10007656_pt1 | contig 13475 bp, 28 predicted proteins | sample LakEriMetagenome_7_FD_203524 | JGI IMG/M metagenome (GOLD analysis project Ga0315903, IMG submission 203524) | Freshwater fungal communities from buoy surface, Lake Erie, Ohio, United States - Buoy 2 MA119 | ecosystem: Environmental > Aquatic > Freshwater > Lake | place: USA: Lake Erie, Ohio...
TGATATTAACTATTTCTCTAATAGTTGCCATACTTTTTAAATCAAATTCATTTATTTTTAAAGTTTTAGACAAATGTTTTAATAATAATTTTTTAGCTAAATCAGGTTCTGTACAATTTAATAAGTTAATATTTTCTCTAATAGTAATATTTTTTCTTAATTCTATTTCATGATAGTATTTTTTAAATAATGCTTTAGTAGCTATAACATCATTTAAGTTATAGTCTAAAACCATTTCTTCCCAAGTACTACCTTGACCTTGAGATGGCATATCTTCAATATTTTCTAAATCTAACATAAACTCACACCATTTTAAAGATGTTCTTTTAGCTTTAGTACTTAAACTTAAAGCTTTAAACAAATCTAAATGACTATGTCTTAGATTACTTTCATAAACATCAGGTTTTCTATTATTTTCTCCAGTAATTAAATATGCATATTTTTTAATATTTTCTGCAGTACAATTTGGAAATCTATACATATACTCAATTATTTGAGCATCAAAATGCAAACTATTATAACCTATTAATCCTTGAACTTCAGTATTTAGAAAATTAAACAATAATTGTTTATCATCTCTAGTTTTACTAATTACAAATACTTTTTTTTCATCACTATCTCTGTCTAAAAAAGTAGCTGTGAATATATCTAAAGTTTCTAAATCCCATACCCAAAATCTTTTTTTCATTATTTCATTGTTTTATCTATCTCGTGTTGTATATACCATATTGCTTTCTGTAAATCTTCTACTTTATTTCCTTTAGCACCTGCTCTACCAATATATTTGATAGCATTGCCTAATGAGAATCCAAGATTCCAAGCATCTATTACTTTAATTACTTCATAAGGATTATCTTTACCTTTATAGTGGTCTGGGTTATTTACTGTTTCCATACATTTAATTTTTTCTTTATCCCAACAATCTAATACTGCTTCTGCAGGTATACATTTATTACATGAGTAACAGAGTTTAAAGTTATTTTCCATCAGAATATCTCCTCTATTATACCTAATACTTCAGCAATGCTAAAAGCAATAGCTGATTGTATTAATAACCCATTACCTAATAATGCACAAGCACCAAATCTAATAAAAGATTTAATAAAACTGATGCTTTGGTGTATATTAGGATTAGGTAATTTGTTTAATTTGTCTTTATTTTTCATAAGTTTCGTTGTAGTATTGTTCTGCTGTTAAATCTGTATCATCATGGAATAAAAAATCATTTGCAAATTTTATCATATTCTGCTTTTCTATTTCTATAGCTTTCTCTTTTAATTCATCAATATGTTTTTGTTGCAACGATATTGAAGGAGTTAATTGTTCAATTAACCAGTTTACTGCTGTTTGATTTTTCATAGTTTTTCAATTTCTTGTTTAATTTCTTGGTAATAATTAATAATCTCCTGATTCTGCCATTTATGCTCTTCTAAAGCAATAATAATTTCATCTACAGCTTTTAAAGCACATATTACTCCTTCTTTATATCTTGAAGTAGTACTATTAAATCCTTTTTGACTACCATTATTAGGTAAAATACAATAAAATGTGTTTATTAGACTTTCTGCTTTATCTTTAATTGTCATACTAAAATATATATCTTATTGTTGATAAATCAAAGAATTCAGCATATAATGTTTTAAATTCTTTTAGTAATCTTGTTTTATGTTCTAATGGATATCTCATTACTCCTGATGCATTTTTAACTTCAGAACTAAATCTCATAATCTCTCTAGCTTCATTAGTAGTTTTAGCCATTTGATTAGGATGATTAGTTAAAGCTATAACTTCACACTTGTTTTCACCTGCTACAACTTTTACTAAAGCAAATAAATCTCTATAAGCTTCTTGCCAATCAGGATAAAAGATTAATGGACTAAAGTTAATATGTACTTCCCAACCTAGATATTTTAATCTACTAATATCTTCTACTCTGTCAGTTATCTTTTGCATATTAGGTTCTAGTATATCTGAATACCTTTGTGGCATTAGACTAACTCTAACTCTAGGTTTCTTGTTAAAATGATTAACATCTAGCTTTAACAATCCTGGATATTTAGTAGCCATAGTACTATTTAGTCTAGGATGATCATCATATCTTTTAAGATAGTCTAATAGTAGTTCAGGCATATGCTTTTGCATAAGAACCAAATCACTGTTACAAGCTATATCTACCATAGTATACACAGGATCTTGTTGATCAGGTACTTTAGTATATGATTTCTCCCATTCTACAACAGAATTAAATACATCATCTACATTAGTATTAATAAAAATTCTTTCATCATTATATCTTTTCATATAACAATAAGAAGAACAATTACCTTGACAACCATATATAACATTAGGTGCTATACAATTAGCACTGTTGTCATTAGGTTTAGTAACTAATGTTTTAGTTTTTTGTATCTTAATCATAATTTCTCAATTTCTTGTTTAATTTCTTGCCAATAAGTCATTAATGTTCCAGTGATTTTATTTGATATTAAATAATCAATTATCTCATCAACTGCAATCAATGCACACTCTTTAGCAAATTTGTTTTTATACATAAGAGTTTCATTATTAGTATTTGTTGTCATTTTATCTAACAACTCTTTAGCTTTTTCTTGTGGTGTCATAATTTATCAATTTCTATAAAAACTTGTTCCCAATAAGATTTATTATTACTATATCCAACAGCTACTATTATTTCATTTACTGCTATTGAAGCACATTCTTTTGCTTGAGTCCAAGTTAAATCTTCATAAAGTAAATCAGATTCTTGGAAATACTTATTAGCTATTTGTTTAGCTTTTTCTTTTGCTTCCATGCTTATTGTTTTTGTAAATATTCAATAGCTCTATTAGTTGCATTTAATTCATTAATAAAATGTTGTGTTACATCTTTAATAGAATTACCAATTAAAATATTATTTACATATTCTGATGTATACATATTTAATTGATTGATATGATTTTTAATATTACTTAATGTTTTTAATGCTAACATAACAACATCTTTATTTGTATAGTATCCAATTATAATTGAAATTAATAAATCTTCACTAATATCTATATAATGATTAATAGTATCGTTAATAATAAATCTTAAAGCGTATATATTCATATTATTATTAGAACTTATATCAGACTGAGATGTTATATATACATTATCAGCAATTTTAAATGTTACATGAAAATAAATATTATCATCATCTAATCCTTTAACTTCTATTGTACAATAATTTTCTAAATGTGTATATTTAGAAACTATTTCTTCAAATTTTACATGTTTTTTTTCTTGATTAGTCATGTTTAAGTTTTAATGTTGTTAAATAAATGGGTGATAGCTATTAACTACCACCCATTGTTAATCACCAATCCCCATTAGTGTTTTGCATTGTAGTCAGAACAGGATTCGAACCTGTAAGTGTAGCTTTGAGTATCCTATTCTACTTAGTTGAGAGACCTTCCAAGATACCATCTAATAGTGGATTTGAACACACCTCGCTCAACAGCGTCTACCAATTCCGCCACCTGACTATGTAGAAATAAACTAAGGCTCAATCACGTTGTACACCCGTGTATCTCTCGGAGCTTGTTTGTGCTATCTGTAAAGTAATCACACAATTCCTCTTAATTTATTTTTGTAGTCAGGACAGGATTCGAACCTGTGTCTAAATGCCGATTCCTCTTACAAGGAGACTAACGTGATAACCACTACACCACCTGACTATTTGATTGTAAAATTAAAAATAAATATTAGAAATCCATATAAAAACTAATATTTATTTATTGCTAAAAAAAACTAACCTACACTATTTAAAATTTTTAATTTTATTTAGTTTTGTTTTTGATTATCTAATATGGATTTTTTGGTAAAAATGGGGGCTATTACACCCCCATTAATGACAACAACTCTTTGTTTATTATCCTGCTATACTTGATCTAAGAGCTTCTAAAGCACTTGCAGTTTTATCTACATTAACATCATTAGTCATTATTTCATGACCTTTAGATGCAAATGCAGCTTTAACTGCACTTTCATGTGCAGGAGAATCAGTATCACTAAATACTACAGTAGTATATGTGTTTACTGTTCTAACTGAACCATCTGCAGCTGTAATGTCATAAGGTTTAACTTCACGAGTTTCAATAGAACCCATGAACCAACCACCATTGGTTGGATTAGCTGCATTAAACATTGCATCAGCATAACCTGAATCTTGTTTACCAAGATAGTTAAGCTCATAGCAATTTGTTTTAGTTACTCTAGCTTGTGTTGCAGGTACTAGCATTTTACCAAATGGTGTGTCAATATATTTAACTTCACCAAAAGATACTGTTTTGTACTTTCTTCCGTTTTTGTCTAATTTTACTTCTGATTCTGCTGTTTTAATTACTACGTTACTCATAATTTCTAATTTTTAGTTTTTGTTTTTGTTTTTAAATTGTTTGTTGTTGGTATTCTTATTGAGTTGTTGTTTTTCTTTAATTTGCTTTATAGCTAATCTTATGTTATTGATGTCTTGTTGGCATTGATTAAACATAACAATATTACCATTGTTAATGTAATAATCTGACCACATGAAATTCATTTGGAGATTCTTATGTAAGACATCTAATTCAGTCATATCATAACTGTTCCATCTTACTGGCATTGTGAATGTACTCATAATTGTTTTATTTGTTTAAAAAGGTGAATAGCTTGAGAATTAAAATCTAGATTGTCATCATAGGCTTTAATTTTCGTTAATAACATTGGTTTTGAGATAAATGTACTCTCTGACTTTTTACGTTTAACCAGAAAGCTTGCTTTTAATCTTAGGATATCAAATATTGAATATTCCATAAGCTATAAATGTTAGCACTGTTAATAAATAAATTGTAATTAGTGTTACAATTGGATGTTTGTTAACTAATTTTTTCATTCTGCATATTTTGGATTGTTAATAATAAGAGCAGTGTACTCTACCTGCTCATCTAATTCTTCATTGTTTGGAATAAGTTCACATTCCACTATTTTACCATTACCTAATGCTTTTTCAGCATCTGAGCTTGATATTGGGTATACCTTTTGTTTTAAAGGTAAAGATGGTAAGTATACAAAGTATGAATTACCAATTGCTATAATTTCTCCTATATACATAGTTTTTAGAATTAAACAGAGCGTGCTTGAAAACTTAATTCACTACACTATATGCTTCTCTGTAAGTTAGTTAATAAGGTAAATCAAGATTTATTTCATCTGGTGGAGGTGGTAATTGGTTGCCATTTTTTAAATGAGCAATATCCCACAAACCAGGAAATTTAGATTTTTTCAAGATTTCTCTTTCTTCTCTAAGACGTTCTTCTTTTTTAGCTCTGTTAAAATCCATAGCTTTTCCTTTTGTCTCAAAATACATATCTTTAACAATCATTGGCATGTTATGTTGATATTTAACATCATACTCATACACTATATATCTTCTACCTTTCCAGTTAGAAAATACAACTAATCCATCGTGAATTCCTTCTGGAAGTGTTGTTGGATATACCATTCTTACATGTACTCTATCATCGAAATAAAGCACTTTACAGTTTTTAGGTAATTGTACCATTGTTTTTGTTTTTAGTTTAAGTAAGTAAAAAAAGTTTATTGTCTAAAATTATCTGATTCATCTCCATCCCAATAGTCTGCTTCATTGAGATATTCTTCAATTTCATCTTCTTGAAAGTTAGAATTAATATTACCTAATCTATTTACAATTAATGTTTTGTTAGACATTATAGATTCATAGTAATTAATAATTTGTGCTACATTTACGTTAGGTAACACTGAACCATCCATTAGATTGGTAAATTTGTTTTCTGTTGCTGTTAAAGCTTCTTTTTTTGTCATTTTTTAAATGATTTAAAATGTAAGTAAAATGGGTAAACTCCATAAAGAAGTTTACCCTGTAAGTTAATTGTAAATTAGTCTGCTAATGCGTATTCAATTACATCAATGTTTTTTGATGGTGGAACCCATTTAGAACATTTATTCCAAGAATTTAAATCCATTGAACTGTGATTTCTTTCCATTTCTGGAAGAATTACATACATAGAATCTAAATCTTTACCACTAGAATATTGTTGTTTGTATTCTAAATAGTTTTCGTGAGTAATTAAAGTTCTGTCAATACCTTTTTCAAAGTAAATGTGTACTTTCTTGTTTTCTTCATAACTATATGATACAGTTTTTGCAAACATATCATAGTTTGTTAAAGTTAACCTATTACCACTATTAGAACTAATAACATCTGTTTCTAATTCTGGGTGCTCATAAATACCCAGCATTAATTCCATTGCTACTTCAGCACTTGGTGTATTATAAATGACTGTTAATAAGTCATCTACTGATACTCCTTGATACTTTGATTCTAAAGCTGCTCTATAAACTTTAGAAAAACTTGTTTGTTCTGTGTTGTTTTTTGATTTCATTTTGATTGATTTATATGAATTAAAAAGTGAATTACAATACTAAAAAAATCTTTGCACTCAGTTGTAACAACTCACACTTGGGTTCTATTGCCAGAGGTGAGGACATCTATAGTCTCCTACAAATATATAATTCATAGTTAGTATGTTACAACTAAGCGGAAAGATTTAGCTTTCTGTTATCGTCAATAGGCTGAAACTACAATTTCCTAATGAGTATTCTGTTTTTATTTATGGGAGGAACAGACTTTCCCTACACCGCATTACCAAAACCATAGAATATTGCTATTCATAGTTTCGGTGAACGGATTTAATAATAATAAAGATGTTACCTGTATAATAGATAAATAGATAAATATAAAAACAAATACAAAGAAAAAGACCTTTTTCTGCTACAAAGGCAAGAACAAAAACTAAGACTCAGTTTGTTAGACAATTGTGTTATAAATAACAACGTAACCTGGCTAACTATGAGTTCTATCTCAGTTTTTTGTAAAGTGCAGAAAAAGCGGTTCTCCGAAGAGCTCTTTAGTAAGTTTATAAATATTTTATCTTTAGGGTTTTGTCTATTATACAGATATAAAAGTAAAAAGGAATCAGCTTGTGCTTATCCTTTTTACCAACATCTATACTACTATTCTGCCTGCTTTAGAAACATATCTATTACAGGTTGAAAACGCGGATCAATCTCAATCTTTAATTGAGCAGTAGCTTTAATTTCTTCTTGACGAAGTAATTCAAACTCTTGCTTTAATTTCAAGATTGTTTCTTCATGCTTAGCAACTGCTAAACTATACTCATTTCTAAGTACATCGTTAATCTTACTCTTTTCTGCTTGACCATCTGCATTTGCTCTTGAAATACGTGCATTTTCATCAGTTACAAGATTTTTAACCTTGGCTTTAAAATAATTAACACGTTGTTCATATTGTCTATGCAATAATGCAAGACTATTATGAATATTCAATAACTCATCAGATGTATGGTGAATAGACACTTTTAAAGGTGTTTTTTTACCATCATCTACAATAATCCATTCTAAAGTTTTGATAGTAGATAATTCTTTACGAAGAATATCTAATTTCTCACCTTTATGAATAAATTGGCCAATGTGTGAAGCATATGCTTCTGCTTCCAAATACTCATTGTATTGATGAATGGGTAATTGTTCCCAACCCCAATCTTCATCTACTAATCTTTCAGGAGAAAAGTTTTGAATTTCTGGATATTCTGGATACGTTAACAAAGTACTAAAGTTTTTACTTCTCAATTCTTTTAAAATTGAGTCTTTAGCTTTGATATTCTCCATTAAAAAAGCTTGTGTAGCATGTAGTTTACCTTTTTCAAGGATTAACTCTACTATGCTTGCAGGTATTTTATTACCTGTTGTCTCTACATAGGTCTCATTGCCTATTCTTAATGTCTTTTCAGCATTGTTGATAATACTGATTTTGTTAGCAATGTCTTGTGTTCTTTGGAAACAAAGATTGCTGATTGATTGTGCTTGTGATAAGCTTAATCCTGATGTTGAAAGAGAGTGTTTTTTCATTGTGTTTGTTTTTTTTGAGTTTAAGATTAAATTTAAAATTGCAGCGCACTAATACTTGTATAAAACAAGATATAAGCCCCTAGACAAGGATTCTCACCTTATTTGCATATTATCAATAACAAATCTTATTATAGCTCTCACTAAATAAGTATCATTAATTGATAATAACCATGTTTTTATAACATGATAAAACTAAGTTATTATGTACTGTGTTAACTCACGCCAGCTAACTTACTGGATAGTCTGATATCTACAACGTTGGTTAATTATTCCAACCTTCTACCAAACGAGAAGCAAAAAATGGTGACTATTTAAAATCATAGTCTTCAATGGTAGTTACTACAACAACACCATTAACAGTTTGAAATCTTTTAAGCATCTTGATTTTCTTTTATGATTATTATTGTGTTTTTTGGTTCTCTTAGTGCTATAGTATAAATACTGATAATAGTAATACATAGTAATACCATCATTAGACTTAATTGACATTGAGGTCCTTTTGTTGTAGCACCACTAAATGATGATTCTGTGTTGCCTATGAGATAGTTTATAATTATATCTCCAAAGAACACGATGTTAAGAATACAGATTATCCATACTGCTAACAATACTAATTTTCTTGCTTTTTTGTTCATTTTATATAATGATTAGTGAATAATTCTAGTTGAAATCTATACACATAGTTGTGATAACTATCTTCTTACCTAAGTAAGTTGAACCTAATATACCTGTTACAGTGAATAAAAGCCTATCTCTATCTTTTATTTGTATATCTATTGGTGTTATCACAACTTTGTGCAAAGATTATGTAGTGTCCATTCATCATCCTGCTTCAGGTATGTATCACATAGTGACTAAGGCTTGGACTAAGCTGTTTTTTTATTTGAACATGTTTGGTTTTTGTGCTATATATTTAATAATGTTTCATCTGAAGCACATAAGATGAAAATGTCTGTGAAAGAAGGGTAGATATATAATACCAAAAGACTAAACAGGGAACTCTGAAAGAGTTCCACTGTTTTAGCTGAAAGCCATTTTAGCCACCAATGTTGAAAGGCGACGCAGGAGCCTGCACAACAACTTGTGGCTGTAAATGTGCTTTTAAAGCCATACCTATTTCTAACACAGTATCTCGCGAAGCGATGATACCTCTGTTATCTTTTAACATTATGAATTTAGGCTGTATCTTCAACAAGTAGGCAACGCCTGCCATTACTATTGTTGAATCATAAACTAATTCAATGTTTTCTGCAGTGATTTCAACTGATTTTTCACTGGCTTTACCCATACGGGAAATGATTAACTCATTCATTGTTCTTATTTTTTTTTACCACGGGGCAACAGCACCGCTAATGATTAGGGAGGGTGGTTTTGTTGAGTAGGTACCCACTCCCATACCCACAAAACATTTTTAAAAATTTTACAAAACTTTTTTGTATTTTATAAAAAATTTTTATTTACCTTTGCACTGTAACCTAATTTTAATACACCTCTTAAAGTTAGACCACCCATAAGTAAAAGTGGGTTAGAAGTTGGATCAAAGGTTTGCAAATAGTGAACTAAGTTTCTCCGATAGTTACAAAAAAGATTTTGATATAATTGTAGGACTACCACCAACGTGTAAGGGAAAGAGTAGGCTAGGGGCTAAACACCAACTACAGGAAATTCAAAATTAACATTAAAAACCTCAAGGGGAAAATTATACCTACTCAGTAACAGTTAATTATATTAAAAGTAAAACTTTAACTTGACTTTTATTTTGTAAAGTCAAACTATGGTTTTACATTTGTGATATGGAAAATATTAGGATTCATAAATTAGAAGATGTTAAGTAATAAATATTATACACCAAATTTTGATAAAATTTTATCAGATGCTGGTTATGTTAGATTTGGAGAACATCCTATTTATATACAAAAATGTGTTTGTGAAAAATCTTATTATAGAATTATATTTGATTTAATTCATAAAGATTATAGTAAGCTACAAGAAACTTGGGTTGATAAAATTAGTGAAGAACGTTTTAAAGAAGTTACACTAAATACAATTAGAAACTTTTGTTATACTATATCTGAAGATTTAAAGTATGAAACTCTTTTAATGCTAACTGCTGATTTCTACAGTCATAATAATGATTTAGAGAATTTTAATAAAGCTAAAGAACTATTTAACCAAATATCTTTTAGAGATTATGAAACAGGAAAATAAATCTGAACTTAAAAAGTTAATGCAGCAATTAAGAATAATATAAAAACAAAAATAAAAATAAGAATATGATAATGTATGAACCACACCCAAAGGGTATAATGATTGAGTATAAAGAAGCAGTAAAAACTGCTAGTGGAGTTTATCTTCCACAAGGAATGCAGAATTTTGAATTAGATGAATATAATGGTGATGTTATTGTTGCTGTTGGTAAAGATGTAGAGCTTTATAAAGTAGGAGATACTGTTATGTTTTTTCCTCATTCTATTCCAACTAGCTTCCAAGGTAAAACATCTGATGGTGTTAGTCACAAATACCAAATGTTTAGAGAAGCTGATATTTGCTGCAAGTGTATTACTAACACTATTCAACCTCCAACTAATTTATAATGACACAGCTAAATCCACCACTATGGTTATATGTTCCAGAGCTAGAATCTTATGGGTTAGCTCATTTTGTTGAGAATCATGGATTAGAACATCATTTATATTGGACTATATTTATGGATAATGGTGAAGTATGGACTTTACCTAATGATAGAGTTAGGGCTGGATACAATAAAACTTTAAACAGAGATGAAAAGAATAGAGATAAAAGCAAGTAAGCTTAATGAGTTATATACTACAGTAAACCACTTGCATAGAAATAAACAACTTACTGAACATATGGATGCTGATATAGAACATGGTGGCAATGTCATTAGGTTTATATATGATAGAAATATGGGTAGAAACGGATCTTGGGTAGTTATTACACCTATTAGTGTGGTGTATGATGAGGATTAATTTGTACTTTTGCTAAAATAGAATTAACAATGATTATCAATCCTAAGTGTGGATCAAATACTATGGTATTTATTCATAAAGATTTTGATGTTGTAATACAGAAATTAGGTGTATATACTGAACTGGCTAAGAAATTTATTAAGAGAAACAAAAGATATCAATATATTAAGCATGTGGAAAAACTTCCTGATGAAAAGTGGGTACTGGTTTTCAAAGTATTACCTTCAAATCATGAGTCTATTAAAGAGTATAACAGGATTGTAGAAACTAGCAAGAGAGAGTTGTGGATTAATTATTTGAATAACTTTGTAGCAGGATGATAGTTAAAACTCTTGAACAGATTGTTACTGATAAACCTTCTATAGATAAAGATGGTAACCCAACTACTATTGAGGTTTATGGTAAAGTTGTAGTTAAGAGAATTGAGGTTCAAGAGATACTAGAGTTTTGTGAGATCATTAATGAGAAAACCAAGAAACCTTATAAAAGTAAATGCTTACTTAGAACATTGGATGGTTGGTTACCTGTTAAACATTCTTTTGAGCAGTTAATGGAAATGAAAAACACACCACCAAGAATAATAATTAAAGGGTTTTATGCTGCAGCAAGAGGTAGTAAAGGTACTAACAGAAATAAGTAAAAAACATGATATATGCTATAAGGATGCTAAGAGTATCTATTGTGATGTATTTGTGTTTTTAACAGAAGAGTTTAGTAAAATAAATGACAGCAATGAAGAAACTTGGGATAATAATTGTATTGTCAAAAATTTTGGTAAATTTGTAGTAAATAAAAGTAAATTAAAAAGATATGGGATTAACAGAAAGATTAAAGGAGAACCCAATGAACTCTCCACTTAGGTTTATAGGAAGATTATTTGAACTTAGGGATGCTGCTCACATAGAGCATTTAAAAACTAGAAGCTTTGCAGCACACAGTGCACTTAATACATTTTATGATGAGTTATTAGATTTAACTGATGACTTTGTAGAAAGTTATCAAGGTAAACATGGTATTGTCAATATTGATATTAAACTATCAAAACCAGATAATTTTTTAAGTTATCTTGAAGAATTTGCTAAATATGTAGAAGGTTCAAGAGATGCATTTAAGGATGAGTTCTTAAAAAACCAAGTTGATGAGATTGCTTCATTAGCATACTCTACTATTTATAAGTTAACCTACCTTAAATAATGAAAGTCTTTGATATAAAGGATAATGAAATTATAGTGTCTCCAGAGATATTAACTATAGAATGTTTTGAGATTCTTTGGAAAACAGATAAAAGTAAAAATAAGATAAATGCTTATAATGATTTTAAGTATATTTACCATCTATGTGACTTTAACTCGCCTTATAATAATTACTCAGAGGAAAAAAGAATTGAAGCCATTAAGGAGGAGGTACTTGGTAAGAAAGACTATGAGCCTTCAGAGCAAGTCCAGCAGGCTTGTAAGATATACAAAAGCTTAAAAGAAACACCTATTGAAAGATTGTTCAATAGTGTTAAAGATAAAATAGAAGAGATGTCAGATTATTTAAAAGAGAATACACTTGATAGTGAATCAGTTACACCAGTATTAAAGATAATGGATTCTATCAGTAAAGTAATCTCACAATATAAGACATTAGAATCAGCAGTTAAATCTGAAAAAGAAACTACTGCTATTAAGAATAGAGGAGACAAAATTGTAAACACATCTTTTAATGTATGATATTAAGTAATACAAAAGCATTCCTAGAAGCAAGAACAGAGTTTGAAACTACAGGATTCTATACTAAAGCTCTTATTGGTACATATCAGTATAATGAGTTTTGGAAAGAGGAAGTAAGAAAGTGTATGGAGGGTGTAACCATAGGAAATACGACAATACCTGGGACATACTATTTTTACCTGAACTATACTAGGATGCTTTTAAAAGATGAAAAAACTGGTAGAAAGACTGAAGGGTTTCCTAGATTTACAGATGTAGATTTAGAATTCTTTACTCTTATTGAAAAAGCTAGAAAAGAGAAAAAAGGTTTTATCATGGTTAAGCCACGTAGAACTGGATTTTCTTACAAGAATGCTGCACTAGTTGTACATGAATACAATTTCTTTAGAAATGCTAAATGTATTATCTCTGCTTATGAAAATAAGTATTCAGATAATACAATGGCTATGACATTAAATAATATTAACTTTCTAGATCAGAATACTGTATGGTATAAACCTAGAAATCCTAATACTCAAGACTATGTAAAGTCTAGACATCAACAAAAGATGGAAGATGGTAGAGATGTGTGGGTAGGTTATCAATCTGATATTAGAAAGATTACATTTAAAGACAACTCATTTGCATCTGCAGGTATGAGTAGCTCTATTTTCTTATTTGAGGAAGCAGGTATCTTTAGTAATATCATAGAATCATACAATATATCTGAACCTTGTTGGAAAGATGGTGATGATGTTATTGGTATTCCTATTATTTATGGTACAGGTGGAGATATGGGTGG
>Ga0315903_10007665_pt1 | contig 13464 bp, 9 predicted proteins | sample LakEriMetagenome_7_FD_203524 | JGI IMG/M metagenome (GOLD analysis project Ga0315903, IMG submission 203524) | Freshwater fungal communities from buoy surface, Lake Erie, Ohio, United States - Buoy 2 MA119 | ecosystem: Environmental > Aquatic > Freshwater > Lake | place: USA: Lake Erie, Ohio...
GCCAAGTACAAGCAGATGGCTCTGTTCGTTACACGCCCCTTCAACAGCAATTTATTCGGGAGGAGGTGAAGAAGATATTCCATTCAGGACAATGGGTGTACATCAGAGGCGTTCTCACGTGGCTCACCCCTTGGATGTACTTTGGCCTGAACTATTGGAAGCCTTCTGTGGAAACCAATGACGGCTTCCTTGAATACCGTGACCGCCAACGCAAAATCCTTCATTTCTGCTGGAACATATATCAACACCACAAGGAGCTTGGTGTCATCTACCTGAAGGGCCGTCAGGAGGGATTGTCCACATGGGGTCATTTAATAATGTTTTGGCTTGCCATCAGGGCTGAACGGCAGAACATAGGGCTTTCCTCCTCGGACCAAAAGCTGGCTGACGAGAACTTTGACGAACTTATTAGCAAGCCAGTAAACGCCCTGCCTCTATGGCTCATCCCTGTACACAGGATGAACAAGAACGAATTATTGCTTGTTGAGCCACCGGAACGCCAATCGAAAACTAAGAAAACTGCCAGCGTTTCCAAGGCTCTCGGAGGGAGTATAAGGCTTCGTGCTTTAACGAAACGAGGATGGGATGGTAAACGCTTGAACGGCCTTTTTGCCGATGAAGGCGGTAAGTGGGTGCAAGTGCAAATAAGTAAGTGGTGGAGTAAGCAGGTGAGGGCTTTGATGGTGAATGGCCGCAAGAGGGGCTTTGCGTTCTTCCCGACAACAACGGAAGAAGGCGACCAGGGAGGAGCGGAGTTTCAGCGTTTCTACACACAAGCCGACCTTGACACAAGACAGAACGGAAAATACCCTACAACTACTAACAAGCTTGTAAATCTTTTTCTTCCTGCTTACATGGGCTTGCCGGGATGGACAGATGCCTACGGGAATGACATTGTGGACACTCCCGATGACGAGCAATGGGAATGGATGCAAAAGAACGGACACGATGAACGAATAGGGGCGAAGGAGAAGCTGATGCGTGACCGCCAGCAGCTCCTTGACGCAGGGCTTGACGACCTCTATGCAGAGGAAATGCGTCAGAATCCTTTCACGCCTTCTGATGCGTTCAATAGCCTTAATGAGCATTGTCCGTTTGATGTCACCATCCTGCAAGCCCTGAAGCGTACAGCAGACGTTCCTGAAGTGCAGAACAGAATCAGAAAGGGATATTTCTATTGGCTTGACGTAAGAGAGCGTAGCATTGTCGGATGGAGGGAGGATGCAAGCGGCCCATTTGAAAGGACATGGGAGCCGCCTCCGAACCTGATAAACAAAACGCAGACAAGGAGAGGCATAAAGGCTCCTGCCAACGGGAAACTCGGAGCATTCGGAGTGGACCCCTACTTGAAAGCAAGCACTAAGAAGAAGGGCTCTAAAATGGCCGTTACAGGAAAGCTGTATTACAATCGCTACCATGAAGAGCAGAACAGAAAGGAGCGTGACACAACAGGCCGTGATATGCCGGGATATTTCCCCACGCCTGCCATATTTCTGTCCTTTGCCAACAGGAGTGCGGACAGTCATTACGATATGGAGCAGCTTCTGATGGCAGCCGTTTATTATAGTATGCCCATTGTTATCGAAAATAACGCTTCCATTGCTGTAGAAAACTTCTTTAACGCAAGGGGCTACGGAGGCTTTCTGTTGCGCGAGGCTGAAATCCTGAATGAAACCTCTCCTACGCAAATTCAATGGGAAACAACGGGAATCCATACAGGCGTTGAAGGAGCGGGAAGTGATGTTGTAAGGAGAGGGGCAACGTACTTTAATGACTTCCTTAGAGGGGATAGTTTGTTTTTAAACGAGCATACATACAAGATAGCGGAGGAGCCGATACGCTATCCGTTTCTGACAAGCATAAACGACAATATGCAGTTTGACATAACGGACAGGACAAAGAGCGATGCCACGATGTCAATAATTATGGTGAATTTCTATGAGTATAATGTGAACGAATACGATAATCCCCTTGCCTATAGCAGTGCGCCACAGAGCGATGTCAGGAGGTTATTTCCGAGGGGTACGTTCCTCAGGAGGGTGAGGGTGTAAATTTTTTTTAGGAAAAGACAGATATTTTGTAATTTTGGGCTTCACTAAAAATATTTTTCTCAATGGCACTTTTAAATATGCAATCTACAGTAAGCCCAATCTCTGGTCTTGCTATTCCTACTGGCTCTGCTCTTATTACCTATAATACAGACGCAATGAATTGGCCTACTCTTGCTTCTCAGTCAGGCATTGCTGCTTGGTCTCAATTTGAGTACACCAACGCAAACCAAACTGTAGGCATTGCAAGGGTTAAGCACACTGTTGCGAATATCCGCACTGCCGCAGGAGCTTCTACTGTTAGCTAAAAATAATCTCGTCATTGAGGTATAAATGCCACCCCTCACAAGGGGGTGGCTATATTTGTTTTATATGTTTTTTGTGTAATGAGGCCCGTATTCATTACAAGAAATTTTGAAATCAACATCTTTTTGACTTATTACAGATATATTGTGGTTGTTCTCTTTTTCTCCTTTCTCTGTTGTCCAATCTGAGTGATGTGTTTGATGGTAGCAAACTTTGAATGGGAGTTCGTATTTAATCCTATCAGCCCAAAATCCATCCCAACCAATTCTGCCTAAATATAGAGGCGTTTCAATTAACTCCGCTATACACTTAGCCTCTTTTCTGAATATAAACAAATCAACACCTGGTGCTGTTGGCAGAGTTTGTATTGATTTATGTGTAAGCGGCTGTGGAATGCATCCGACTTCAACCCTTTTAGCATAACAAGAGTCAAGATTAAGGCTGTCCATATATGCTCTAATTATTGCGGTGGATTCGTTCGTAAGGCATATATCCCTATTGGTTATTATGAGAAGGTCGTCAGGATGAGAAAGTAACTCAAGACCATCCTTTAGAATATCTCCAACCATAGGCAACCCATCTGATATGTGGAAACTTACCGAGAAATGGATGTCTTGTTTTGAGAGATGATTCCATGAAATCATAGCCATTGAGTGGCGATGCATAACATCCATGTTAGGATTGAAATAATCGTTTGCCACCAAGTATGTTTTAGCGGCATAGTTGTCTGCAAACTGCCTAACTGGTTTATTTCTGTAAACAAGAGACATAAATAAAGTTCTGTCTACAAGCATCATGTCATGGGTTATAATTCCTATTGTGGTTGGCTTTGGGGCTGCCTGCACCCAAGGGATGCTTCTTGTTAAAAGTATGCAAGGCTTATCGCAAATGTGGTACTGAAGGCTATCATTAAGAATGTATAAAGTATCATCTTGATTCATGTCATCTCTTAGAACTTTAAAACCTTTTCTGTGCGGTTTATAAATTTCATAATGGATGCCCATCATTTTAAGACTAAAACAAATATTTATTAAAACATCTTCTAAGTTAGCAACCTTGCTGCTATGACCATCAATGTTTATAATAGCTTTACTGAATGGATGCATAATGTTCTTGGTATGTTTGAAAGGTTCTGAACTCCTTCATGTTCTCTAATGGAGTCCCATCTTGTTGGCAAATAATAATTTTATGGTATGGGTGCGAAAAAGAAAGAATGCTTGCGGCTACCAATGGGTTGTCTCTTGGAAGGTCTTTCATCCTAATGCAAGTGTGTTGTGGAAATAGTTCGTCTAAAATTCCAGAAAATTCCTCAAGGCAAGCAATAATTGATGGCTCTTTTAGTTTTTTAGCCACCATATATACATCTCCAAATCGGCCAAGAATTACATAAATGTTCATAATTTAATGTGTTTTATTTTTAGCGAAGACATAGGATGTTTTAGCAATATGTCCTTGTATTGATTATACTTTTCCATTGGTATTAGCAAAAGGTCATATTGGTATTCGGCATAAAAGTAAACTTCAATCGCTATGTGGTCGTTGAAGTGATTTAATATGTCATCTTCCGTAAATCCATATTTTGACAACCCAACATGGTTGATTTCTATGGCAACAATAGGCTTTGTTTCAAGAATTTTTTTGCATCCATCAAGAATAAATGGCTCAAATCCTTCGGCATCTATTTTAATAAAATCTAAATTTTCTATAACAGAATCCAATGGTATGGCTGTTAGTTCCCCACCTAAATCTAAACTTCTTGCTCCAAGATTGCCAGTAACTTGTTGAATGGTTTCGACTTTTTGGCTTGAACCTATCGGGATGTTATACGTGCTACAATCAGCACCTACATTAAGAACAAGACATTCGTAGGCATCTTTTTGTGGCTCAAATGCATGACACACCCACCCATCATCAATAAACCATTTTACACTATCTCCAATATAAGCTCCTATATCAACCATAACTCTGCCATCACCAGGGCCAAGTATTTTTGTGATTAGAGCGAAAGGGGTGTCCCATTTAAGCGTTCCGCAATTTCTTATGTGATTTGTAATGTCGGAATCTCCCAGCAAACAATGTATGCCATTTATAACTATTTTTTCATTATTCATGGCCCAAATGTAAAACAATTCCATACAATTTCCGCTCTGCATAAAACATTCCCAAATTGTTAATGGAAAAAATATGTTGTAAATTGCAGCCACTATGGATGTCCTTCAAAGACTTATCACCACCGTTCTTACATACCTGAATGCAGCGGGATATTACAAGAGCGCAGAGGAGATACAGAACGCCATAAATGTTGCCCAACTTGACCTCTACAAAAGGCTCAGGGGCAACATGGCTCAATACGCTCCTGGCAGACCGTCCTCAGCCGTAAACCCCGAACAAACCAATGTTACAACGGATGCGTTATGGGAACTCTATCTTGTTATAGGAGCTGACATTCCTTCCGTTCCCATTAACATGAGGGAGCAGGGAGCGGCCTTTGGGAAAAACATTGACATTGTGCTTTCCTTGGAATTGGAATATGCAAGCACTCCGGGAACGCTCTATCCCGTAAACATTGTTCCCGATAATCAGTATCTGATGCTGAAGAACAATCCCGTTGTTCCTCCTGTGGAAACAAGGCCAATAGGAAGGATAGTGGATGATTTTGCTTTTGAGGTGGCTCCGGCTAATTATAATAAATGGAGAGGAAGGGTGCTTACGCTTCCAACGCCCGTGGCATTTACATTCATAGAAAGCAATGGCCCGATTCCTATTATTGAAGTTATTACACCTATTGACTGGACGGCTGATAAGTTGGACAATCTGGTGTATGGAACGGTGGCAAATCTGGGCTTCAATCTTTCAAATGGCGTTCTTGTTCAAAGCGGAAACGCAATGAACGACAAGATTCTCTAATATGGACTACAATTACATAGCCAACCAAATCGTCCTGATGTTTATGGCCGGAAGGCCGACAACAGAAGGCATTGATGTCCGTGAAGTGGAGGCATGGGTGAAGGAAGCCCACGCCAACATAGGCCGTCAGGAATACTTTGAGAACTATAAGGCCGAGAATCAGAGCAATGTGAACGGCCAATGGCTCGTTACATATCAGCTCCCAATTATTCAAACCCCTGACATCACAGGCTATAAATACGTTGCCCTTACGGAAAACTATCTCGCCCTGCCCAAAAACAGAGGCGTTGTGAGAGTGAGTGTGGCTGACCCCGACTACAAGGGAAAGAAACAGATAGCCTTTATTTCGTGGGACAACTACGAGAACATTCGTGGGGGCAGCACAATAAAGTTTGCGGGGGATTACTTCTATTCCTTAAACAACAAGAAGGTGTACATTCTTCCTGCCTGCAACAATGCCATTAAAATAAAGACATTGAACGTAACGCAGGCCGTAGCCAACGATGCCACTATAAACGACAGCCACGTGATGCTGATAGTTAGTCAGGTGATGCCTCTGATGCAAATCCGTTTCGGAAGGCAGGCTGATATGGTGACCAACGCAAACCCTAATGTATAACGAATATGATGACAGATAGCGTAGATAGCATTGTAGGGCAAGTGATGGAGGACTTGGATGTTCCTGCCAACCTCCAGTTTCGTTTCACAGGATGGGCATTAGACTATGTTCGTTCCTTGCAGAAGGACGTTCAGACAATGATTCCCGACAGAACGAAAACCATATTTTACGAGTTTGACACCTATGGCTACAATACGGCAAAACTGCCGGGCGACTATTACGACTACAATTCCATAGGAACGCAAGTGGGGCGTTACGTTAAGGGGCTTTCCATGAACAACCGTTTGACAACGCACAAGAAGCAGCCCGATATGTTCCCGCTTCTGAGCGGAAATGACACGGCAAACATTTGGTATTGGGGCGGCCTGTACGGCTATGGAATGCTATGGAGCGGCACAGGAAGCCCTGTTCAGGCATACGGAAACGCAAACGACTATGGAGATGTGATGATAGACCTTGACAACAAGGTGCTGATTACATCGCCCACATTCCGTTACAAGAATGTTACGCTGACATATTACACTAATTGTGTTACGCCTTCGGAAGACACCATCATCCATCCTTGGTTCATTGAGGCCATGAAGAACTATCTGTATTACAGGTATTACTTCCTCAAAGGGGACGCAAGATGGCAGGCAAGTAAAATAGAATACGAGAATTTGTATTTATTTGCCCTTCGCAGCAAGTACAGGATGAAGATTCCGACAGTTATAAAAATCGTTGAACGCACAAGAGGCTATAGGAGCATATTATAAATATGGCACAGGAAACGGCAGGAACAATAGGCATTCCCGTTCTCAAGAACGAAATCCTCCCCTATTTGACGGACTTTGCCAAGCGCAGAGAGCGGGCTGAATTATATAAACAGAAAGCAGAGCAGAGGGCAGCGGAGCTTGAGGCCAAGAAGGCAAAAGAACAAGAGATTACTCTAAACCTCCCCGGAGCTACGGGAGTGGGATATAAAAGACTCACAGACGAAAAAATAAAGAAAGAGTTTGATGAGGCACAAGCCGCTGTAGCCGACATTAACGTTCCGAGAGCAACTGCAAGGCAGAGGGCCGCAAATGCCAAAAGAAACATAGAGTTTTACTCCAACAGGGATAAACAGCTTGAAAAAGAGGCTCTTGATGAATTGGGGAGTATAAACAAAAGCACATATTATACAGCACCGCCATCGTCCTTTTATGATTGGGCCGACAAGCAGCCCGACTATAGACCCACTTCAGAGTTTAGAGCATCAATATATTCCAACCCATCATACATAGACTTTGGTAAAATTAACAAGAAAGCAAAAGACTATGGAATGGAGGACATCACCATTGAGGATGCAAAAGGTAAGAAAACCCAAAAGCTAAGGGTAAGCAAAATATTTGATTACGAATTTGAGGATGACCCATCTGACCCATTTGGCAAAGCTAAAGTGCCTAAAATAACAGGCGTAAATGTAAAAGAGGCTGAAAATTTTATTAAGTCAGACCCCGAATTGAGCAATATATATGCGCTATACAGTAAAAACAGGGCAGAACAAATTAAAAGCACAAATCCCACCATGTCTGATGACGAGGCTGGGGCTACGGCTATTGATGAGTTTATGAAAAAAGCGTTCCCCGATGGAAGGCTTAAATACGGCGAAACATTCACCACTCCAAGAGTTATTAGAGCGAGGGGCGAAGGAAGAAAGCCTGAAATAAATATAGGAACGGCGGGAGCAAGGGCACACGAATTTGAAGTGAATGGAGGGTATGAAGTGGAGGATGTTTTGAACAAAAATGATGTTCCATATTCATTCCCCACCGCAAGAGAGCTTGCTGCTGGAATGAGAATATATCCACTTGGTCAATTAGAGGATTTTGACGATGTTTCTATTTTTGGAACGGAAGCCACCGATGGGTCGTATCCCACAAAAGCCAAGATGGTGTATAATGACGTTGTAGAAACAATTTTGCCATTTTCATCTGCGGATATAGTGTACACCAATCCGAAAGGCGAAGAAGTTCAAATATCAAAAGGAAGAGAGATTCAACCAACAAAGGTGAAGGAAATTGAGCAAGCCTATCGCGGTAAAGCCACGCCAATTCGCAGAATAAAGGGATATGAGGTGACGGGTGTTATTGGAGGGAAGAGAATATATGGGTTTGTGCCTGAACAATATGCAGCAGATATAAAGAACGACATCGCTGCTGCAACAAAAAAAGCCGCACCAAAGAAAAAAGTAGGGTTCCCTAAATAAATAACAGAATGACAGAAGTAGCGCCTCAGCAAGACATAAACCCAAGGAAGAAACTATATAGTGCCTTGGTGGGCAATGCAAATCCTGAAGCAAAAAGTCACTTCAAACAGTTTTCGTTTGAGCAATTCAACAAAAGGCTTGATGACGAAAAATTTGTTGAGGACTTATATGAGTCGCTAAGAAGTAATGATGTGGTTCTTGACGCAAAAAACAGACAGCCCGAACAGAACTACTATGACTTCATTGATGCGTATGTAAAAGTTCCGACAGCCAAGCCTGCCGCCAAGCCTGCCGCTCCCGTAGTCGCTCCTGTAGCGGCCCCTATTGAGCAGGCCGCTCCGATTCCTTCCGTTGAGCCAATGGAGGAAGAGGAGGATATAAGAGAGATAACATTGCCCGAAGTGACAGCCTACGGAAACCTTCCTCAACCAGGAACGCAGCTATACGAAGATATAATGAGGACAAATCCTCCTGTGGGTAGTGATGAGTACAATTTAAAAATAGCCGTACAAAATCAAATTCCCACTCCTGAATTAGGAGCAGGAGGATATGGAGGCGCATTGCAAGCTCCGTTTGAAACCAAGGCTCAGATTGAGCAAGAGGCACAAAGCCCTGTTTTCAGAAGGCAGAAACTTGCCGAGGAAATGTTTTCAGGAAATATTCCTGCCGTAACGCAAGAAGATGTACGGAAGGCTCAGAGAGGTTTTGGGGCAGCAACAAAAGAACAGCAAGAGGCCGCTATAATGGGAGGCACTGGAGCTGAACTTGCACAACAAAGAGAAGATGAAAAACTTACAAAAGCGCAAATAGTTGGAGAGGAGGCTAACAAGTTTCTTTCTGGGCTTAACAGGGCTATTTATAAAACTCCTTCCGCAATGGCGAAGACTATTGGCGAATTGGGAGTTGGGGTTATTAATATGCTTGGAGGTGATATGAAGTCGGAGGAATCTGTTCTTTATAATCTTGCCGATAAGTATGACCAATGGCTTGACACAAGCGAAGTTGCTCGTGATTGGATAGGTGACCCTCGTTATCAAGGACTTGCTGTTGATGTTGGTTCGGGGCTTGGGCAAATAGCCACAATGATTGCAGCGGGGCCAACAGGAGCGTCAAGAACGCTAATGTCAAGGCCCACCGTTCTAAAAAGTGTTGCTCAGAAAATGTTCAGCAAGCCATCATTAATTGCTGGAGCGCAAGTATTCAACTCCGAATACGAAAACATGAAGGCTAAAGGTGAGAGCGATGAGACAGCATTTAAGCAAGCCTTGACAAATTGGTTCGCTACGGCTCCATTAGAGAATCTACCAATAATAAATTTGGCCGAAAGGCTGAATAAAACCGTGGGCGTTCAGGCCACAAGAAGAATTTTAAATGCCATACAACAAGGGGCAGAAGAAGGGGGCCAAGAGGCTCTTCAGCAACTTTTCAGCAACTTTAGCAATAATGCCTTAGTTGAATTAGAAAGCAATGTTGTTGATTGGACAGAAGGGTTGCAGCCAAGTGCTAACGCAGGAGGCGTAGTTGGTTTGCTTATTGGTTCATTGGCTAACGCTAAGGCCGCAAAGGGATATAGTAAGCAGCAACAAGTTACTCAAGGCCCATCCGTTCTTACGGATTTCAGTGAGGACGTTCAGAATCATCCGTTTATTCAGGAGCAAATTGATTTTTTTAGGGAGAGAGCGGAGAGCGAAAAGGGAACCAAGAGAGATAGGAGAATGCTTAATCAACTCCAAAACGACCCAGAAGGAGCCGTAAAGGAGGAGATAAAGTATTTACAAGAGGAAATAGAGAGTAATAAAAATGACGGACTTCCTACTATTCGTGACGAACAAAAGCTGTCAGACCTTCAAGACCTTTTAGGGAAGATTCAGACCGAGAAACAATCTCCGAAGGGTGTTCAGGCCGAAGCCGCAGTTGCTCCTCCTGTTACCCCCGAAGTCGCCCCCGTTTCCGAGGAAGCTATCACAGAGGAAACTATTCCCGTAGAGGAGGACGAAGACTTAGCGGCCCTGAACGAACAGATTGCCGCAATAGAGAACGCTCCTGCGGAAGGGGAAGTGGTGGCGGAAGAGGTTCCTGTGGCTCCCTTGAATATTGACTTCTCAAAGAACGAAGGGCGTAATGTAAACTATCAGGGCGTACAAGGCCGAATCAAGATTGATTCAGATGGCGTTCCTTATGTGTTCACAAAGGATGGCGATGTCGTTTACATTGAAGGAGGGCTATCCGGTCAAACTCCGCAGCAATTAGGCGTACAGCCATTGGCTGATGACGTAATTAACGAGGCAGATGTAGAAACTGTTCTTCAAGACGAGAACGCTCCGTTAGACCAAGGGCAGTTAGAATACGACTTTGACAACAATAGTATCACCCTTTACGGAAAGCCATTCACCTATGAAGGCGTAGAGGTAAACTCAAAGGGCCAAACTACGGCATTGAGGTTAAAAGATGCTAACGGAAAGACTAAGTATGTCCGCAATGAGGACACTATTTTAGAATTTGAAATTCAAAAAGAACTATATGAAAAATCAAGAAGCAACAAGCCCCTCACAGTCGAGTCGGCCAGCCAAGCAGCCGAGCAATTACAGGTTAGCCCTGTCACCAGACCTGAACAAATTTCTCAGCCAGTACAGCAAGAAAGACCAACTGGCAATCTTGAAGGCAATGAAATAGTAGCGGAACAAGCTCCTCCTCGTGCTCCGAAGGCAAAGAAAGAGAAAGCCCCCAAGCCCGCCCCCGTAACGCCTCCTGCCGCCCCGAAGGCACAGCCTGTGGCTGAGAAGAAGGAAGAGAAGCCTACAACAGGAGTTCCTGAAGAAGGCAGTAGGACAGAACTTCCTCCGCAGTCCAAGTACAGCACAACTCCTCGCAAGATGGTGTTCAAGGACGGGGAGTGGAAGGAAAAGGTGGGCAGAGAGGTTTCCTCCGTAAGCGAAGCCGTTCAGGAGCAGGCACAGGAAGCGTTCTCCGGTAAGGTGGAGGCAAAGGCAGAGGAAGTCCTTGTAGAACCATTAACGGAGCAAGAAAAGGAAATAACAAAAGAGATAAACATTTCAGAAAATGAAGCAGCAACAGCAAAACAATCAAGCCCCAATCGTACACGAAAATCTAAATCTGTTACAGAGGCTATCGAGCGTGAAGCAACGGATGTTGAAAGTAGTGGAAGCGCAGAAAGGGCAGAAGAAGTCATTGAAGCCATCGAAGCAGCAGAAAGCGTTATTTTAACTAATGCAGAAGTTGATGAGTTTTTTGATAAAAAATATGGATTTAGCGCATTAAAACTTGCGGAGGGCTACAACCTTGCGGGCAAAAGAGCAGATTTATATGACATATACGAATCCGTTACAGGAAAAAAATTAGATACCGAAGGGAATTCATATAGGCCATCCGAAAAAGCGATTCAATTTGCCCAAGACCTTCTTTCCGCACTTGGAAGAGAAGGAATAAAACTTAAAACCCCGCTTGGAATAGATGGCATAACAATAAATATATCCCCATCACCTGTTAAGCCATTCTCAAAAACAGGAACAGATGCTTTGCAAGAATTAGTGAGCAAAGACGATATGCGGCCAAGTATGCAGGGCGTTTATTTTGACGGTGATAATATGGTGGCCACAAATGCCTTTATATTAACTGTTCAGAAAAAAACAGAATCGGATAGGGAAATTATAGAAAAGGCTGAGGCTTTATTGGTTAAATATTTGTCAAAAAACTTTGCTCCAAATGATGCAAGGCAAATAGCATCAAAAACATACGAGGAAATAAAGAAAAATGGACTTAATGGTAAAATAATAAACCTAAAAACAGGAGAAGTTATTGACCAAAAATATCCGGACTATCAAAACGTAATACCGAAAAAAAACGAAACCAAAACAGGCAAGATGAGCATACAAGACCTCATAAATCTTGCCAATGGTGCAAATATTACGCTATCTAACAACAATAAGGAAGTAAGGCCGATAGTATTTTCAATAAAAGGGGACGAGCAGTTTGAAATAGGTCTTGATGCAAAAGGGCTTAAAGACCTTCTTCAATCACTGCAAGGAAGTGGAGCAGAAAGCGTAACACTTGAACTTCAATCACCAAGCAAAGGGGTTTTAATAAAGGGAGATAATGGGAGCATTGGGCTTATAATGCCCGTAATGATAGGCGAGGAAATAAAAAATCGTTCCCAAGCCATACCGTTAGAAACGAAACCCGCTCCCAAAGCCCCCGAAACGAAGCCTGTTTCCAATCAAGAGGTCGAAGCAACCACCAATGCCTTAGATGATGCTATAAAAAAGAATGAAATAAAGTTTGTTGAGGATGAAGGGAGGGTAAGAATGACCGGAGGAGGTATTGAGTCAAAGGTAGCCGCACAGCGTGGGGATAAAAAAGAAAATGTAACGAAGCCTTCTGTAATACCATTTTTACCTAAAATTATAAACGCCCTTCATTTAGCAAGAAGCAGCAAGGACAAAAATTCTATATTAAAAAATGGCTTTGACGAAAAACAAGCGTCAATAGACTCCCCCATACCCGGCATTTATTTCAGTAGCGAGGACTGGAGTACAATGGATAGGTTTGGGAGAGCGAAAGAGAATGGGTTATATGTTTCGGTGAAAAATGACGGGCTTATTTATTTTGATGATTCTAATTCTTTTAGGAATTATTTAAAAGAAAATAAGTTGCCATACGAAGGGCAAACCTTAACGCAAAGTCAATTAAACCAATTAAAAGCAAATGGCGTAAAAGGAATATTGTTGCGAGAGGACTTTGCAAGTCAATCAAGAAATGAGTTAATAGTTATAGATAAGTCTATAATAGAAAACATATCAGACAAAGAGAAGTCAATAACTCCTTTCCCAAGTTCTTTTAGCGATTCAAAATCCATTGCCGAAGCCTACCATAAAGCCAAAAAAGATGGGACAAACCCTGAACTTGTTAAGGCTGTAGAAGAGCTTTTAGGAGCAAAGGAAATAACCACTCAAACCTCCTTCACCTCCGAACAATCCTCCGAGGCCGCCACAGCCTTTGACAAGGCCAAGACGAGCAAGGGATTCGACAAGAAGTACGGCAAGGGAGCGTACAAGGCTCTCTCCGACATCACAAAGAACTTTGAAGACATAATGGACAAGGTGTCCGAAAAAATCAAACAAGACTGCATAGTATAATGAAAACTTCCCTATTGAAAGCAAGCGACAAGAAGCTGCTCAACGAGGCTGTAGGACACGAACTCTACGCCTCCAACTTTTACAAGTATGCCGCCTCTTGCTGCCAAAAGCAGGGCCTCTTTGGCGCACAGAAGTTCTTTGAGAACGAATCCGCTGACGAGCTGAAGCATTACTACAAGCTCCGTGACTTCTTTAACGACA
>Ga0315903_10007668_pt1 | contig 13462 bp, 18 predicted proteins | sample LakEriMetagenome_7_FD_203524 | JGI IMG/M metagenome (GOLD analysis project Ga0315903, IMG submission 203524) | Freshwater fungal communities from buoy surface, Lake Erie, Ohio, United States - Buoy 2 MA119 | ecosystem: Environmental > Aquatic > Freshwater > Lake | place: USA: Lake Erie, Ohio...
GTAAAGATACAAGATTGCTGTAATGATTCATAATCAGTACCTAGAAAGATGCATGGTAACACTGTTGCCTGTCTTGGTTCCGTAAACAGTAACGCCATAAAGATAACAGTAAGAAATGTTTCTTGCAGGAACATTTAGTCTGTAGTCATGCAAAGAATACATTTCTTGCTTAGGAATAATGTAAGCGTCTTTGTTATTGCAAAACAAAACATAATGATTAATGAAAGCCTTATTAGTAAAAGGATCTCTGTATCTTACCCAAACACGATCAACAAAACGACCGCTCAAAGCAAGAAGTTGAGGTTTTGGAATGTTTGGAAGAACAGGAGGAGGAGCAAGAGTTGTAGATGTAGTAGAAGTTGAAGGAAGTGGAAGAGTTGTAGTAGTAACAACAGGAGGAAGAGTAGTGGTTACAGGAGGAAGCGTGGTAGTAGTAGAGGGAAGAGTGGTGGTTGTTACAGGCTGACTAAAAAGATCTTTAAGATCAAGCCTAGGAACAGAAATATTAGTATAGTTGTCTTTTGATGGTCTGCTTGTTCTACGAAAATCAGACACAACAGAATCAACAGAGTTCACGCCAAAAGCGGAACGATGAACAGCAAAGGCTCCGGCAACATGAGGGGTTGCCATAGATGTGCCAGATGCTGTCCCATACACAGATCCAGTCTTTGCAGAATTGATTGCAAACCCTGGAGCTGAGAAAGTAGTTTGAGAACTAACATTTGAAAAGTCTGTAATAGTTGTAGAGTTGTTGTAAACTGCAGCAACAGATACAGAATGAGAAATGCAAGCAGGAGCAGACATGCCAAAAGCATAACTGTTTCCAGAAGCAATAACAGTAGCAATATTCTTGTCTTTCAAATTCTTGATTGCGTTTGTCATTGCAGGAATGTAATTGTCACAGGTAGAAGTAAAAGTAAAACTTCCACCAAGAGACATATTAACAGAAGCAATATTATAATTTGAAGATATAGAGGAAACCCAATTGAGGGCTTTGATGATGTCGGCATCATAAGCTGAGCCACTTGAATCAAAAACATTGATAGCAATGATGTTTGCTTCAGGAGCAACACCAGTAAAAGTTAAGGACTTGCCGGCAGCAATTCCAGCAACATGTGTGCCATGCCAGTGAACAGGCTTGGCGGCACCAGCGCCAATCATCTGATTGGTTCCGTTAGGGCAGCGAACAGCAAAGCAGGCTTCAAGGACGACACGGTCCTGAAAGAAAAGATGGTTTACTTGGACGCCAGTGTCAATAATGACAATGTAAGAATTTTGTCCTTTATGGCCTTGAGAATGAGGAGTGCCACCTGAAATAAAAGGAACAGATTTGTCAAGAGTAAACTTAAACTTAACTGGTCCCTTGGCTCTTGCAACATCAAACTTAGTTGCTTCTACTTGGTTTACTTTGTATGCAAACAAAGAAAAAAGCAGTGCAATAGCCATAAAGTAATATTTAAACTTGGACAACATTAAGTCTCCATTCTACACTAGAAATATAAAAAGATTCAGGAGTATTATTATCGGTTGTATAAACAACGCGATAAACATTATTAGTCTGAATATGCTGCATACACCAAGAGCAGGGTCTTGCCATGGCAGTAGATCCATCAATCTTTAATCTAGCGATATAAAGAGTACAATCAGAGGGATCGTTGCAGGCATTCATTGCGCCGATCTCAGCATGAGTTGAGAATCGATTGGGAGGAGTTGTGGGATGAGTCTTGGTGACATTGATGTCAGCTCCAAGAACAGAACCTCCACGAACTGCAATGCATGCCATTTTAAATCTATTGTCAGAAGTTTGTGCGAGTTTTGCGGCAGCAGCTAAAAAAGATTTATCTTTGCCAGAAATGTAAACTTCAGAATTATAACTGTAGGCATCGTAGGGAAAGGGAATCAAGTCATGAGCTGTATAATTGCTCATGATTAATAACCTTTCTTTGAATAATCTATTTTATTCTGAAGCCATTTGGGCTTAGGATTGTTTTCGTAATAACGGGAAATGATTTGAGAAGCCATTCCCTTGGTCATATCAGAAGTAACGGGAACGCCAATACGCTTTAAAAGCTTAGCCTGCTTATCGGTGGGAGCATCAGCTCTCCAAGCAGCAGAAGAATCAAGAAGAGAAAGGTTGGCAGGGCGATTGCCCTGAATCCAACGATCACTACGAGCAAACGCTTCTCTCATATCAGTAGTTGTTCCAAGCAGTCGTGTGGTCTTGGAGTAGTTGTCATGAAGAGTTACATTCCAGCGACCAAGAGCATCACACTTGATGCGCATAGATTCGCTGTTGCTAAGACCAAGATGAAATTCTTGTTCTCCTATTTCTGCCCATACAAGTTTTGAGAACTCTTGTACGACTGGGCTTGGCGGAGGAGGCATGAACAGATCAATCCTCTTGTAGGCTTGATCAATATCATCAGGAGTAAGAACTCGTACAGCCTCACCAGGACAGTAGTCCTGAAGTTCTTCAAACTTCTCGGCTACCTCGGTAAGGCTTTGACCTTGCAAGTCGAATTCTGGCGGGAGCCCTAGAAGGGTCGGAAGGCCAATGGGCTTCTTTCCCTTTGTGGTGTCTGCAATATCGATTATCTTGCAATGTGCTTTTCCTGGATAGAGTCGAGTGCCACGACCAACAATCTGTGTGTAGAGAAGAGTTGATCTAGTGGGCTTGGCAATGATGATGGCTTGAAGAGAAGGCTCATCAAAACCTTCGGTAAGAACGCCAACATTAATAATTACTTTAATTAATCCCGAAGAAAAATCCTTCAGAATCTGCTCGCGCTCTTCTTGAGGGGTGGTCCCTACGATTACCTTTGCTTCGACCGACGCTTGTCTAAAGGATAAGGCCAAGTTTTCGGCGTGCTTGACGCCGGATGCGAATACAATGGTTTTTTCATCCATTGCCAAATCCCTATAAGCAGCAACGACAGCAACGTTACGGGAAGGATTATCAATAGCATCTTCCAATTGCGATTGGACATATTCTCCATTTTGAATCTCCACTTGTGAAATATCTGTGTTTGTTTTTACTCTAAATCCAACGAGAGGGCAAAGCCAACCGTCTTTAATAAGATCTTGAATAGACTTATAGTAAACTATTTCTTCAAATACGTCAATAAGCCTTGTTGAATCTGATCGCTGTGGAGTTGCGGTTACTCCGACAAGAAGATCACAGCTAAAGAAATCAACAATGCGACGATAAGTACTGGCAGCGGCATGATGTGCCTCATCAATAACAATAGTTTTAAAATAATCAGTAGGATACTGATGTATTCTTGGTGTATTGTTTCGACCAAGTGTTGCAACAGATGCAACTACTACATCAACATGCCCAGCCCTTCGTTCAGCCTGTTCAATTTCTACATCAAGATGAGGATTGGCAGACTGAATCTTATCCTTAGCCTGTTCTAAAAGCTCAGCTCTGTGAGCAAGAACAAGCATAGGTAAAGAGTCTGGCTTTATAATTGGAATGTGAGAAAAAATAACGGTCTTTCCTGCACCAGTAGGAAGAACCACTAGCTGTCTATTAATTCCATTTTTATAATTGGAAAGAATAGAATCTAGTGCCTCTTCCTGATATGGGCGCAGTACAACCATTTTATTTAAAATCCAAACAAATCAATATCGCCGTAAAATGATTCGTAGACCATCTTATCCTCTACGCGAGAAAGATAATCTACTTCAATGATTTTACCACAGATAACTGTGGAATGCTCATAAACACAAGTTTCAGATTCAGGAACTGAGGGGTTTTCAATAATAAGTTTATCTAGGACTAACATAATATAGTTACCAACTATTAAGCGAATGGAATAAGGTGATACTTATCATTCAGGGCTTTAGGGTTAAAGATTTTATGATTAAATCCATTTTGATCAAAATAGTGCAGAACTTCTTCAGGAGAAAAAGCTCCACTATTGTCAGAAGAGGAAAAAGTATAAAAGAGTTCAACAAGATCGCCGGCATACTCGTTGCCAGTGTTGGCATCTACGTCAGTGACAATCTTATTAAAATAAGAGGCATGATCGTACCAGACGACATTGTTGTCCTGAATTTTGTAAGGTAAGATGTAAATTGCACAACCAACAGGCCTGACGAATGAAATCATCAAAGCATCTGTTACATCAGAAATTAGGGCACCATCTTTGTCAGAACAAGAGCTGATAGTAATGTCTGTGGCAATAACAAACAACTCAGAGTTGATAGACATAGGAAGATAGAGCATCTCTGCGAGAGCTTGATAAAGATCTTCCTTGTCTTGAGCGGGACGACAAGTTACAACGCCAACAAAGTTTTCTGTTGAACTAAAGAAAGACATAGTGGGAGAAAAGGAACTTTCTCCACTTTCTGCGAAGTTCTTTTCAAAAAAGTTTTTAAATTTAGAAACTTCGGAGTAAGCGTTATCAAGAAGATAGCTAATATCTTTGTCAAATTGTTCAGGATTAGAATAATAAAACTTCTTATCAGACATAGTTATCACATACCAAGAATATTCTGTAAAATAGCTTCTTTAACAAGTGACTCAACTGCCTCAAAAGTCAGGTGAGTATGAATAAGAAAGATAAGACCAAAAGCAACATAAGCAAGGAAGCTATTAGTTGCAATGGTAGTAAAAAACATAAAGACTGTAAAAGCAGCCCAGAAAGAAACAAGGCCAAGTGCAGAAGCCTGTGGTGTCTTAAAGTAGTTTACGACAGCGGACAGTCTCTTACCTGCACGGTAGGCCATCTTCTGGGACTTAGTGTAGTTGAGATACTCAACTGAAATTGCATTCATTACATTTTTAGGAGTAAGCAAAGTAGCAAGATCATCAAGAGCGTATAATGCTTCCATGATTTGGGTTCCTTATAAATAAAAAAAGGGGTAGGGAACCGACACGGGTGTGCCGACTCCCTACCCCTTAAAGTGGATATGGATTAAAACATCGCATGCTCGCGACGAGCAACGGGCTTTTCACTGGTTGTGGTGAACACGATGGGTGAATACTTCGCATGAAATGCTTGATACTCAAGAGCGTCAGTGAAAGTATGCAACTTACCGTCTTCATCTGGATAAGACCAGGAAGAGACGGTGTGTTCTTTCATTTTGACTCTACCATCCTTGTAGTTCATGACTACACGGTTACCAATACCGTAATGCTGAAGCGCTTTTTCCAAATATGGATAGACGACTCGATTCATTACGATCTGGTCAGTGACCTTGCCGTTGCTGGTAGGAACGTTGATGGATGCTGAATAGAGGGCGAGAATGAAGTCGTGCTGATCCTGAGGAGATTCAAAAGACTCGATGTGGTGGGCGATATCTGTGTAAAGATATTCCCAATCGTTTCTCTTGATTCCGGAATTAAACTGCACGGATTCAACGGAGTTAGCGTTGAAGATGTTCATTCTGAATTGCCTGAGTACAGGAAGTGCATGATAGTACAAGCGCTGTCCGAGTTGATGAACGATTTCAGAAGGACGGGCGTGTTCCTGAGCATATGCACGAACTCGCTTGGCATACTCATTGTAATAATGACCACATAGCTGGTTAAGCTGAGTGATCTTAGATTCATGAGTCTGAACCTGCGGGTTCTTCTGTGCAATGCGTCGGAAACGACCATACCAGAAATCTCTGTCAACAGGAAGGCCAGAAGCAATGACTTCGTCAATCATTTTGTCGGCTTCCGCGTCGATGGCAAGACGATCATTAGGATCACTAGTCTGAGTGCAGCCGTCGATTGCAGCTTCGAGAGAACAAAGCTGAACAGGACGATGCTTGCCAATAACCATAGAATGGAGCATGGCAGCATTGACATAACGACCGACATTGCCACCGTTCATTGCGGTGTCAATATCAGCCATAACGTCTTCAACAGAATAGGTATCGGTAACAGGTCTTGTAACAGACGGGGAATGTTCACTGGGAAGTCCACTGTACTGGACTTCTTCGTCAACAATAGCCGTAGAAAGACGCTTGGGCCAGTTCCGTCCATTGACGACAGGGAAAGAAATCTCTTCTCCGTTCGCCTTGGTCCAGGTGGGATACCACTCATCTTCGACATATTCAAAGATGGAGTATTCACCATAACCATTTGGCGAGCGAACAGTGATGACAACTTTCTTGCCGTCAAGAGGGCCGGATTCCATGGTGCGATAGAAGAGTTTGAAGAAGTCGTCCTCGTCGTGACCGCCATGGCTCTCATACATTTCGAGCCAGTCATAATCGTTGACGACATGGACACCAAGTTCGTTTACACGAACAATGGTTCCTTCTTCAATGATTCTATCATAGCCTGCCATACGAGCAAGGGATTCGGGAATCACCTGCTCATAGACAGAACATGGAATGGGAATGCGCTTCTGAAGAGGCTTCGCGTGAGAAACAGCAAGAGTCTCAAAGAGCCACGGAGAATCCGTGACAGAGAGACCCATGCTGACCCAGCGATAGCCAACATAACTAATACGAGAATGGGCTTCTGTATCTTCGATGTCCTGATTGTCACGAGAAAAGTTTCTCATGAAAACAGACTTCCAGTTAGTAAGCAGTTTGCCATCAACAGCTTGATTAAACATCTTGTCATATTCTTCCTTGAGCCACATTTCCATGTCAGCCTTCGGGAAAAGCTTCGGGAAATTGATCACAGTCTGATCGTCGGTGATGACACGACTCTTGGGACCCTGAGGTTCCGCAAGAAGTTGATAACCGCCGTCATAAGTGATTTCGCTCTTGAGGTTTTCACGAGAGGTGATTACATCAATGCCTTCGGGAAGGTCGTCTCTTACGAACATCTGGCCCTTGAGAAGGCCATGTGGAGTAAAGATACGACCATTGAAAACCTTGGAGTTACCAAGGAAGTTGACAAGCTGAGCCTTGATGGCAGGATCGTAATAATATTCGTTTGTGTCCAGAGTGTTGTGAGGCTCATAGACAGGCAGGTTTTCAATACCAGCCTGAAGCAAACGAGATGAGATTACAAAGCCACCGTCAAGAAGCCGAGGAACTGCGCTGGTGATCCACTCAGACCAACCCTTATCGGACGTGAACTCATACCGAGTGAAATCGGTGGGTTCAGCCCAATGAATATTGAGGTTGTCAAAATGGGCATTGATCAAGGTTGCGCGATGAAAAGACTTCATACGCTTGGCGGTCTTGCCGCCACCCTTGACATTGAAGCCCATCTTGTTGAGAGTGGACATCCATCCCTCTTCACCTTCGATGATGCAGGCAACAATCTTGTTCTTATCGACAAGAGCATACTGCACAGAAGGATGAGAGATGATGCGCTCTACCTCGGCTCGGTCAAAAGGATTGGTCGGAATGGGCATAGCAGCAATGCGATACTCAGGTGCTCCAGAGAACTGAAGCGCATTTCGCATGGTGCCGATGTCATAAAATCCGAACTGATAATCGTTGTTGGACCGAAGAGGGCCGTTGGCCATTGCCTTCAGTCTAACTGAGGGTTTGAATATATTGTTGGACATGTTTCTCCTTGTTGTTCCCTTTTGGGTCTTTCGACCCTTCTTTTATTAATGAACCATTGCCTTGTTAAAAATAAATGCAATGTACTTAAATGTTTTGCTTGATAAGCTTTTTGCGTGCGTAAGCAGATGTTCCTCCCCAAACGCCATAAACAATTTTATTGTCAATTGCGTACTGAAGGCAAACCTTCTTAACGACGCAAGACTGACAAAAGTTTATGGCTTGTTTGACTTCGGATACATCATCTGAATGAAAGTCAATAGACTTTTCTTTAGCACACCTGGCTAAAGCCATGAAAGCAGTACTCTTCACAAAGACTCCTTGAATGGATCGTTGGGTATATCGGTAATGGGATCTCCCGTTTCGTAATCATAGATCACGAAAGGATTGGGAGGAAGGTGACCATAATGGTCACGATAAGCTACAGTATGATAGTGGGACAAAAAGATTTTAACAGCATGCTTCTTTGACTGTGCCTCGATACGAGAAACAGAAAGAGAATCATCTGTATTATTTTGAATCCTCTTGTCACGCTCATTCTTGTAAATCTGACCGTAATAACAATCTGCTACATGGGAATACTTTGAAAAAGTATTACCCATTTTCCAGCAGAGGGTTTTCAGTTCAGGATTGAATGGAGGCTTGGTGCCTTTCTCCCACTTAACGTTGGAGTCAAGGCCTGCATATCGCCAAAGCGCACCAGCAGTAGTGGCACGCTCAATGTCGATATAAGCAGACAAGCCTGCAGCGTAGACGGGTCCAATACCATACTGGGACAAAGCCCAAGATCCAGAAACAGACTTGGACGCATAGCTCTCAAGTGGAGACTTCAGAGAAGACTCCAAAGAGCGAAGTTGATTTACATAGTGCGTAAGAGTCTGTGGATCGGACTTTGTCTTTTCGAGCTCTTTGGCTCGCGTTGAATAAGTAATCCGAAGTTCTTGGATGGAGTAATAAAGCTCCACCAAAGAACGAACGGAGTAAATATCAAAATCAATTAGAGTAGAGTTTCTAGAAGTGGTTATGATAGGAAGATTGTATTCGAACATATTATATCCTTTATGTATATTGTATTAATTACTTGGTGGTCTTTGCTTTGGTCTTGTAAGACTTGATCTTCTGGTTAGCCCTACGGGGAATCCAGATAGGAGCGGTAATGACACGGCCAGAGACATAGGCAACCTTGACAAGGTCGGAAGTAACTTCCTTACCCTTCTCATATTTAACGGCAGCCTTGCTCTTGATATCGGCAGTGCGGGTAGTGCCAAGGGCTTGGGCCTGAGGGCTGTCATAGTTCCAATAAAGGAACTTGTAACCGGGGACGGTCAAAACAGTTGAGATTACACCAGCGCCCATGGCAATAAGGCCAGTGGCACCAAAAGCAATACCGATAATGTATGAAATGAAAAGAGAGTTTAAAAGATTGAACAAACCGCTTTGAGCAGAAAGTTTCCGCCAAATCGGAACCTTGGATGCAATCATCAACTCGAGAATAGTTGAAGTGATTGCCAAGATAAGCATCATAGAGAGAAGCATGGTATATATCCTTTCGATTGTAATATTTTGTATGAACTATTGAAAATTATTTCTTAGGGCCTCTAAGATGATAGAGGCTAAAAATTATTAGACATAACAGTACGAATCCATCAATGTATGGATGTATTGCTAATGAATTGTTATTGGTTAATGTTAGATATTTGTACATTTCCCTTCTTTTCTGTACGAACAATAAAAGATGTTATAGACAGCAAGAAGCCGGGGAACATTGCCCCCGGCTCCTTACCGCATGTCACAACAACAGCAACCGCAATCGCCAGTTATTCACTGATGACCATGAGTGTCTATTTTTTTACCTTGGATCAGGCAGTGAGCATGACCCAAAGATCATACATCTTTGTCTCTTCGTTGAAGAGTGAAGATGTAGAAATTGTCATATTATCCTTCTTTGCACGGTTGTACAAAGAAATCCTCATAGAGGCAAGAGCCTTCTTTGAGGTTATGGGAGCATTGACATGAAACCACTGGTTCCGATTGACGATGAGATGGTTGTACATTTCAGTGACAACGGGGTTACGCTTGCGCCCTTTGCCGACGTTCATCGGTGGCTCGCCCTTGATAGGGGTCAGAAGCCTGGTGACGGTAGCCACAGCAAACTTCTGAGGACGCTGCATAACTAGGGTTTCATTGCTGGGAACCATTGGCATGGTTATCTCCTCATTAGTGGTAGTGATTCAGTTTTTTTTATATACTATTTTATAAATGTTTTCTGTATATGAAATCGTAACCAAATGCGTTGATTCTTTCGGGTGTAGCATAAACGATCCAAGCAGCCATGCGGACTGCTTTTTCAGGTTCGATCATGTCGAAAAGGTCATAGCCCATTTCAGACATTCCAACCATATATTGGGATGCGTCTATTCCGAAAAGACCAACACCAGGTATGTCTTCACCTATGTATTCAGAATTACACTTGGACTGAAGCCAAGCGATGTGACTGAATAGCTTTGCGGGAAGGCCATACTTGGTAAGTAGTGGTTCAATTTCAGGACAGTAGTATTGTGGATTAGTAGGTAGTTGAACAGAGTGTTTCATGACATAGTCTTTTTCACCCTTTTTGGTTTGCTTGTCTGGGGATTTTATTGTGCCTTTGACACAGCCCCATCCAGTAAAACCAACAGGATGTTTGTCATAAAAATATGTTACAGGTACGCCCTTTCTGGCAGCAACATCTGGATCACGATTGACCCAGGTTGTCCAGCCATAAAGGCCAATTCTGTTAGCTACAATGATTTGATCAAACTTGGAAGCTTCGTCAGGACGAGGGGCGAATTGTTCTCCGCCCCAACGCTCCCAAGTTCCCTTCTTGGAAGAGCTAAACGTGCCGTCAGTCATGATACCAAGACCGCCGGCAAATCGTCCGCTATTCTTCCAGTTGCCATTGGGATTTTCGTTATTGCGAGTTTCACAATAAGCGACTCTATCCCAGTAGGCGTAGTCGGGAGCAAGCTTGAAAGTGTAAGTGTAGGTGGGTCCGTATGGTTCTTTTACAGATCCGACGATGTCGGGAAGAACAACGGGATAGTCAGTAGGTAGAACTACTGGACTTGCTGCTCTGGGTGGTTCCATCAGAAAACCACTGCCATAGGCAATGGTTGGCTGAAGGATTGACAGCAGCAGGACAGAAGAAACGGCAAGCCTAATTCTTCTGAGTAGGAAGGCTCTACGCTCTAGTGCAGCTTTACGCTGACTAGGAGAAAGCCTTCCAGCAGGAAGACTAAGGTCTTCCATAATGTTTGATATATATGCTCGTATAAAGCGCATCTTGTATCGCTCCTTTCGTGTGGGTTTTGCAATATGAGCACGACGGCTCGTATCGCATTAGCATACGCGCAGGTTGCGAAACCGAAGATGAACGGGCAGATACGAATTGCCCATTACAATGGCAGGTTTGCCTCTCCGACTTCGTAGATATGACTATCTATTCAGTTTGGGTTGTTAACCCTGCCCATGATGGGCATGTAATATTGTATCAGATTGTGAATAGTGTGGTCTATTAAACTAAACAGTTTCTTCCTCCAGTGTGTCGCCGGCAAGCAAACTACTGATTAAAGCATTTTGCTCATCTACTTTGGACTCAAGACGTTGAATGTCTAGAGACAGTGCAGAGACAAGCTTGATTAAAACAAGCATGGTCTTATACTGTTTGTCAAGAGAAAGTGTAAGATCATTTGGTGATGAATCTTTTCTTTTCATAACAACTCCAAAGTGCCGACTAATGGATAAAAGGAATACATGGATTTTAGATAACTGTCCCCAGTGGATTTGGTGGCAAACCCACTGGGGACGAACTTTAAAACATTGTACTCCTGCGCATCGTTATAAAACGATTATGTTATAGTAACGGTTTTTGATGCGAAGGTACTATTTTAAAGTAATAGACTTACGCTTCCATTGTCTTGGAATCGTAGAAATCGTTATCATCATCTGTCAGGCTGCTGCTGCTGGAACCATCAGCAGAAGACAGATATGAATTAATTTGATATAGGCCTCTACGAACCTTAGTGAATCGAGAAGGATTCTTCCGGATGTAGATGTAAACATTTTGAACAGTGCATCCAACTTCTTGCGCAAGTTGAGCAATAGTGATTTCAGCACCATCTGCGTACTTGTCGTTGATGAGCTGTTCAATGGCATTTTTCTTACCTCGTGGCATTTTTGTACTCCTCGTTGAGGTTAATTTACTGATTGGTATGTTGTATAAAGGTATATAATAAAACCTTGATAAACAGGATATTTTGTCAAATATCTAAAGTTTTTTATAAACTAGCGTTACAAGCAATATATTATATATAGTATGTATTAGCGTCAAAGGTATATAAATTCAGGGGGTTAACATCAGGGATGTGAGATGAGCTCAACACCCTTGATGCAAGCTACCAGTTTGGACGACTCAATCAGATGACCGAGAGCGGCATGCAGACTGGCCAGTCCACTGAAGTAGGTGTTAACGACTTCGCTGTTCTCCTCTGAGAATTCTATTTGAAAGAATACATCAGAGTACTTGGCAAAGTTCTCCTGAAATTTGGCGAAGCCTTCAATGATGTCGGCTTCGACCGTGATGAGCTTTGACAGGAATTCTTGAGAGTTATTCATTTTAGAATTTAGCTTTCTTTGTAGGACCATATGGGGTCGTGGTCCAGAGGATCTCTGTACCGAGTGTGTCATAGATTTCAATTTGCGCAAAGATCAAGTTGTTATACTTGTCCTTGCTGGTTGTGATATTGGATCTGTATTTAAACTTACCAGTAGATGTATCGACAACCCAAGTGGTACGACGCTGTTCGCCTCGTTCCATGGCTTGTTTGATTTGATAAGATCCACTACTGGACTTGTTTAAATTGTGGGTGATCCAAAGGAACATCTTTCCATTTTCGTTAGGCAAATGGCAGCTAGCGTAGCCTCTATCTGGAGAGATGTTGATTTTGTAGGTTTGGTTTTGATATTCAAGGAAATGCGCGGGCTCATCAATTTTAATTAATGAATCCCAAAGCGCATGATGAACATCAAATATTTCTTTAGCTATTTCGTTTGAAATAGACATGATTGTATAGACCGATGCCTTTCTAAAAAAGGGGGGTGCAGAGCCCGCAATACATTTGCCGTGTCTCGCTGGGCCCTACACCCCTTAGTCAATTAAACCTTCTGAAACCCTGAATGAGGGGGAACAGAATCAATGCCAAAAGTCATTGATAGCCTAAACAAGGAGGTTGGGTATAGGCTGATTTCAGATTCGTTTAACTGACGATCTTTCAAAATTTTGTTTGTACAAAGGCGCTTTAAATAGATTAGAAATTGTAAAGAATTTGATCCTGAAAATTGTCCCAGTAAGCGGGCCAATGTCTCAAATTTTTCACGTACATTTCCAATTCGCGCCGTATATTTTTTTTTAATTTACAAAGGGATAGGTTTAGAGGTTATTAGTCCTCATCAGGAGGGAACATTTCATTCCAACAAGTGGGATGAGTTCCCGAGATGAGGGTTTCCCTGTCTTCATGAGAGAGGTCGGGAAAAACGTCCTGAGCGTAGTGCTTGGTTACCTTCCAACGGTAATAGTCGGAAGTCAACATAAGATAGACGTTTCCCTTCTTACAGTGAAAACAGGTATTCTTATAGATGTGTAGAGGCTCATCCCAGGAAGATCCTTGGGGAATGAGACTGATGGAATCGGGAGGGGCAATAGTCATTGCTGTAGTGTCCTTTCTTTTAAATTGTATAGGAGATGTAGAGTAGGTAGAGGTGGAATAGTATGATGGCAAGGGCCAGAATGGGATGGCCGGCAAGAATCAGAGCTACGGACGATGCTATTGTAAGTATTACTTCAATAGTCAAATAAGTCCGTAGAGTATTCTTCTTGCCTTCATGGGATTTAAGATATGCTACAAGATTGGTTGTGCCGGACTTGGTCTTAGAACCAACCCGGCCGGCAAAACGACCA
>Ga0315903_10007670_pt1 | contig 13459 bp, 7 predicted proteins | sample LakEriMetagenome_7_FD_203524 | JGI IMG/M metagenome (GOLD analysis project Ga0315903, IMG submission 203524) | Freshwater fungal communities from buoy surface, Lake Erie, Ohio, United States - Buoy 2 MA119 | ecosystem: Environmental > Aquatic > Freshwater > Lake | place: USA: Lake Erie, Ohio...
ACCCGACGATCCCGAGAGGCTCGTCTCGCTCGCCGCCGCGATCACGAAGGCACCCGCCGAGACGCAAGACGTGCTCGAGGCGATCCAGGCCAACTGGACGTGGGGCTATTTTCAGATGAACCGCTGGCGGTTCCAGCAGCGGACCACGGGTGGGGCCGACGCAGCCGATCTCGCGCGGATCGGTGAATGGGACCTGCCCACGATCGTGGCGGAGATTCGCCGCCGGTTCGTCGCGGCGGTCGAGAAGGGCGAAGGACTGAAGACGTTCAAGGTTGGCGATTGGTCGGCCATCCTCACGAAGGGCGCGATGCCCGACGCCTATCGGCCCACGGTGTGGGACGTCGTGATCCGCGACGCGATCGAGTTTGCCTCGTCGGGCGAACGCGGGCTCACCGCTCCCGAAGATGCCTTCGAACTTGCGGCCACGAGCCCGGCGCTCGGCACGGCCGACGAGTTTCGGGCGTGGAAACCGGACACGGACCAGGCCGTCACCGACGCCGACTCGCCGATCGTGCAGGCGGCGGCACTCTATCGGTCGCTGCTCGACGTTCACGCCGCCGACGCGGATCGCACCGCCTTCCTCGCGGCCGACCTCGACCGGATCCTCTGGGCCGCGGGCGTGGCGGTGGATGCCGGCGACATCACCGTGGCCGACCGGAAAGCCGACGCCCTGGAGTCGTTTCTGTCGCAGGCGGGTGATCATGAGATCGCGGCGCAGGCGCGGCATGCGCTGGCGGAGATCGCCCGCGGGCACGACGATCTCGTCGAAGCCCGGGCCATCGCGGCGCAGGGTGTCGAACGGCACCCCGACAGCCCCGGTGGAAAGCTCTGTAGAAACCTGATCAAGGAGATTGAGTCGCGGGAACTGGCGCTGGCCACGGAGGAGGCCTGGGCGGCCCCCTGGCCCGTGATCCGCGTCACGTACCGCAACCTCACGAAGGTGCACCTGAAGCTCGCCAAGGCCGACTGGCCGGCGCGGCTCCGTGCCGGCAGGCCGAGCCCCGCCTGGCTCGACGACGAGGATCGGGCCACGATCCCCGGGCTCCCCGCGATCAAGACGGTCGCGATCGACCTGCCCGCCACGGCCGACTTTCACTCGCGGCACCACGACGTGCCCGTGACGGCATTCGAGCCGGAGTCGCTGGAGCCTGGTGCCTATTGGGTGATCGCCAGCCACGATCCCGGCTTCGGCGAGAAGGACAACGTGGTCCACGCCACGCTTGTCTGGATCACGCGGCTGGCAATCGTCGCCGGGCAGGCCTCGCCGAACGGCCCGAAGGGCGAGTCGCTCGCCGGGCACGTGGTGGACATCGCCTCCGGCGAGCCCATCGCCGGGGCCACGGTGACGATCTTCGTGCGCGAGCAGCAGGGAAATCCGACGGGATTCGTCGAGCGGCGGTCGGCCACGACCGACGCCGACGGCCGCTATGAACTGGCTGCCGAGGCCGAAAGGGAAATCCTGCGCGTGGCGAAGGCCACGCTCGACGGAAAAACGCACGTGGTTCCCGCCGAACCGGTGAACGTCTGGCGGCGCCAGCGGCCGCAGGCCGACACGTCGATCGTGCTCGTCACCGACCGCGGCATCCACCGCCCGGGCCAGACGGTGTTCTACAAGGGCATCATCGGCTCGTTTGATCACGATCGCCGCGACTACCACGCCCTTGCGAAGCGGGCAACCACGGTCACGCTTCGCGACGCCAACGGCCGGGAGGTGGCGAAGGCCGAGCATGTCACGAATGACTTCGGCTCCTTTCACGGCTCGTTTCCGATCGCGACCGGCGCGCTGCCGGGGCAGTGGATGCTGCTGGCCGAGACGGAGGGCTTCAATGGCGGCGTTGCGGTGCGGGTCGAGGAATACAAGCGGCCAAAGTTCCAGGTGAACCTCGCGCCGCCGACCGAGACGGTGCGGCTCGGCGAGGCCGTTGCCCTCTCCGGCACGGCGACCACCTACACCGGCCTTCCGGTGGCCGGCGCAAAGGTGTCGTGGCGGGTCGAGCGGCGCATGCGGCTGCCCATGTGGTGCCGCTGGTGCTTTCCCTGGCTCCCCTTCGGCAACGAGGGGCGGAAGATTGCCCGGGGCACGGAGGTGACCGGTGCCGACGGCACGTTCACGATTCGGTTTCCTGCCGTGCCCGACCGGAGCGTGCCGAAGGCCGCGCTGCCGGTGTTCACCTACGAGGTGGTGGCCGACGTTACCGATCCCAGCGGCGAGACGCGGAGCGACTCGCGGAACGTGGCAGCCGGCTACACCGACGTGGAGGCGGCGATCGAGCGGAGCGACTGGCAGGCAGTGGCGGCTGGCGTGAAGGACGACCAGGGCCAGCCGGCAGCGCCGGTGACCCTCACGCTCGTGACCCGCTCGCTCGACGGCTCGCCCCGTGCCGCCGCGGGAAGGCTCGTGATCCACGCCCTCGTGCAGCCCGCTGCGGTCGACCGCGGCGACCTCCTTGGCGACCCCCAGACGCCGCCGCCAGCGCGGCCCTTTGGCACGGCGCGGAAGGCGAAGGCCGCGGCAGCGGCAGGCGATCTGCGGCCCGCGCCGGCGCCGAAGCCCGCCGATCCCGATACCTGGCAGCTCGGTGAGGCGCTGGTTACTCGCGAAGCGGCCACCGACGCCAAGACGGGCCAGGCGGAGGTCACGGCGACCCTGCCGGCGGGCATCTACCGGGCGATCTTCACGGTCCCCGGCAAGGAGGGTGTGCCCGAGGTGCGGACTGAGTCGACGTTTACGGTGATCGATCCCACGGCCAATCGTGATCGCGTGAAGCGGCCGTTTGCGCTGGCCGCCGAAAAAGATTCTGTCGAGGCGGGCCGCGAGTTTCAGGCGATTCTCGGCACGGGCTACGACCGCGGCCGCGCGCTCGTGGAGATCTCGCGGGCGGGCCGCGTGCTGAAGCGATTCTGGACGGAGCCGGGGCGGACGCAGTGGCCCGTGAGTGTGGCGGTGGCCGACGAGGATCGCGGCGGGTTCACCGTGACCGCCTGGCTCGTTCGCGACGGTCGGCTTCACCGCCAGCAGAAGACGGTGCAGGTGCCGTGGACGAACAAGAAACTCGCGATCACCTGGGAGCGGTTCACTCGCAAGCTCGAGCCAGCGGCCAAGGAGGTCTGGCGGGCGAAGATCACGAGCGTGGCCGATCCGCTCGCCGGTCCCGAGGCGCCGGCCGTCGCCGAGATGCTCGCGCTGCTCTACGACCAGTCGCTCGACGCGATCGCCGAGCACCAGTTCCCCGGTGCCGGCCTCCAAGGACTTTTTCGGAGCGAGTGGGGAGCGGCCGACGTGGCCTTCACCAACTCGGCAAACACGTTCAACGGCGTCCGTGGCGGCTGGGATCTCGCCTTCGACGAGGTGGAGATCAGCTACCGGGAACTCCGGCCGCCCTTCGGTTCACCCACCCGAGGCGGCTGGGCGAGGGGTGGGTTTGGCGGCGGTGGCGGCATTCAGATGATGCGGATGCGACGCGGCGGTCCCGTGATGGCGGCGGCGGCGGCGCCGGCTTCTGCGCCGGCCGAGCAGGGGAGTTTTGCGTTTGATCAGGAGATCCGCCGTAAGGATGCGACCGCGGGAGACAGCATGCAAGCCGCAGCCGATCGCCACGGTGGTGAAGGCCAGCCGTCGGCCAACGCGGGCCGCGGTTCGCCCCCGCCGCCCCGGACGAACCTCGCCGAGACGGCCTTCTTTCTCCCCACGCTCGTGTCGGGCTCCGACGGGATCGTGACGATCGAGTTCACGCTCCCCGACACGCTCACCACCTGGCAGTTCAAGGCGCTCGCCCACGATGCGGCCCTGCGGAGCGGCACGCTCGTCGATGAATGCGTGTCGGCGAAGGACCTGATGGTGGAGCCGCTCGTGCCGCGCTTCCTTCGCGAGGGCGACATCGTGCAGATCCCGGTGAAGGTGAGCAACACCTCCACCGGCCGATTTGCTGGTGACGTGAGCTTCGCGATGGCCGACGCGCGGACGGGCGACTCGCGAGACGCGCTGATCGAGGGGCCGCGACAGCAGGCCTTCGACCTCGCGGCTGGTGAATCGAAGCCGCTGGTGTTCACCGTGAAGGTGGCCGACGGCACCGACGTGCTCCGGTACACGGCGACGGGTGTCACGACCTCCTCGGCGAAGCGGGCCGCCGACGGCGAGGAGGCCCTTGTGCCCGTCCTGCCGCGGCGGGTGCCGGTGACTGACACGGTGCCAATCACGATCCGCGGCCCGGGCGAGCGGCGGGTGAAGCTCGACCGCTTGCTCCAGTCGGCTGGCACGCAGATCAGGAGCGAATCGTTCGTCGTACAGGCGGCGTCGAACCCGGCTTGGTATGGCGTGCTCGCCCTGCCCTGCTTGATGGAGGAGAACGACGAGAGCATCGAGACGCTCTTCGCCAGACTTTACGCCAACGCCTACGCCCGCCACGTGGCTACGGCCGACCCGCGGATCGCGAAGATCTTCGAGCAGTGGAAAGGCACCGATGCCCTGGAGAGCCCGCTGGAGAAGAACACCGATCTTGTGAAGACGCTGCTCGCGGAGACGCCGTGGGTGCGTGACGCGGTGGACGAGCGCGAGGCCCGGGCACGGATCGGGCTGCTGTTCGACGCAACGCGGGCCGACAACGAACTGCGGTCGGCCTTCGAGCGGCTGGAGTCGCTCCGCAACGGTGACGGCGGCTGGCCGTGGTTTCCCGGGGGCCGTTCTTGCGACCCTGTCACGCTCGCGATCATCGCCGGCTTCGGCCGCCTGCGGGCCAATGGCGTGGCGATCGACGTGCAGCCCGCGGTGGCGGCGATCCCCTGGCTCGACGGCCGGCTTCGCGAGGAGAAGCTGCGGGCCAAAGACATCGACGATCCCGTGCTCACGCCCACCGGCGCCTACGCCCTGTTCGCGCGAAGCTTCTTCAAGGGCGACGCGCCGCCGGAGGGCGAGGCCGCCGACGCGATCCGCTGGGGGCTCGCCGTGGGAAAGAAGTCGTGGATGAAACTCGGCCGCCGGTCGCAGGGGCACGTGGCCCTCGCGCTGCACCGTTCGGGCGATCGCGACACGGCTCGCTCCATCATCGACAGCCTGAAGCAGCGGGCGGTGGACGCCGACGTGAAGCCGGGCAGCGAGAAGGATTCGTGGCAGGGCATGTGGTGGCGGGACCAGCATCCGGCCTGGTGGAGCTGGGCCTCCGCCCCGATCGAGACACAGAGCGTGATGATCGAGGCCTTCGACGAGGTCGCGGGCGATGCCGACGCTGTGGACGCGATGAAGGCGTGGCTCCTGTCGCAGAAGCGGACGAGCCGGTGGCCCGGCAGCATGGCGACGGCTGACGCCGTGGGGGCCTTGCTTGGTCGGGGAAAGGATCTCCTCGGGTCGAGTGAACTCGTCGCTGTGACAGTCGGCGGTGAAGCCGTGAAGCCCGCGAATGTGGAGGCGGGGACAGGCTTCTTCGAAGAGCGGTTCGTCCGGCGGGAGATCCTGCCTGCCATGGGCGAGGTCGTCATGAAAAAGCCCGACGCCGGCTTGGCCTGGGGGGGCGTCCACTGGCAGTACCTCGACGACATCGCGAACGTGCCCGCAGCGGGTCGGGAGGAGCTGGCGATCGACAAGCAGCTCTTCGTGAAGCGGTTCACGAAGGCTGGGCCCGTTCTCGAGCCGGCGACCGTGGTCGAGCCCGGCGACGAACTGGTGGTGCGGCTGGTGGTGACGAGCGACCGCGACTACGAGTATCTCGAACTCGCCGATCACCGGCCGAGCCTGACGGAGCCCGTGGACGTGCTTTCGGGCTGGCGGTTTGGCGACGGGGCCGCCTGGTATCTCGCCGTTCGCGACGCGAGCACGCAGTTCTTCTTCGAGCGGCTGCCCCGGGGCACGCATGTCTTCGAGTATTCGCTGCGGGCGGCCCACCGGGGCACGGCCTCGAGTGGCTTCGCGCGGATCCAGAGCCGCTATGCCCCCGAGTTTTCCGCCCACTCCGCTGCGGTGCCGCTGGAGGTGAAGTGACGGGGAGGCTGGTATCCTGCTCCCCATGGCGAACCTGCCCGACACCCCGACATCACTCGCCAACGAGCTCGCCCGCGAGCGGAACCGCGAGGCGGCCGACCGGACGCTCCTGGCCTGGATCCGTACCAGCCTGGCACTGATCAGCTTCGGGTTTGGCATCGAGCGGCTCGGGCAGGCAGCGATCGAACTCGACGGCAAACTCGCCGGCTTCTCCGCGATCCGAACCCGGATCGGCGGGGCCGTGCTCGTGACACTGGGGATCGCCGCCACGCTGGCGGGGATGTGGGAGCATCGGCGGATGCTGCAGGCGATCGCCAGCGACGATTACCGCTACGCCGACCGGCCACCGATCGCTCGCTACATGGCCATGGCGCTGGTGGCGGTGGGGCTGGCGGCGCTGGTGGTGATCCTGACCGGACTCTAGACAGGAGGAGCGATGGAAGTGGGAACGGGCGAGGCGACGACAGCGGGGAAAAGCATCCGGCCGCTCGACGCGTTCGAGCGACGGGTGCTCGGCGTGCTCATCGAGAAGGCTAAGACCACGCCCGACCAGTATCCGCTGTCGCTCAACGGCGTGGTGACCGGCTGCAATCAGAAGAGCAACCGCGATCCGGTGATGACGGTAGACGAGGAGCAGGCGGCTCGCGCGCTCGAGGGGCTGCGAAAGTGCGGCGCGGCGGCGGAGGTGTTCGGTAGCGGAAAGCTGCCCCGGTACCGGCATCTCGCCTACGAGTGGCTCGGCGTCGGCAAGGAGGAACTCGCGATCATGGGCGAACTCCTGCTCAGGGGCGAGCAGACCGAGGGCGACCTGCGGGGCCGCGCCAGCCGGATGGATCCGATTCCCGATCTCGACACGCTCCGCGGCCATCTCGACCGGCTGGCCGAGCGGGGCCTGGTGATCTGGCTGTCGCCGCCCGGCCGTGGCCGGATGCTGACGCATGGGCTTTTGCCGGAGGAGAAGCTCGAGAAGGTGCGGCGTGAGCTTGGCCTGGCGATGGCAGCTGCGGCCCAGGCGGCACCGTCGGCCGACGCGTCGGCTGATGACGAGCCTGAGGTGACGAAGCCCGCGGCAGTGGCCGAGCGAGCCTCCGTCTCGCCGCCCGCGGTGCCGGGACCGTCGACGGCCGAGTTCGAGCGGCGGATCGCCGATCTGGAACACGAGGTGGCCGCGCTGCACGCGCGGCTCAAGGCGCTCGAAGACGCGCTCGGCTGATGGTTTCCTGTAGCGTAGGTTTTCAACCTGCGCTGCACCACGCCGGATGCCGTTTCGGCACAGGTTACCAACCTGTGCTACGTGGTTGCCTTGCAGCGTAGGTTTTCAACCTGCGCTGCACCACGCCGGATGCCGCTTCAGCGCAGGTTGAAAACCTACGCTCCGTCGGGCCGAGGCGAACGTCCGGCGACAGGGCAGAGGCAGCCCCGAGCCGGTCACTCGTGCTTGCCGAGCCACTTCTCGCGGATCCGCTCGCGCGTGCCATCTTCCCGCATCCGCAGAATCGCGGTGTTGAGCTCCTCGCGAAGCGGGCTGCCGTTGGGCAGGGCGATGCCGAAGTCGAATGACTCGAAGATCGGTCCGACGACGGTCAGGCCGTCGCCGCCCATCTGCTTGATCATGAACATCAGTGATTCATTCTCACCAGCGACCGCCTCAACCATTCCCAGCGAGAGTGCCTCGAGCGCATCGCGGACGGTTGCATACTCCCGGACGATGCCTCCCCGCTGCGTCACGCAGGTCGCCGCGACGGAGGCCGTCTGGCAGCCGACAGTCCGGCCCGCCAGGTCTCGCGGACCGTGGATCACGCCCGTCACCTTCTCCGCTGTCATCGTGGCGGTGAGAACGCTGGTGAATGCCGCCAGCAGGCCGATGCCCCCGATCATCCACGCGAAGGCGATGAGTCGCCCCACTGGTCCATCGACGTGCTTGTCGTCGCACCCGCCGGTGACGATCGTGGAGGCGATCCACCAGATCGACTCGATGACGCCCCGCGGATACTCGGGCGGAAACGACTGCGGGTTGTGGGACCGCTCGGCCCACCAGAGCAAGTGTCCCGAGAGCAACGCCAGGGCGAGCACGACTCCCGCGAGCGCCAGCAGCTTCCAGGAGAGCAGCGAGCGGATCGCCGCCAGAAAGCCGGTGTCGTTCTTTTGCCGCACGGCCAGTCGCAGGCCCGAGTGAAAGACGGAATGGGTGAGGTCGAAGGTTCGTTCCCGCTCCTCGGTGATCGCCAGCGGGCCCAGCGACACATCCACCTCGCCCGCCGTGACCGCCTTCATGAGGTCCATGAACGTCGGCTTGCGGACGTAGTCCGTGGAGACCCCCAGCCGCCGCGCAAGTTCCTCCCAGATGTCGATCATGGCACCGTAGGGCTTGTCGCCGGAGAACTCGACGGCCGTGGCGATCGGGGCGACCGCCACCCGTAGTCGCGTGCCGGCCAGGGGGTGTTTCTCGGTCACCGCGTCGGGATCCGCTGCGCTGCCGATGCCGGCGCCGCAGGCCATGCAGACAACCGCCATCCCGATCCAACGCAGCGCCGTCGATCTCATGCCCATCACGTGCGGTCCGTCTCCCGGGGGCTTGTCCGTCGGGCGAAGGCGAGCAGGGCGGCCCCGACGGCGAGACATCCTACCGCCGCGCCGATGCTCCACGCAGGCAGGCCGGCGCCCGCCTTCCCAGGGGACTCGAGGTCGGCCGCGGCAGCCGTTGCGACAAGCAGGACCGGCGTCGCGTTGTGCACGGCGTGGGCCACGACCGCGGGCAGGAGGCTGCCGGTGGAGAGCGTCAGCCAGCCGAGCACCAGCCCCATCATGAACGTCTGGGGCATCCTCTCCGGCAGTAGGTGGAAGGCGGCGAACGCGGCGGCCTGGGCGACGACGGCGAGCACGGCCCGCCGCGACGAGGGTCGTTGGCCGGCGCAGGCCGACAGCACCCAGCCGCGGAAGAACAACTCCTCGCAAACCGCCGGCATCACGGCGAGAAGCAGCACGGCCACCACGGTCGGGCCTCCGCGAACGAGATCGACGAGCTGCGCCGCAAACTGCTTCGCCTCGGGCGAGACGTCGCCCCGCCAGGTGGCCAGCGCCGCGGCGGCACCGACGACGAACAGGCCGCAGCCGAGCAGGGCTGCGCCCACGACCGCGGCCGCCGTCCGCGGCCACGGCGTCGCGGGCCAGCGCAGGGCGAACGTCTTGCGGGCATCGACCCGTTGCCACCAGGCGACGGCCACGAGCGGGATGAGCACGGCCACCGCCTGCTGGACGATCAACGCCGGCACGAACTCCCGCGGCGCGAGTCCCTGGGCATACCAGAGTGCCGCGAACCCCACGGCCACGGCGGCACATCCCTGCCAGACCGTCGGGATGCCGCGGCGGGGCGGCCTCCGGAATCCCCGCGTCGCCTCCTCTGGGCCTCGGAACAAGATCTCCTCGTTGGCCACGATCTGCGCCGTCACCGAGAGCAGCAGCCAGGTGATGGCGAGGGACGAGATGATCGAGGTCACGAGCGCGACGGGTATCGCGGTGGCGGGCTGTGCGATCGTCGCGGCCCCTGATCGGCCCTCGTCGCCCCAGCCTCCAAAGGTCGAGAGCATCGACTTTGCCACGGCGACGTGGCCGGCGAACGGCACGGCCGGCAGCCAGCGGCGCCCCTCGGCTCCGGGCAGGAGCGCGGCGCCCGCCAGGGCGGCGATCAGCATCACCACCGGAGTGAGCGTGTTCTGCGCTTCCTTCGCGCTCTTCGCCGCCGCCGTGACCGTGAGGCAGAGCGCTGACGCCACCGCCGCGAGCCCCACGAAGGCGACGAGCGTGAGCAGTCCGCAGGCGGCGAGGTCGCCTGCCCTCAGGCTGGCGGCGATCCCGCCCGGCAGGAAGCGGCCGAGCACGGTGGAGGTGAGCACGATCGAGATCGCATTGGCCGCAAGCGTCGCGAGGGTCACCGCGAACACGGCCAAGAACTTTCCGACCACCACGTCGAACATCGGGCACGGGGCGATGAGCAACGTCTCGATCGTGCCGCGCTCCTTCTCGCCGGCGATGGCGTCGATCGCCGGGTAGAAGGCGCCGGTCGCCGTGAGCAGGGCGAGCAGCACGAGCACCGCGGCCGTGACCGCCGGCAGGATGTCGCGGAGCGCCGCCGCCGAGCCCTGCGGGATGTCGCCGGTGAAGTCGATCCGCAGCGGCTCGATCAGGCTCGTCGGCAGGCCGGCCCGGCGGAGCCGGGCGAGGCGGGCCTCGTCGGCCACGCCCCGCATCACGGCCAGCACGTTCTCCTTCACGCGGCGATCGGGCGGCCGGGCGGTCGAGAGCCGCACGTCGAGCGGCAACGTGCCGGCACCGTCGAGTTTTGAGAGGCTGTCGTCGGGGACGTCGATCCAGGCATCGGCTGCCCCCTCGTCGATCAGCGACTGGGCGGACAGTTGATCGACCACCCGGACGGTGACCGTTTCAGGCCAGCCGTCGGGCGATCCCTCCTCGCGGTTGGCGAGCCTGCCGATCCGGATCGCGAGCGGCTCGGCGTCGGCGCCCGAGAAGACGAAGTCGAGCTGCTGCGACTCCTGCCGGCGGTCGAGCTCCAGGATCGCGGTGCGGATGCCCAGCGTGCTCGACAGCGCCAACAGCGGATACATCGCCATCGGCATCACCAGCGTGATGAACAACGCCCGCCGGTCGCGGACGAACTCCAGCAGATCGCGGCGGGCGATCGCCAGCCGGGCCGGCCACCCGCCGGTCGGGTGCGGTGAGCTCACGCGGCACCTCCGCCGATCGTGGCGAAGAAGGCCTCCTCGAGGCCTCCCGGTAAGCCGGCGACCAGCTCAGCGCGGGTTCCCGAGGCGATGATCCGGCCGGCGTCGATGATGACGAACCGGTCGCAGCGGTGCTCGATCTCGTGGAGCCGATGGGTCGAGACGAGGATCGTGCGGCCTTCGGCACGGAGGGCCTGCAGCATGGCGAACAGGTCGCGGGCGCCGACGACGTCGAGGGTGCTGGTGGGCTCGTCGAGGACGAGCGCCGGGGGGTCGTGGACGAGCGCCCGAGCCAGCGAAACCCGCTGACGCTGGCCCGACGAGAGGCGGCCGCAGGGCCGGTCGAGAAAGCCCGCGAGATCGAGCGATTCGGTGAGGGCGATGATCCGGTCCGAGAGCAGTCGCCCGTCGATGCCATGCAGGCGGCCGGAGGAGTCGAGCACCTCGCGGGGCGAAAGCCGGTCGGGAACACCGGTGGTCGCCGACACGTAGCCGAGGCTGCGGCGGACGCCGATCGGGTCGGTGCGGACATCGTAGCCCGCGACCCGCGCCATACCCGACGTCGGGGTGAGCAGGGTCGCCACGATCCGCATCGTGGTCGTCTTGCCGGCGCCATTGCCGCCGAGCAGGCCGACCATTTCGCCGTCGGCCACGTGAAACGAAACGCCATCGACGGCCCGCACGGTCGTTCCACCGCCCGCACGGTATTCCTTCACGAGATCACGGACCTCGATCATCGTCGGCCTCGCGCCGACCCGTGGCGGCTCACTGCTCCATGACCTCGGCTTCCTTCGTCCTCGCGAGGTCGCCGACGCTGCCTTCGTACTTCTTCGTCAGCTCCTGGACATCCTCCTTGCAGCGGTCACAGTCGTCTTCGGTGAGTCCGCCGTCACCCTTCTCGGTGTCGGCCGCCTTGTTGGCGTCGCGGCGGACGTTGCGGATCGCGACCTTCGCCTCCTCGGCGAGCTCCCGGATCCGGGCCGACATCTTCTTGCGGACGTCAGCCGAGAGCGGCGGGATCACGATCCGGATCAGGCGGCCGTCGCTCTGTGGGTTGAGCCCCAGATCGCTCGCCTGGATCGCCTTCTCGATGTCCTTGATCGTCGTGGGATCGAAGGGTCGCACGACGATCTGGTTGGGCTCGGGGGCGCCGACGCTCGCCAGCGCCTTGATCGGCGTCGGGGAGCCGTACACCTCCACGCGGAGGGTGTCGACGAGGCCGGGATTGGCACGGCCGGTGCGGATGCCGGTGAGGGAGTGGCGGAACACGTCCACCGCCTTCTCCATGCGTTCTTCGGCGTCGAGCAGAATGTCGTCGAGCGGCATCGGCGGAGCTCCTGGGTTCGCGGATGCCCGGAGTATACGCCGTCCGCATGTGGCTCACACATGATCGGGCGTTGCTCGATTGGCACGGGCAGCCCCTCGCTGTCTGCATCACTATCTGCATCAGGAAGCCCAATCGCGTAAGCGATGGGGGCACGCTGGCTCCGTGGCGCCGCTCGCGACTGCCCACGCCCATCGCCGGACGCTCGCTGCGGCCCTCCGGGGCCTCCGCTCGCTCGATGCTGACTTCGCTCCGCCATCCATGGCTTCGCTCGTCAGCAACGCCGGCTCCCGGGCACGGGCAGCCCCTCGCCGCGACCTCTCGAAGTAGCACAGGTTTTCAACCTGTGTGCCTCCCCGGTCCTCGATGGCCTCGGGCTGCCACGCTCGCGCTTCCAGTGCGGGCCGCTACGGCCGTTGGCCGACAATCGTGCCGAGACGCTCGCCCGCGACGGCCCGCTCGATGGTGCCTTCGCGGCGGTAGTTGAACACCAGGATCGGCATCCCATGCTCCATGCACTGCGAGATCGCCGTACCGTCCATGACCCGCAGGTTCTGCTGGATCACCTGCTGGTAGGTGAGTTCGTTGTAGAGGACGGCGTGGGGATTCTTCTCGGGATCGTCCGAGTACACGCCATCGACCCGCGTGGCCTTCATGAGGATGTCGGCGCCGAGTTCGAGGGCCCGCTGGGCGGCGGCCGTGTCGGTGGTCACGTAGGGGCTGCCAGTGCCCGCCGCGAGGATCACGATTCGCCCCTTCTCGAGGTGCCGTCGGGCACGACGGCGAATGTAGGGCTCGGCCACGCCGTCCATGCGGATCGCAGTCATCAGCCGCGTCTGGGCGCCGAGGCTCTCGAGCGCGTCTTGGAGGGCGAGGCCGTTGATCACGGTGGCGAGCATGCCCATGTAGTGGGCCGTCGCCTCCTGGATCGCGGCGTTGCCCGCCGTAAACGAGCCCCCGCGGAGGATGTTGCCGCCGCCGATGACGATGGCAAGCTGGGTGCCCTTCGATGCCGCCTGCACCGTCTGGCGGGCGATGTGGACCACCTCGTCCATCGAGATGCCCCGCTCGCCCTGCCTGGCGAAGCTTTCGCCCGAGAGTTTGAGGAGCACGCGTTTGTAGGAGGTCACGTCGCTCGGGGTACTCACAGCACACCTCGATCTTCGTTCCGCCTGCAATCCCTGGCGGCCCGGGAACGTTCAGCGGCCGAAGGTCCGCTGCAACGGGCGGAATCGATCCCGCCTCGTCAGCCGCCCAACTTCCAGTTTTCCACCGACTTCACCTCGAGCCCGGCCGCCTTCGCGAACTGGCCGACCGTCTGCTTGTCATCCTTCACGAACGGCTGCTCGAGGAGCACGCACTGGCTGAAGAAGTTCCGCAGCCGGCCTTCGATCATCTTGGCGATGATGTTCTCGGGCTTGCCCT
>Ga0315903_10007672_pt1 | contig 13458 bp, 10 predicted proteins | sample LakEriMetagenome_7_FD_203524 | JGI IMG/M metagenome (GOLD analysis project Ga0315903, IMG submission 203524) | Freshwater fungal communities from buoy surface, Lake Erie, Ohio, United States - Buoy 2 MA119 | ecosystem: Environmental > Aquatic > Freshwater > Lake | place: USA: Lake Erie, Ohio...
CTAGGAACTCCCGCGCGGAGGCCAGCGCGACGGTGGGTAGGCCGACCGATTTCAGCAGCAGGCGCAGGGAGTTCCGGACGGCGTCATCGTCGTCCACCACGAACACGGAGGCAGGTTTGGGGTTCATGACGTCTCGCGGCAGGGCAGTTGGAGGATGAAGCGCGCACCGCCGCCCTCGGCGGGCGCGTAGGAGAGCCGACCATGGTGCGCTTCGGCGATGGTCCGGCTGATGGCGAGGCCGAGGCCGGTGCCGGATTCTTTGGTGGTGCAGAAGGGGTCGAAGATCTGCGACGCCAGCGCCGCCGGGACGCCGCCGCCGTTGTCGCCGACCTCGATGGTCAGGGTGTCCGCCCCGTCGTGGCGGGTGCTGATGCAGACCTTGCGGCCCGAGGGCCGTGCCTCCACCACCGACTCGATGGCGTTGCGCAGCAGGTTGAGCAGGATCTGCTGCACCTGGATCCGGTCGACCATGGCGATGGGCAGGCCGTCCGCGAGCTCCTGCACCACTTCGACCTCGTTCAGGCGCGCGTCGCCGCGCAGGAACCCGATCACCTCGGTGACCAGCGGGTTGATCGCGGAGGGCTCCAGGCGGGTCTCGCGGTTCTGCACCAGCGCGCGAAGGCGCCGGATGATCTCGCCGGCGCGCTGCGCCTGCTGGTCGATCTGTTCCAGCGCGAGACGCACGTCGCCGTCCGGGTCGATCCCCGAAAGGTCCTGCAGCGCCGTGAAGCGCAGCGCGGCGTTGGCGTAGTTGGCGATGGCGGCGAGCGGTTGGTTGAGTTCGTGCGCGATGCCCGCCGCCATCTCGCCCATCGTGGCGAGACGCGAGACCTGGGTCATGCGTTGTTGTGCGGACAGCGACTCCTCGGCCGCACGCCGTGCATCCGTGATGTCCTCGCCCGACGCGAAATACCCCGTGAGCCGGCCTTCGGCGTTGCGCATCGCGATGGCGCGCCAGGCGATGAGTCGACGGGTGCCCGAGGACACCAGCACTTCGTGCTCGAAATACCGCTCCTGGCGCTCCTGTCTCGAGGTGAGCGCATCGAGTTCCCGGAGCACGACGCCACGCTGGTCCGGGGGCACGGCCACCTCCAGCCAGTCGCGTCCCAGCAGGTCCAGCTCCCGGTGCGCGAGCGTGTCGCAGCCCTTGCGGTTGATGAGTTGCACGCGATGATCCGCCGACAGGGCGAGCAGTATCACCTGCGCGATCTCGAGGTACATGTTCGCGCGGTCACGTTCGCGACGGATGGCAGCCATCGCTTCGCGCCGCAGCGTGATGTCGTGCAGAAGGCCGATGAACCGCGGCGGGTCCGAGCCGTGCACCCGTCCGACCGACAGGAACACAGGGAACACCGACCCGTCCTTGCGGCGCGCGTCGACCTCGCGGCCGATGCCGATGATATGGGGCACACCGGAGCGCATGTAGCGCGACATGTAGCCGTCGTGCGAGTCGCGGTCCACGCCGGTCATCAGCACGCTGACGTTGCGGCCGAGGACCTCGCCCGCCGTGTAGCCGAACAGCCGCTCACCGGCGCGATTGAAGCTTTCGATGGTGCCGCGCGCATCGATGATGATGACCGCGTCGACCGTGGCGTCGAGCAACGTCTGCAGCTCGGGCTGGGCGTTCGTCGTGGCGGCTGCGGTGCGGTCGTCCAAAAGCGTCGACCTCGCGGCGACGGGCGGTGTCCGATGCTAACACGCTCGCCGCTGGGCGCCCCCCGGTAAGTACTTGCCGCAATGGCGACGACGGACGTTCGGTGCGACCGTGCGCGGACCCACGGAGCGGCCACGAAACGGGTAGCGGCACGGGATGCACGAGCGGTCCGATTCCTTCCATTCGATCCTGCTGTGCGCCGACCGTTCCAGCGAGGCGCAGGTGGCGCTGCGCAAGGCGTCGGTCCTCGCGCGCTATCTCGACGCCGACATCGAACTGTTCGCCTGTGATGCGGACCATCCTTGGGCGGTGTCACGGGCCGACGAGGATCCCGCGGCGCGGGCGGAACTTGCGGCGTCTCTTACGGCGAGCCGCCGTTATCTCGCGGCGCTGCGTGGATCGATCGCCGCGTCGGACTTGCGGCTCACCACCCGCGCAGCCTGTGCCCTGACCTTCGCCGAGGGGGTGGCGGAGCGGGTCCGCGAGGGGCAGCACGATCTCGTGGTCAAGAACCTCGGCGACGGACTCGCGGCGGACCTGGCGCTGGTGCAGGCCTGTCAGATCCCGCTGCTGCTCACCCGATCGCGTCCGTGGCGACCGGCGCCCCGCGTCTGGGTCGCGCTGGATCTGGCGGGCCCGAACAGCGATTCAGGTCCCCGCGCGGTCGCGGTCGCGCAGAGGTTGGCTCGGGCCTGCGCCGGCTCGTTCAACTTCGTCTACAGCCGCTCCAGCGCGGACCACCGTGGTGCGACGCCGGCCGATGAGCGGCGCGCCGCCCGGTCCTTGGGTGTCGCGACGACCGAAATCAAGATCCTGGTGGGCGATCCGCGCGTGACGCTGCCGGCCGCGCTGCATGCCGAAGCGGTCGATCTGCTCGTCATCGGCCAAGCCCGCGGCGCTGAGAACTCGCCCACGCGGGCGCGCGTCGAGAGCACGATGACCGAGACCCTGCTGGGCATCGACGGTTGCGATGTGTTGATCGTGCCGTCGGCGAGGGGCGGCTCAGTCGCCCGCGTCGCCGGTGGCGGCGCGTCGCTCCGCGAGGATGCGTCGCACCGTCATGACTGAAAACGCACCCAGCACCGTCAACATGGCCGCCATCAAGGCGGCGAGCCACCAACCGACGCGCCACGCTTCGTAGAACCCCCATACGACACCCACCGGCGTGCTGACCAGCAATATGGGCTTCGCGATGCGCATGCCACGCAGCATAATCTGCTCGGTCGTCTCGGACGACCGCCAGTCGGCGAAGGGCGAAAGTCGGTACTTGACGATTTCCGGGTGTTATAGTCGAATATAACACCTATGCCGACGCTCATCATCTCGAAGATCCCCCGCATCATCCTCTGGACGCTGGGCGCCATCCTGCTGCTCGCGCTGCTCGGTCTGCTGCGTGTCCGACTCGAATCCCGTCCCGGTGGCCAAGCCACGCAGCCGCCTCTGGTCCGGGTGGTCGAGGTCCGTCCGGTTGCCGTGCCGGAGGTGGTGAGCTTCACCGGCGCCATCGCCGCGCGAGATGAGGCGGCCATCAGCGCCGAGGGCGAGGGCGGTCGCGTCGCCGCGCTGTTCGCGGAGACCGGCGATCGGGTGCGCGCGGGTACGGTGCTCGCCAAGCTCGACACCTCGCTCATCGCGCCGCAGGTGGCCAGCCTCGAGGCGTCGCTCGAAGAATCCCGTGCAAACGCTGCCGTGGCCGAGGCCGATCATCGTCGCGCCCAGGCCGTGGCCGCATCGGGCGCCCTGTCGGTGCAGGAGATCGAGCGCCGCGGTGCGGCGGCGACGGCTGCGGCGTCCAAGGTGAAGGTCGTCACGGCGCAGCTCACCGAAGCGCGCGCCCGCCTGCGCCGCACCGAGGTGCGCGCGCCCTTCGACGGCATCGTGCTGACGCGCAACGCGGAGGTCGGTCAGCTCGCGGGTCCCGGCGGTGCGCCGATCTTCCGGCTCGGCCGTGCCGGCGCCGTGGAGATGCGCGGCAATGTCGCCGAGCGCGATCTGCCGCGGTTGGCGGTCGGGCAGGCGGCGCGCGTGCGCGTCACGGGCGTCGCAGAACCGTTCGTCGGCCGGGTGCGCTTGATCGGCGCCGTCATCGATCCGCAGACGCGGCTCGGCAGCGTCCGCATCGACCTAACGCCGCATCCCGACCTGCGTCCGGGCGCGTTCGCCCGCGGCGAGGTGGACGCCGGCTCACGCGTCGCGCCCGTCCTGCCGCAGACCGCCGTGCTGAGCGACGCCGCGGGCGAGTTCGTCTACGTGCTCGGCGCCGACGACAAGGTCGAGCGCCGCGCGGTCACCGTGGGCGGCGCGCGCGAGGACGGCGTCATCGTCGCCTCGGGGCTCAAGGGCGGGGAGCGCGTGGTCGCTATCGCGGGCCCCTATCTGCGCGTCGGGGAGCCCGTCCGGGTCGCGAAATGAAGAACATCTCGGCCTGGGCGATCCGGCACCCGACGCTGCCGTTGGTGCTGTTCTTCGTGCTCACCTTCCTCGGGATCGTGAGTTTCATCCGGTTGCCCATCAACCTGAACCCGGACATCAGCTTCCCGCTGATCATCGTGCAGGTCTCGCAGCCCGGTGCGGCGCCCGCCGAGATCGAATCGCAGGTGACGCAGAAGATCGAGGGTGCGGTGCGCAGCGTGAGCGGTGTGCGCAACATCAGCTCCCGCGCGAGCGAGGGCGGCTCCTTCACCTCCGTCGAGTTCGAGATCGGCACCCCCCTCGATCGGGCGCTCAACGACGTACGCGATGCGGTGAGCAAGGTCAGGGCGGACCTGCCCGACGGCGTCGACGAGCCGCAGGTGAACCGCGTCGACATCGAGGGCGGCGCGATCGCCTACTACGCGGTGTCCACCACGGGCCGCAGTCCCGAGCAGTTGAGCTGGTTCGTCGACAACAGCGTCTCGAAACGGTTGCTTTCGTTGTCCGGTGTCGCACAGGTGTCGCGCGGCGGCGGCGAGGACCGCGAGATCCGCGTCGAACTCGACCCGGCGCGGATGCAGGCGCTCGGCGTCACCGCCGCCGAGGTCAACCAGCAGCTGCGTCTGCTCAACCTCAACGCGCCCGGCGGTCGGGCGCAGATGGGCGGTGGCGAGCAGTCCATCCGCGTGCTCGGCACCGCCGCCTCGGCGCTCGAACTCGGCCAGACCCAGATCCGTGTCGCCGGGGGCGTCGTCGTGCGGCTCGCCGACCTCGCGGCGGTCCGCGATGCGGTGGGCGAGCGCCGGTCCATCGAGCGTCTGAACGGCCGTTCAGCCGTGACCTTCGGCGTCTCCAAATCGCGCGGTGCCTCGGACGTCTCGACGCTCGACCGCGTCGAGGCGGAGATCGCGAAGATCCGGGCGGACAACCCGGACATCGCCATCACGCGGGTGTTCACCACCGTCGAGAACACACGGCGGACCTACCGTTCTGCGCTGACCGCGATGATCGAGGGGTCGGTGCTCGCCGTGCTCGTGGTGTTCGTGTTCCTGCGCGACTGGCGCGCCACCGCCATCTCGGCGCTCGCCATCCCCTTGTCGGCGATCCCGACGTTCGCGTTCATGTACTGGATGGACTTCACGTTGAACTCCATCAGCATGCTCGGTCTGTCGCTCGTGGCCGGCGTGCTCGTCGACGACGCGATCGTGGAGATCGAGAACATCGTCCGTCACATGCGCATGGGCAAGTCGGGATGGCAGGCGGCGATCGACGCGGCGGACGAGATCGGGCTCGCGGTCGTCGCGACCTCCGCGACCATCATCGCGGTGTTCCTGCCGGTCAGCTTCATGGGCGGCATCACCGGACAGTACTTCAAGCAGTTCGGCCTCACGGTCGCTGCGGCCGTGTTCTTCTCGCTGCTGGTGGCGCGGCTCATCACGCCGCTCGTCGCGGCGCATACGCTGAAGCCGCATGCCGAGCTGCGGTCCGCGGACGGCCCGTGGATGAAGAGCTACCTCGAGGCGCTCCGCTGGTCGCTGGAGCACCGCCGGGCGACGCTGCTCGCCGGCACGCTGTTCTTCGTGGCTTCCGTCGCCTTGATGGTGGTGGTGCCGAAGTCGTTCTATCCGCGCTCGGACTTCGCCTCGTCGATCGTCGGCGTGGAGCTGCCGCCGGGCGTGCGGCTCGAGGATACGGCGCGCGTATCGTCGCAGGTGCGGGAGATCCTCGCGGCGCAACCGGAGGTCACCGACATCATCGAGTCCATCGGCGGCGGGGACGTGCGCACCGCGACGCTGTATGTGTCGTTGCTGCCGCCCGACGAGCGCAAGGTGGACCAGAAGGGCTTCGAGGACCGTGTGCGCCCGTCGTTCGCGGCGGTGCCGGACGCCCGGGTCAGCTTCCAAGGCGAGGACGTGGGCGGCGGCGGTCGACCGATCACCCTGTACCTGACGGGCGAGGATCCCGTGCGTCTCGAGGAGGCCGCGCGGCGTGCGGTGGACGCGATGCGCAAGCTGCCGGGCCTGCGCGATCCCCGCATCAACGGCGACCTCGAACGTCCCGAACTCCTGGTCCGGCCGCGGCTCGACCAGGCCGCCGAGTACGGCGTATCCGTGGCCGCGATCAGCCAGACGATCCGCATCGCGACGCTCGGCGATCTGCCGCAGAACGCGGCGAAGTTCTCGCTCGCGGACCGGCAGGTGCCCATCCGCGTCAGCCTGCTCGAGAGCTCCCGCTCGGACATGGCGACTATCGAGAATCTGCCCGTGCGCACGGCGACGGGCGGTACGGTGCCGCTGAAGGCGGTCGCGGAGATGTCGTTCGGCCGCGGGCCGTCCACCATCCGACGCTATAACCAGAGCCGTCGGATCGTCATCGACGCGGAGCTCGACGGCGTCGAACTCGGGCCGGCGCTCGCCCGGATCAAGGCCCTGCCTGAACTGCGCGAACTGCCGGACGGGGTGCGGCTGGTCGAGGTCGGGCAGGCGGAGTTCATGACCGAGCTCTTCAGCAACTTCCTGCTCGCCATCGCAGCCGGCGTCCTGATGGTGTTCGCGGTGCTGGTGCTGTTGTTCCAGCGGGTGTTCCAGCCCATCACCATCCTGTCGGCCTTGCCGCTGTCGGTGGGCGGCGCGGTGATCGCGCTGATGCTCGCCGGCAAGTCGTTCTCGATGCCCGCGGTCATCGGCTTCCTGATGCTGATGGGCATCGTGGGCAAGAACTCCATCCTGCTGGTGGATTTCGCGATCGAGGAGATGCGCGCCGGCAAGGACCGCGTCGAGGCGTTGGTCGAGGCCGGCCACAAGCGCGCCCGGCCCATCATCATGACCACGGTCGCGATGGTGGCAGGCATGGTGCCGGTGGCCATCAGCATCGAAGAGTTCCGCGTGCCGATGGGCGTCGCCGTGATCGGCGGTCTCGTGACCTCGACGGCGTTGACGCTGCTCATCGTGCCGGCGGTGTTCACCTTGGTCGACGACGTCGAGCGCTGGTTCGGCCCGCGCTTCAGCCGCCTGCTCACCTCGTCCGGGGAGACGGAGTCGGTCAGCGGTCCCAGAGCAGGGTGAGCGCCAAGGTGCTCGCCGCGATCCACGCGGTCGCGAGCGCGCCCAGCGCCATCGGCCGCCAGCCCTGCGCCACCAAGCGGCGGATGTCTGTCTCGAGACCGACCGCCGCCAGCGCCAGGGCGAGCAGCATCTGCGTGGCGAAGGCGGCCTGTGCGCGCATCGCTTCGGGGATCCAGCCCGTGCCGGCGAGCAGCACCATGCCGACGAAGCCGAACACGAACCAGGGCATGGGCGGACGTGCTTCGCCCGCCGTGTCACGGTTGCGGCGCGCCATCCACGCGCCGAGCAGGAGCACCAGAGGCGCGAGCATCAGCACCCGCGCGAGTTTGGCGACGGTCGAGAACTCGCCGGTCTCCTGACCGCGCGCGAAGCCGGCGGCGACCACCTGCGCGACCTCGTGCACCGAGGCGCCGGTCCAGAGTCCGTAGCCGCGATCCGAGAGCGGCAGCCAGCCGCCGAGCACCGGGTACGCGAACATGGCGATGGTGCCGAACAGCGTGACGGTCGCGAGCGCGTAGGCGACGCTTTCGTCGCTGTCGCGGACGACCGTGTTCGTGGCGACGATGGCCGACGCGCCGCAGATGCCGGTGCCGGCGGCGATGAGCTGCGTGAGGCCCGGCGATACCCCCAACCGCTCCCCCAGCCAGACCGTGAACAGGAAGGTGCTGACGAGGGCGAAGGCGAGCAGGGCGAGCCCGGCCACGCCGATGCCGAGGATCTCGGCGAGCGTCACCTGCAGGCCGAGCAGCACGATGCCGAGCCGCAGCGGGGCGCGCAGCGCGAAGGCGAGCCCCGGTCGGGCCGCGTCCGGCCGCCCGACCGTGTTGCGGACCGCCATCCCGACCAGGATGGCGAGCATCAGCGGGGACAGGGTCGAGACCCCGGGCAGGTCGCTCCATTTCAGTGCGAACCCGGCGGTTGCCACGGCGGCGCCCAACGCGAGTCCCGGCGCCCAGCTCCGCAGCCGATCCAGCCCGGAGGGGGATGAGGGGTCGGAGGGGTCGGCCGGGGGGGCGGAGGAGGGGTTGACCATCGGGCAGGGACTATACCGGACCCTTGTGTTAGACTCGGAAGTGATCGTTGCCTTTCTGACTGCATCTCTGGGCGCCTGAGCGCCGGTCTGCATCCCCGAATCGACATCGATCAGGTGGCTTCGGTGGCTTTTCATCGCGGCCGGTGTGTTGTTTATTTTTGTGAGAGTGTTTCCAGAGATGGCGAAAATCTATGTCGGTAACCTGCCGTTCTCGGCTGACGAGGCGTCTGTGCGTACCTTGTTCTCCCAGCATGGCGAAGTGACTTCCGTGACCCTGCCGGTCGACCGTGATACCGGTCGTCCGCGTGGCTTCGGCTTCGTCGAGATGGGCCAGGAAGACGCCGCGCGCGCGATCCAGGCCCTCAACGGCTATTCGATGGGCGGTCGTCCGCTGCGCGTCAACGAGGCGCAGGATCGTCCGCGCACCGGTGGCGGTGGCGGTGGCTTCCGCGGCGGTAGCGGCGGCGGTGGCGGTGGCGGTTATCGCGGCGGTGGCGGCGGTGGCGGTGGCTACCGTGGCGGCAGCGGCGGTGGCGGCGGCGGCTACGGCGGCGGCGGTGGCGGCGGCGGCGGTGGTCGCTGGTAAGCGTCCCCCGCGCTGCACGACCCTGTCGTGACGCAACGAAAGGCCCGCCTCGGCGGGCCTTTTGTTTTACGGAAGGTCCCGCCTCGGCGGGCCTTTTGTTTTACGGAAGGTCCCGCCTCGGCCGGCGCTTCGTCAGAGCTCGCTGCCGCGGGTCTCAGGCATCCAGCGCAGCGCCAGCACGAACATCACACCCATCACCACGACCGGGTACCAGAGCCCGGCCAGCACGTCGCCCGTCCTCGCGACCAACCAGGCGGCCGTCAGCGGCATGAAGCCGCCGAACCATGCGCTGGTGAGGTGATAGGGCACCGACAGCGAGGTGTAGCGGATGCGGGTGGGGAAGAGCTCGGCGAGCCAGCCCGCGCCCGGTCCGCAGGTGAGGGCGGCCCCGAGGATCATCGCCAGCAGGCAGCCGACCAGTCCGAGGTGCAGCCCATCGAGGTCAGCGGGGCTCCGCAGCGGTTTCACGGCCGACGCGCTCGGGTAGCCCGCGGCATCGAGCGTCGCCGCGAGCGCCGCTTTGTCGAAGCCCGCGAGCGTGCGCCCGGCGACCGCGACGACGACGGTCGCGCCGCCGTCCGCCCCGGATGTCGGCGGCGCGCGCTCCAGCGGCGCGTTCGAATAGGAGATGCCGCGCTTGGCGAGGGCGTCACGCACGCGCGTCGCGTCATCGAGCGACGCGGCGCCCGCGAACGGATCGAAACGGGTCGGCGCGGCGTACACGGTGACGGGCGCGGCGCGCTGCGCCGCCGCGAGCGCCGGATTGCCGAGATCCAGCATGGCGCGGTACGCGGGCATCACCGCGAGCGCCGTGAGCAGCATGCCGGTGAGCATCACCGGCCGCCGTCCGTAGCGGTCGGAGAGCGCACCCGCCGCAAGGAACAGCACGAGCCCGGCGAGCACGGCCACGCCGAGCACCGCCGCGGCGGTCGAGGCATCGACCAGTACCGCGGTCTGCAGGAACACCAGCGAGTAGAACTGCGCCGTGTACCAGCTCGTCGCCATGGCGGCGGCGACCACCAGCGCCGCGAGCATGCGCGGACGGTTGGCGGGCGCCAGCAGGCTTTCGCGCACCGGTGACGCCGAGAGTTCGCCGCGGCGCTTGATCTCCTCGAAGAGCGGCGACTCGGCGATCTGCAGGCGCACGTAGACCGAGAGGCCGAGCAACAACACCGACAGCAGGAACGGGATGCGCCAACCCCACTCGCGGAACGCCTCTTCGCCGAGCGCTGCACGGCAGGCGAGGATGACGCCGAGCGAGAGCAGCAGCCCGATGGAGCCGGTCGTCTGGATGAAGCTCGTGAAGAAGCCGCGACGGGGCGGGGCGCAGTGCTCGGCGATGTAGAGCGCAGCGCCGCCGAATTCGCCGCCGAGCGCGAGTCCCTGCACGAGCCGCAGCGTCACCAGCAGGGCGGGCGCCCACCAGCCGATCTGCTCGAAGGTCGGCAGCGCGCCGACCAACGCCGTGGACAGCCCCATCAGCACGATGGTGACGAGGAAGGTCCGCTTGCGGCCGACTCGGTCGCCGAGGCGGCCGAAGATGACGGCGCCGAGCGGCCTCACCGCGAAGCCCGCGCCGAAGGTCGCAAGGCTCGCGAGCAGCGCGGCGGTGGCGTTGCCCGGCGGGAAGAAGAGGACGCCGAAGAAGGTCGCCAGGCTGCCGTAGAGCAGGAAGTCGTAGAACTCGAACACCGTGCCGGTCGAAGCGGCGATGACGACCCGCGGCATCGGGGTGCTGCGGATCGGGGTGTCCGGAGTCGGGGTGCCTTGCATCGTCGCATTGTAGACTGCACGCATGGGCACGCCGAGACGCGGTTATCTCGAAGGCCCCGCCGGGCAGGTGCACTACCGGCGGGCGGGTGAGGGCGGAGAGCCGTTGCTGCTGCTCCACCAGTCGCCGCTCTCTTCGACGCAGTTCGATGCGGTGCTGCCGCGGCTCGCCGCCCAGGGTTTCGATGCGCTGGCGCTCGACCTGCCGGGTTACGGCATGTCGGACGAGCCGGCCGCCGGCGCGACCTTGGAGGACTACGCCGGGATCATCCCGGCGGCGATGGGCGCGATGGGTTGGTCGCGCGCGCATCTGCTCGGCCATCACAGCGGCGCCGTGCTTGCGGCGGTGTACGCGGCCTCACGACCGCCGGGCCTCGATCGCCTCGTGCTGAACGGCTTCCCGCTGCTCGGCGAAGCCGAGCGCAAGCACTTCGCCACGTTCCATTTCGGCCCGAAGGAGCCGAAGCCCGACGGCTCGCACCTGCTCGTCGCCTGGCAGAACCGTCTGCGCGCCACGCCGGGCTGGGCCGATCTCGCGCTCATGCACCGGTACACCGTGGAAGGCTTGCACCGCGGCGGCAGCAATTGGCGCATGTTCCCCTTGGTGATCGCGGCGGACATGGAGCCCGTGCTGCGGCGCATCGCGGCGCCGACCCTGCTCTTCACCAACACGGGCGAGGACCTCTGCGCCTCCACCCGTCGCGCGCACGCGCTCCGTCCCGACGATTTCGCCTATGCGGAGCTCGAGGGCGGCACCCACGACATCATCGACGAACAGCCCGAGGCCTGGACGCGGGTGGTGACGGGGTTCCTGCGCGGCGCCGTCAAAGCGCCTTGAGACCCCGGTCGCCGTCCTCGAGGCCGCAGGCGAACAGCGTGCGCTCCGCGGGGCCGTCCTCCTCGCGCACGGAGGCGTAGCCCTGCAGCCTGGCTTCCAGCCGCTTCGGGGTGACCTCGAGCCAAAGATATCCGCGATGTTCGCCGTCGGCGAACGGGACATCCTGGCCCGCCCCCCGGTAAGCCTCCATCACGCGCTTGGGCGGCGGACCGGAGGAGATCGAAGTGGTGACGAGTTCGCTCATCACGACCGGCGAGGACCCGTCGTAGGCGCGGCGGCGCTGGTCGGCGGCGATGAACGCATGGATGTCGCCGCCGAGCATCAGCGGGTTCCTCACGCCGCTGCCGGCCACCGAGTCGACCAGTCGTCGGCGTGCGGCGGGGTAGCCTGCCCAGCTGTCGTTCCAGTGCAGCACGCGCGGCCCCGGGTCCTCGTCGACCAGGGTGAACACCATGCCTTGGGCCATGAGGTCCCAGCGGGCGCCTGAACCGCGCAAGCGCCTGTCGAGCCAGCGTTCCTGCGCGTCGCCGAGCATCGACCGAGCGGGATCGTCCCACTCGGGACATTCATCGGTGTAGACCCGCGTGCCGCCCTTGCGCGGTGACTTCGGGCAGGCCTGCGGAGAGCGGTGCTGACGGGTGTCGAGCATGTGGACCGTCGCGAGCGGTCCGAGCGCGACGCTCGCGTAGAGCGCGGCGTCCGCGCCGCGCGGCTTGGCCGACCGCGGCAGCGGCATGTGTTCCCAATAGGCCCGATAGGCGGCGGCACGCCGCCCGGGGAAGCCGTCCTGCTCCCCGGGGTTCTCGGACTGCAGGCCGGCGTAGTCGTTGTCGACCTCGTGGTCGTCCCAGGTGACGAGCCAAGGACAGGCGGCATGCGCCGCGCGCAGATGCGGGTCGCTGCGATACCAGGCGTAGCGCAGGCGGTACCCGTCGAGGGTCATGCACTCGCCCGGATCGTGCCGCCGCACCGGGTTGCCCGTGCCGCTCTCGTAGATGTAGTCGCCGAGGTGCAGCACGAGGTCCACGCCGCGCGCCACCATGTCGCGCCACGCGTGATAGTAGCCCTGCTCGTAGTGTTGGCAGCTCGCCGTGGCGATGCGGAGCCGCTCCGCCATGACGCCGGCCGCCGCCGCGGTCGAGGTGCGTCCGACGGGGCTCAGCGCGTCGCCGGCCCGGAAACGGTAGAAGTATTCGCGGCCCGGGCGCAGCCCCGACAGCTCGAGGTGCACCGAATGCGCTTCGTCGGCCGGGGCGATGACGGTGCCGGAGCGGACCCGCCGCGTGAACCCCTCGTCATCGGCGATCTCCCAGCGCAGTTCGAGATCGTCCAACCCGGCGCCGCCGTCGGGTGCGAACGGTTCCGGAGCGAGCCGTGTCCAGAGCACCATGCCGTCGGCGCGCGGATACCCCGACGCCACGCCGAGCGTGAACGGGTCGCGGGAGAAGCGTGCCGGGCGTACGCGCGTCCGCGCGGCGGCCTGCGGCAGGCCGAGCGCCGACAAGGCGCCCGCGAGGCCCGCACCCGCCAGCGCGGAGCCGATGAAACGGCGGCGCGAGGTCATGCGCGCTACGGCGTCACTTCTTGACGGCGCCGAACACGCTCTGCAGGAGCTTGCTCGCCTGACCGAGCGGGTCCTTGCGGATGGCGCGCTCCTCCTCGGCGATCATCGTGAACAGACCGTCCAAGGCCTTGCGCGTGACGTAGTCCTCGACCTTCGCGTCACGCGAATCGATCACGCCGAGGCGTGCCGCTTGCCCTGCGAACTGGTTGTACTGCTGCGAGAGGTCCGAGCGGTCGGTGGTCTGCTTGACGATGGGCAGGAAGCGCGCGGCGAGCTTGTCGTAGGAGGTGCGCTTGAAGTACTGCGTCGCGGCGTCGTCGCCGCCGGTCAGGATCTGGCGGGCGTCGTCGACGCTCATCTGCTTGACCGAGTCGACGAGCAGCGTCCGCGCCTCCGGGACCGCGGCCTCCGCGGCGCGGTTCATGGCGGTGACGAGCTCCTTGGCCTGCGCGTCGAGGCCCAGCATCTTGAACATCCGTTCGCCTTTGGCGAGGCCCGCGGGGAGCGGGATGCGGACCTTCGGATTGCCGAGGAAG
>Ga0315903_10007675_pt1 | contig 13457 bp, 12 predicted proteins | sample LakEriMetagenome_7_FD_203524 | JGI IMG/M metagenome (GOLD analysis project Ga0315903, IMG submission 203524) | Freshwater fungal communities from buoy surface, Lake Erie, Ohio, United States - Buoy 2 MA119 | ecosystem: Environmental > Aquatic > Freshwater > Lake | place: USA: Lake Erie, Ohio...
GGCGTCGAGAACATTGCCCGCCCCGTCGAGGCCCGCACCGCGCCGGCCGAGTCGGACGCCGACATCCTTCGCCAGCTGCTCGCTGGTGAGCGTCGCGCCCACTCCTTCCAGTTCGAGAAGCGCGATCTTGCCAAGTCGACGAGCAACGCCCCGGTGCCGACGTCCTTCTCGGACATTGTCATCGACCAGGCCCGCCTCGTCGGCCCGATGCTGGACCCCAGCGTCGTCACCGTCCTGAACACCACTTCTGGTGAGGATCTTGTCCTGCCGTCGCTGTCATCGTGGTCAACTGCTGCCCTTGAGGCTGAGGCCGCGACCATCGACGAGTCGGATCCGGCATTCGCCAAAACGACACTCAAGAGCTTCAAGTACGCCTTTATCGTCCAGGTTTCTCAGGAGTTTCTCGCTGATAGCAACGTCAACCTCATTGGGTTCCTTGGTCAGATGGCCGGTAACGAAATCGGCTACCGCGTCAATGACGCTTTGACTAACGGGACCGGGACTGTGGTCCCGAGGGGCATCGTCCAGGCGGCTTCCGCTGGTGTGACTGGCGGGACTGCAACGTCGACGCGCGGCACCGGCTTCCCCAACGGCGACGACGTTATCGATCTCGTGTACAGCCTGGATGGGGCCGCCCGTCGTTTGCCCGGGTTCGGCGTGATGGGTAACGGCAAGGCCATCGGCGCGCTCCGCAAGATCAAGAGCACGGACGGCGCCTACCTGTACGTTCCGACCCTTCAGCCGGGACAGCCCGACAGCATCCTGGGGTACTCGGTCATCGAGAACCCGGCCATGGCCGATCCGGCCTCGGGCGCCATTTCTCTGGTTGCCGGGCACATGCCTTCCTATTTTGTTAGGACCGTGGGCGGCATTGACGTGGCGCGCAGCGACGACTTCGCCTTCAACACGGGCCAGGTCACGCTTCGCTTCCAGATCCGCGTCGACGGCAACCTGCCGCAGACGTCGCACGTCAAGAAGTTCACTGGCGGCACCGCCTAGTCACTAGGCACCTAGACGTGGATGGCCCCGCCTTTGCGCAGGGGGGCGGGGCCATCCACACCCCCTGCGCACACCTAGGAGAAACGGTGGCCCATGCCACGAAAGCAACCACCCGTAATCGTTCACGCAGCGGGAATCCCGCTCAACGTGCCGCCGCCCGAGAGGGAGCAGCTGCTCCGACTGGGACTGCTGCACGAAGAATCATCTGGGCCAGCAACGCCCCCTGGACGCCCACGGGCTACGGCGAGCAAACCCAGCAAGTCACCCGGCGCCTCAAGAAAGCCGGCCACGAAGTAGCCATCGCCGCAAACTACGGGCTTGAGGGCTCCACGATGGAGTGGGAAGGCCTACCCGTTTACCCTCGCGGCCTCGATGTCTACTCCAACGACGTCATCCCCGCCTATGCGATGGACTTCGGTCGCCCGACCGGGCAGCAGGCCGTCGTCATCACTCTCTTCGACTGCTGGGTTTTCAAGGGTGCTGGCTGGGATCACATTGAGCGGGTCGCCTCTTGGGTGCCTATCGACCACTTTCCCGCGCCGGCTCCGGTCATTGAGTGGCTGGCACGCCCCAACGTGACGCCAATTGCGATGTCGCAATTCGGGCTGGACGCCATTGAGCGCCACGACATCGAGGCGCTTTACATCCCGCACGCCATTGACACGAACGTCTTCAAGCCGACGGACCTGATCCAGGGCAGTGACGGACAGGTGCCTGCCCGTCAGTGGATGGGCATACCCGAGGATGCATACGTCGTCGGCATGGTCAGCGCCAATAAGGGATCGACCGACCGCAAGTCCTTCGCCGAGGCGTTCCTGGCCGCCGGAATGTTTATGCAGAAGCACAGCGATGCCTGGCTCTACCTGCACACCGAGCCAAGCCCGGCGATGTCGGGCCTGGATTTGCGGGCGCTGCTGGCTGCCACGGGCGTGCCGACGGATCGGGTGGCCTTCGCTGATTCGTACTCCTATCGCATGGGCATCCCGAAGGAAGCCCTTGCGGCCATTTACACGGCTATTGATGTGCTGTTGCAGCCATCGCGCGGCGAAGGATTCGGTATCCCTTCAGCAGAGGCTCAAGCCACGGGAACGCCGGTCGTCGTCAGTAACGCGACCGCTCAGCCTGAGCTCGTCGGTGACGGCTGGCTCTGCGACGTGCAGCCCGCCTGGGACGTCGCCCAAGGCTGCTGGTTCTTCACACCGCTAGTGCCGTCCATCGTCGACAACCTTGAGGCGGCCTACGCGCGAGGCCGGGGCCGTTCCCAGCAGGCCATCGACTTCGCCGCCAACTATGACGCCGACGTCGTGTTCGACAAATACTGGCGGCCGGCGCTCGACATCCTCCTGGCGCCATGAGGGTCGCCTGGGTCACGCACCACATTCCCCGGGTTGAGGAAAGGCACGAGGCATTACTGCCCGGTAAGTATGCGGGCGGCGCCGAGCGGAATACCGACTACATGGTCACCGCGGCGCCCGCGGGTGTCGAGGTCACCTACATCGAACCCGAAGCCGCTGAGAGCGCCGCAGACGCATCCTGGGATCGGGTGGTAGTCGGAGGCACCGACAAACTGTCTGAAGCCTCTATGAATTTCCTAGCGGCTCTCAGGCCCATTGTCTGGGTGCAGCACGCGCAGCACCGCACACCCGCCAAGGCCGAGTTATTCCGGCAGGCCTCGCGGTTCTTGACGATGAGCCGGGCGCACATGGGCTGGGAAGCCGAATGGACCGGCCGGGCCGACGCCTACATTCACTCCCCCGTCCCGCCAGATTGCGTCGCCCCTGCCGATAAGGAGCCCTTCGCCTTATTCGCTGGCAGGAGGCACCCGGCCAAGGGGAAACTCAACGCTCGCATTTGGGCGCAGCGCCAGGGCGTCGAGCTCGTGGAGCTGGAGAACGCCCCGCACGAGGTCGTGCTTGACCACATGGCCCGAGCCCAATACTTCGTCCACCTCCCCAAGGAGAGGGACGCCTGTCCCCTCGTCGTCATCGAGGCCACCCTCGCTGGCTGCGAAATCGTCACCAACTCCCTCGTCGGGCGGCTAGAGCCCGGCGACCCTGCGGCAGTCCTCGCCCAGCAGCCCAAGCGGTTCTGGCGAATTGTGGAGGAAACAGCATGAAGATCGTCGTCACCGGCTCCGCCGGCACCCTAGGCGCCCCCCTGGTCGCCGAGCTGCGCGAACGCGGCCACGACGTCTGGGGCATTGAACTCCAGCACACCGGCCAGCCGCAGACCATCCGCGCCGACATCGCCGACTACCGGCAGCTGCGCGCCGCCTTCGACCGCATCGGGGACTTCGACCTCGTCTACCACCTGGCCGCAGAGTTCGGGCGCATCAACGGCGAGGAGCACTACGAGCAGGTCTGGCGCACCAACGCCATCGGCACCCGCAACGTCCTAGAGCTCCAGCGTGACCGCGGCTTCCGCCACGTCTTCGCCTCCTCCTCCGAGGTTTATGGCGAGGCCGACGCCGAAGCCATTGATGAGCGGTACCTGCTTGATAACCCGCAGCCCAGGCTGACTAACGACTACGCCATCAGTAAGCGGGTCAATGAGGAGCAGATCCGCAACTTCGCCGACCGCTACGGCAATAAGACCATGACGCTGCGCTTCTTCAACGCTTACGGCCCCGGCGAGCGGTATCACGACTACCGCTCAGTGGTGTGCCTCTTCGCTTACCGGCTGCTGACGGGTAAGCCGATCACGGTGTACGAGAACTATCACCGAGTCTTCATGTACCAGGGCGACTTCTTGGTCACCCTCGCCAACGCCGCCACGAGCTTCGCTCCAGGCGAGACCGTCAACGTCGGCGGCGACGAGTACGTCAGCGTCGAGGATATGGCATACATGCTGCTCGATGTCACCGGCGCCCACCCGTCCCTCGTCAACCGGCTCCCGCTGGACAAGCACAACGTCACGAGCAAGAAGCCTGACATTTCCAAGGCTAAGGCTCTGCTGCACCACAACCCGCGCACAAGGCTCGCTCAGGGACTTCCCCTGACCGTCGACTGGATGCGGAAGCATTACGAAATCGGAGGCTGACCGTGGCGATTAGCAACGGCTACGCAACCCTGGCGCAGATCAAGTCTGCGCTGCGCATCGCCTCCGGCGACGCCACCGACGACGCCCTCCTCGAGATGGCCGTTGAGTCCGCGTCCCGCCTCATCGACGCTTACTGCGGCAGGAACTTCATCAACGCCGGTACCGTCACCCGCTACTACTCCACCGAGAACCCCTACGTCGTGCAGATTGACGACGCCCGCTCCATCTCGCAGGTGCAGACCTCCACGGGCCTGGACGGCGTGTACGACACGACCTGGACGATTGGCACGGCTGGTGGTCAGGGCGACGCCCAGCCGGAGCCGATCAACGACTACCTAGGCGGCGTGGTCTGGCCGTACACGCGCATCCGTGCCATTGGCGACTACACGTTCCCAACAGGTGCGGAAAACTCGATCAAGGTGACGGCCGTGTTTGGCTGGCCTAATATCCCGGTCACGGTGACGCAGGCCACCATCCTCCAGTCATCGAGGATCTTCACCCGCCTCCAGTCGCCGCTCGGTGTGGCCGGCTTCGGCGACATGGGCATCATGCGCGTCAGCCGCGGCCTCGACCCCGATGTCGTGCAGCTCGTCGAGGGCTACCGCAAAGTCAACGGTGTCGCGTGACCGCCCTCACTAACCTCCGCTCCGGCCTCGCCACCAGGCTCGCCACCATCAGCGGCCTGCGGTCCTTCGCGTACATACCCGACAACCCGCACCCACCCGTAGCCGTCGTCATGCCGGGCCGCATCAGCTACGACACGGCATTCGGGCGCGGGTCGGACGAATACCAGTTCACGATCATGCTCATTGTCGGCCGGGTAGCCGACCGGGCATCGCAGACCAACCTCGACGCCTACTGCGCCTCTAGCGGTAGCACGTCGGTGAAGGCGGCCATTGAAGGCGACCGCACCCTGGGGGGGCACGCCTTGGATTGCCGAGTCACAGAAATGACGAACCAAGGCTCTCTTGCCATTGGGGATGTCACCTACCACACGGCCGAGTTCAGCGTGACCGTGATTGCCGCCGGCTAACTAGGAGAAGAAAGAATGGCAAAGTTCATCGGCAAGAATCTTCGGGTGAAGGTCGGCAGCACCGAGCTCACCACGAACATCGCAAGCGTCGAGGTGACCGAGACCGTCGACGAAATTGAGGTAACAGGTTTCGGGCAGGCAGCTCGCAGCCGCATCGCCGGGCTCAAGGACGCCTCGGTCACTATCAGCCTGCACCAGGACTACGACGCCTCCAGCGTTAGCGCCACCCTCGCGGGAGTCTTTGGTGGCACGGCCAATGTGGTCATCCTCGCGGGCACCAGCACCACGCAGGGCACGGCGACGTCCACCGCGCCGCTCTACACAATCCCGGTGCTGTGCTCACAGCAGACCCCGGTCAACGGACAGGTCGGCGACCTCACCACTTTCGACGTCACCTGGCCCGCGGTCGGCGAGATCACCAAGAGCACCAGCGGCACCTTCTAGGTCAGGAGACCACCTTGCGCATCCAGTTCACGATCACCTACGCCGACGGCACGGCGGCCGAGGCTACGGCCTCGGTCGCCGACCAGGTGGCCTTCGAGCAGGCACACGACCGCTCCATCGCCCGCCTCGCCGACGACTTCCGCCTCACCGACGCCTGCTGGCTCGCTTGGCACTCACTCCACCGCACCAACAAGACGCCCGAGGACTTCGACACCTGGCTAGACAAGGTAGAGAACGTTGAGTTCGGTCAGGGGAAGATCGTCCCTTTGGAGGCGACGACAACGCCCACTGGCTCGTAGTTCATCTCGCTTACGAGTACGGCATCACGCCGTCACAAGTGCTGGCCGAGTCTGACCGCATGATCTTCACCATGTCGAAATACCTCACATGGCGAGCGCAGGAGTCAACGAAACGAGGCTAGATGGATCTCAACGTTCGACTCACGGGTGCTGACGCAACCTTGAAGGCTTTGTCCATCCTCGAGCCCAGCGTCGCTAGGCGAGTCAAGCGCGAGATCAGCGACATAGGCTCCGGCCTAGCTGCCTACATCAGTTCCCTGGCACAGTCCGAGCCGCCGGTATCAAGTTGGGTCGGGACGCCAGGGTGGCCGGCGTGGGAAGCCGTCACGGGCTCATCGAGCCGCCGCGGTGCCGGCGTTGTAGTCACCCCTAGATCTGGCGATGCCCGTGTCGCTGGCATGTACGAATACATCGGCAACGCGACAAAGATCCGCACCCCGCAGGGCGCCGTGCTGTCGCGCATGATGAATGAGCGTTTAGGCGTCCCCGTGTCAAACAGCAGACGCAAGCGGCCGGGCCGCCTGGTGCGCAAGACACTGAACGACAAATATGCCGAGGCTCGCCAGAAGATTGAGCAGGCTTGCGATTCGGCCGTTGATGAAGTGAACAGGAGGATGCCCTGATGGCTGCTGGTAAGGGTATCCAGATCGTTGTCGGCACCGACTACAACGACCGCGACCTCAAGCGCGCGCAGGCTGACCTCAATCGCCTCAAGATGCAGGCGGCCAAGACCCAGGGTCCGATGAAGCAGCTCGGCGGCACTCTCCGTGGCTTCCTCGGTCCAGCCTTCGCCCTCGCTGGAGCAGCCGCCGCAGGCTTCGCCATAAAGCTCGGCGTTGAGGCAGTCCAGGCCGCCATCGAGGAAGAGAAGTCAGTTGCCCGCCTAAAGTTGGCGCTGGACAATCTCGCCCTCGGCTTCGCCATGCCCGTAGTCGATGACTTCATTGACAAGACTCAGCGCGCTTCGGGTGTCGCCGACGACCAGTTGCGGCCCGCGCTCGGGCAACTGGCCGCCGCGACTGGGAACCTGTACGCCGCGCAGAACCTCCTGAACCTGGCCCTTGACGTGTCGGCCGGTACGGGCCGCGACCTGACCAGCGTCACCACGGCACTTGCCAAGGCGGCTAACGGGCAGACCACTTCGCTGCGACGCCTGGCCCCCAGCATTGACGGGGCCGTGCTCAAGACCGGCGACCTCACCAAGATCACGGGTGAACTGAGCACTCTCTTCGGCGGTCAGGCCGCGGCACGGGCAGAGACGTTCGCCGGCACCATGGACCGCCTCAGCATTGCCGCCAATGAGTTGATGGAGGCATTCGGTAAGGGCTTCCTTGACGCGTTCCAAGAGGGACTCGGTGGCAGCACCGAAGACCTGATGACCACCCTGCAAGAGCTCGAACCGCAGATGGAGTCCATAGGCAATACCTTCGGGAAACTTGCCGGGACCATTGGCAAGATGTCGGGCGCGATTGACTTGTTCGGCAATCTCTTCCAATTTGCAGTGGTCAGCAACATTGGGCCGTTCCAGATGCTTGCCGATGCTATCGGGATGGGCGCTGACGATACTGAGACGCTTTCCCAGCGGGGCAAGGCAATGGCCGATGTGCTCTCAGGCACGGTGTCTTCTGGTATTCAGCAGGCCACCGACGATATGGGCGCACTTGCCCGTGAGGCCGAAGAGACCGAGCAGTATTTCGAGGATCTCAACAGCGAGTTGAAGATTTTCGGTGATCTCATGGGCCGCAACGATGCTGTGCGCGGCTACCAGGAAGCGTTGGACGAGCTGCGCAAGTCGGTCAAGGAGAACGGCAAGGCGTTCGGTGACGCCAACGACAAGGCTCGCGGCAACGCCGACGCCCTGGACGCCATCTTTGAGGCAGCAGTCAAGGTCGCAGAAGGTCAGCAGACAGCTGCGGAGAAGATCCGCACAATGGAGGACGCGTCCAGGGATGCGAACGAAGTGCTCCGCAAACTTGGCATCCCGCCCGAGGTGCGTGCCTCACTCCTAGCTCCCTTCGATGCTTTGATCGCCAAGTTCCGTGACAACAACACACTGGCAGCCAATCTCAAGCAGCGCCTTGAGGAGTTGCCGACGGGCACTAAGACCTTCACCTACAAGGTCACTTATGAGACCTACGGCAATAAGCCAGTGCCGACTGGAGCCACCGGCGGTCTCGTGACTGGACCTGGCACGGGAACCTCAGACTCCGTCGCGGCCGCCCTATCAAACGGCGAGTTCGTGATGCAGTCCTCCGTCGTCGATCGGTTTGGCGTCGGTTTCTTCGCCAAGCTAAACGCTGGCATCAACCCGCTTGCGGGCATGACACCCACGTTGGGTGGCGGCTCCAGCGGGCTGCAAATCGGCACCATCAACGTGAACGCGGCGCCTGGTGAGGCCGCAGCCGTGTCCCTCCCCCGCGCGCTGCGGCGTGCGGCTTTCCTGGCAGGCGTGAATGGCTGAGACGTACAAGATTGGCGCCACCGACGTCACGACCTACCTGACCCACCTCCAGGTCATTGACGGCAACATCGGCGTCCCGCCGTTGCGCCAGGACGACTACTCGGTGCCGGGTCGCACCGGCGTCGTGGCCGCTACCCCGTGGTGGGGTCCGCGCGTCGTGACCTTCGGCGGGATCGTCGCCGGCTCGACTAGGGCCGCCATGCAGACGAACCTGAAGTCTCTGGGGTCGCTGGTGCTCAATGGTGGGGCGACGTTTACGTTGTCGCGGACGCTGGACACTGCCGGGACGCCGACGCAGACGGCCACGGCCCGCTACTTGGGCGGCCTGGAGTCAGCCGACGCCCTGTCAAACAAGGTGGCCCGGGTCGCGTTCGACGTGCAGCTCATGGATGGGTTCTTCTACGATTCGGCGTACACGAGCCTGGGCACGGTGTCTGGCACTGCGGTGGTGAACGTGGACGGGGAAGCCCCCACTCAGGACATTACGGTCACCTACTCGATTGGTGCTGGGTCGCAACGGGTCAGTAATTCCGCATACCCGGGTCTGGCTCGGCTCACGTTGAAGCCCGGCAACAACACGCTCGTCGTTACTGGCGGCGGTAATGTGGTGCTGTCGTATCGGGCGGCCTGGCTGTGACACACCTGCGCCTCGACGTCTACGACGCCCTCAACCAGACCTACCAGGGCACCTTGACGCAGTCACTAACCAGCGAGTTTGTGGATGAGTTCAACTCGCCGGGTTACGGCACCGTCACGGTGCCCCTGTTCTCGGCTGACGCTGCGCTGCTGGTGAAGGACGCCGTCGTGCGCGTCATCTACCGGGACGCGGTCAGGTTCGCCTGGTTTGTGGAGACCCGCGACCGGGATCTCGCCAACGCCAGCGGGCAGCAGACCCTCACCGCCTCTGGGCGTTCACTGATCGCCTGGCTAGAGGATTGCGTTGTGTATCCGCAGGGCGGGCTTGCTGACTTCCTCGCCCCCGACCGACCCTTCAACTGGGCATCCGGGCCAGGGTCTTGGCGGTCCTCCGGCAACTACCAGGCCGCCCTCGGCGTCCAGTGGAAGAACGACACAACCTCCCGCAAGAACCTCCCCGTGCGCTGGAAAGACCCATCAGCCCAGTGGATCTGGCGCACCAACCCCGAGACCGTCGTGCAGCGCGGAACCGTCAACTGGTTCTACCGCGACTTCACCCTCACCGACGCCACCCGCGTCAAGTTCTTCGCCAGCTGCGACAACAGCATGGACGTGTTCCTCGACGGCCAGCAGATCATGTCCTCCAGCGACTTTGACCAAGAGGCCGCCTCGTTCACCCAGATGGCCCGGTTCACGATCCGGCTCGGCATCGGCACCCACACCCTCGCCGCCAGGGTCAAGAACGACAAGCCCTGGCAGCGCTACGACCTCGACGTCGCCACCGACGACAAGGTCTCCTGCTCCGGTCACGGCCTAGCCAACGGCACCCAGGTCACGATCACCGACAAGTCAGGCGCCACCGGGCTCACTAAGGGCGACACCTATTTCGTGCGCGCCAAGACCGACGACGACTTCAAGCTCGCCACCACAAACTCCGACGGCACCATCGTCAACGTCACGACCAAGGGCAAGATTGACCTGCGGCTCAAGGTCGACAACACGGCGGGCTTCATTCTCACCGGCATTGAGGTCAACTCCGACGGCAAGGAAACCGACACCGTCGTCGTGCGCACCAACACCTCGTGGCAGGTGTCGTCCACTGAGCCCTACTGGCGGCCAGCAATGATCCTGCGGACCCTCGCCGAGGAAGCCGCTGCCCGAGGCGTGTACCGCATGAACCGCCTCACCTACGGGTTCACCAACTCCGCCCCGACCAGCGGATCGTGGACTACCGAGGCGGACCTCACCCTCAAGGTCGGGGCCACCCTGCTCACCGTCCTCGACGACATGGTCGACCTAGGCCACGACTTTTGGCTGGACCCGTCCACCCTTGAGCTTGAGGCCTGGGAGTCCCGCGGCACCGACCGCTCGGCCACCGTGCTGCTGGACACCGGGCAGAACCTCGCCCGGTTTTCCACCAGCGTTGAGCGGCCCCTCAAGACGGTCGCCCTTGTGCGCACCAAGAACGGCTGGCTGCGCACCGCCGACAACACGCTTCGGGACGCCAACGGCTGGCGCGAGACTTTCCTTGAGTATGGCAACACGGCCTCTGAGGATGTCGCCAAGCGCCAGGCGAACCGGGTCCTGGCCCGCACGGGCAAGACCCAGGTGCTCGCCCAAGGCGTCGAGGTCGTCGTCACGGCGGGCGCGGTCCCGTATGTGGACTTCGCGGTCGGCGACGTCGTCGCTATCCCTGACCCGTCGGGCACCGGGCTTCCCGGCAAGGCCCGCGTCTTGTCCATTGGCCTGAAGGAGGAGGGCGGCGGCGTGTCCTTCCAGCCCGAGCTCGAGGTGATCACAAGTGCCTAACGGTCAGATGCGGCGCGCCCCGCAACTGTGGGAGCAGCGCCTCGCCCGCACCACCGCGATCCTCGGCGCCGGGATCTCGTCCTCCGGGGATGCGACCGCCATCGTGCCGCCGTCCTCACCGCCTGGGGCTGGTGGCGGCACCGAGCCCGCGCCCGTCGCACCCGCACCCGGCCTCTTCATCGCCCCATCAGCGCCCACCCTTATCGGCTCGGTGCAGGGCATCAACGTCGTCTGGAACGGGCTCAACTCCGCCGGCGACCTGTGGCCCTCAGATACGTCCTACGTCGAGGTCCACATGTCGACCGCGGGCACCGGGTTCACCCCAGACGCCAGCACCCTCAAGGGTCGCCTCGTGCGACCTGGCGGGCTGGCGGTCACCGGCCTAACTAGCGGGGTCACTTATCATTTCCGGCTGCGTGGAGCCGACCCGGCAGGCAATTTCACTAGCGCGGGCGCAGCTGCCAGCGGCACGCCCGGCCTAATCACCGCCCCCGACATCGCCGCCAACGCCATCACGGCCAACAGTATCGTCGCGGGCACGATCACCGGCTGGAGCATCAACTCGGCATTTCTGTCCGGCGGCACGGTCAGCGGCGGGTTCATCACGGGCGGTACCGTGAGCGGCGGCTTTATCACCGGCGGTACGGTCGAAGGAGCAGCTCTCCAAACCAGCGGTGGCAACTCACGCATTCGCATCCGAAACGACGTCGTCGTTCCATTCGGATCAAGCGATGCCATTGACTTCTTTGGCGGCGGAACGTCGAAAGCCCAGGTCACATACAACAACGCCGTGGGTGCATTCATCGTCTACTCAAACGACATTGCTTTCATTGACTACAACAATGCCGGTACCGCCCGAGTCGAGGTGACGGGTGACCTTGAGGTGACCAACAACCTCACCGTCACTGGCGCACTTGACGGCAACGGAAACACAACCTTGGGTGCCAGTGGTGGCAATCCTGCATTCCGCGTGCAGAACGATGACGTCTACTCCTACGGAATTGACGACAACACGACCGCCAGTGCCGCCAATGTCCGAGTCGGCGCCAGCGCGCAGCTACTCAGGTCTACCTCAACTGCACGCCTCAAGGATGATCTTGCCCCCCTTGACGGCGACCTGGCTGGCGTTGCCGATGAGAAGGTCAGCAGCGACCCGGCCAGCGTCGACCCCCATGACGTCCTCACCATTACTCCCACCGAGTTTCGCAGCCTTTCCCCCGCCGACGGTGACGCTCGATCCCTCGGATTTATCGCCGAAGATGTCGCCAGCAAGTTCCCGTGGGCAGCCAACTGGGACGACGACGGCCTTCCCTCGGCCATTGAGGACCGCCCGATTCTCGCCGCCTTGCTCGCGGTCGTGAAGGACCAGGCCGCCACCATCACAGACTTGCGCGCCCGCATCGAAGCCTTGGAGGCCTAATGCCTTTGCCCGGTAACGTGTCGACGCTCGTCGTCATCGGCACCTTCCTCACCCCAGAGGGCAACCCCTCAACGGGCACGATCACCTTCACCCCGTCACGGTGGTTGACCAACTCGGGTGCCAACGTGGCCCTCCCCAACTCGGGCGTCACCAAGACGCTGGGCACGGCGGGCAACTTCACCGTCACCCTGCCGGTCACCGACGACGGCGACCTCCAGCCCGCCAACTGGTACTACACAGTCAGCGAGGTTGTCGACGGGGTCAGCCAGTCCTACTCCCTCCTCCTGCCTGGGACGGCCGGGTCGGGTGGCACCGTCTACCTCGCCGACCTAGCCCCCGCCGGCGAGCTCGGCCCCGAGTACGCCAGCCTTCGCGGTCCTGCCGGTGAGGCCGCCACCCTCGCCATCGGCACGACGACGTCGGTGTCCAATTCGGGCACCGCGTCCGTCACCAACGTCGGCACCAACACCGCCGGCACCCTGAACTTTGTGCTCCGAGACGGCCCCACCGGCCCGCAAGGCATCCAAGGCATCCAGGGCGTCCAGGGCAACACGGGCACCTTCGCCATCGGCACCACGACTAGCGTGGCCAACAGCGGCACCGCCTCGGTGACCAATGTGGGCTCCTCGACGGCCGGCACCTTCGACTTCGTGCTGCGGGACGGGCCGACAGGGCCGACCGGCCCACAGGGTCCGACAGCCACCCTCGCGGTCGGTGCGGTCAGCTCGGTCACGAACTCGGGCACCGCGTCGGTGACGAATGTCGGGTCGAGCTCGGCCGGCACCTTCGACTTCGTTCTCAGGGATGGGCCGACTGGGCCGCAGGGCGCCACGGGCACCGCAGCGACCATCACCATCGGAACCGTCGGGTCTGTCGCCTACCCGGGTCCTGGCACCGTCACGAACTCCGGCACCTCCGGTGCGGCCGTCCTCGACTTTATCCTGGTGACTGGTCCCCAGGGCGACCTCGCCGGCCTATCCGCGAACGCCCCCATCGCCTACGCCGCGAACACGTTCAGCCTCAATGTGGGCAGCGGCCTGGCGACGTCGGGCACCACCCTGGTCGCCGACTTCTCCGACGCCACCCCCCTGGCGCTCGGCACCGCAGCTGCCGGCACCGCCATCGAGCTCGCTCGCGGCGATCACCGCCACGCCATGCCAACGGCAGCGGACGTGGGGGCGGTCGCTAATGCCCTAGTTGACGCCAAGGGCGACCTCATCACCGCCACCGCTGCGGACACTCCCGCACGCCTAGCTGTGGGAACGAACGATCATGTCCTCACGGCTGACTCGTCTACGGCTACGGGGTTGAAGTGGG
>Ga0315903_10007677_pt1 | contig 13457 bp, 11 predicted proteins | sample LakEriMetagenome_7_FD_203524 | JGI IMG/M metagenome (GOLD analysis project Ga0315903, IMG submission 203524) | Freshwater fungal communities from buoy surface, Lake Erie, Ohio, United States - Buoy 2 MA119 | ecosystem: Environmental > Aquatic > Freshwater > Lake | place: USA: Lake Erie, Ohio...
AAGTCAGGATCTAAAGCAAAAAAAGATCGCTTTTAGAATTCTTAAAATACTTTCGAACTCCATAAACCTCGATGAGCTTGTAACTTTTATGGGATCAACAAAACTCCTTTAAGCTCTCTAATAAAGTGAAGAGTTAGATTTAAATTTTAAAAATTCATTCTTGCATAACTTATCGTCACTTATTATAAGATACTTAGAGTTATTCCTATAAAACCAAAGATTATTTAATTTAAGCCAGTATACATTTTTCTCAGGTTGAGTGATGAATGAGATATTGAATTCACCATCCAACGATAAAAAAGTTAAATTTACCCTTTCTTTGTGATTTTTTGGCAAACTGACTTTTAAATAATCTTCGCAATTAGAAATACAATTTATATCGTCTTGATCCGGGTTTTTAGCGTGAGAAAGCAAGAAACCGAAATCCATAGATTTTGATAATGCTTTTACCCATTCATTTAAATTACTACCCTCTGAAGACTTTTTAAGTCTAAAAACCATAAATCGAGATGTTTCAAAATCAAAAATATAGTTTTCAGCAACATATTTGTAGACTAGGGGGAGTCTTACTGTATAGCTAAAACCGTCGATATAATTTTTATTCGGTTCAATAATAATAAATTGAACCTGATTTTTTTTTAAATTATTAATGATTTTATATTGTTCAAAAATTGGAGATAAATTAAATCCATTAATATGGTAAGGAGGCTTATTGTCTGCAATCAAATATAAAATTGGATTGTCCGGCAAAGTGTAAAAAGTTGGATTTTTATACTTATTGCGTAAAGTTTCAATTAATATTTTTTCATCATGGTATGCGCCCAGATTAGGGGGGAATTTATTTAATGCTCGATAGCTTTTTTGATTTAATTCTCTAAAAGACTGGATAGTATATTGAATCTTTTCATCAAATTTAAGAATATGGTCAGCGAAGTTCAATAATGAATCATTCATATAAAAATACAAAAAAAATAATAACGATATATTGCATTTCATATATGTACTAATCTTTAGTCTGTATTCGTTATAAAGCAATAATAAAAAAATAAAAATTCCAAGTGAAGCACTATAAAATAATGCCCAATCAATTGGTCTAATGCTATGTTTTTGAATTTGCATAACGCCGATAGCAGCACAAGCCAATAAAACCAATGGTAAATTATTATTGAAATTAGGATTATTAATCGCCTTGTAAAGACCGATCCCCAAAAGAAAAAATGGAGTAAAAACTAAGAAAAAATCAAGAGTTATAAGAGATTTGAGGTTAAAGGTTAAATTTGTAGGAACTGCAAGATAATTTGCAACAGTATCCATTTCAAGATAAAAATCAGATATATTTTGGAAAAGTCCTTTAAATTTTAATATCGAAATAATAGCTGCTATAAAGCATATAAAAACAAAAAACTCTCTTAAAAATTTTCTAAATACTTTTTTGAAATTTATTTTTTGGATATTTATTAAATCAATACAAAATATAATGCCTATGCCTAATGCGGCATAAATAACCTGGGAAGGCTCGATCATAAAAGCTAGGCATGATAGAAGCCAAAAAATAATTAAAGGCTTTAAATTATTCTTATCACGAGAGTAAATATAGGAAAAAATTAAAACAAAGGGCAATAAATGCCTTTCAGGTTGCGGATAGATTAATTGATTATTCGCCGGAATATTGCCAATTAATAATAACAGAGTAATAAAAATTATTGAAAAAGATGAAATTCTTGTTATAGATTTTAAATAAAAAATAAAAAAACTAAAAAAAATAAACGAAACTGACGCGAATAAAAATTTCCCCAATGGAAAAGGAAAGTCAAAAATATAGCTAAAACCATAGGGGTACCAAAAATCCTTGAAAGGAATCAGGCCCTTTTTTATCATATAAGCCCATGTCACTGAGTTATCCGAGTCCCAATTAGGAACAAGCATCCCATTCCATGTAATAGAATGTCTTGGATAGTCATTGCTCAGATCTGGAAAAAGATAAATAAATATCAAAATATAAGGCAGAAAATCTGAAAAACTAAAGGTAATCGAAACTTGATCTTTTTTTATAACTTTAAACTTTTTCTTATTTATAGAAGCAAATAAAAAAGCAATAATTATTACAAAAAATGTCATAGAGTATAAAAAGAGAGAATTTGGAATTAATGACTTTCCAGAATAAGCCGCAAGACCTATTGCTTTATCTACATGAATTTGGCCTATATTAGAAGCAGCAATCAATTGGGATAAGACTATAAAAACAAAGGGGATTAACATTAAGACCCATAAGAAAGAATTAAATTGATTTTTAAAACAATACAAAACACTTATAAAGAGTGATACGTAGAGTAATAAATATATATATTTTAATTTACTCATTAATTTAAAAATCTTATGAATAGGGGGTGAAAAAATTAAATGCACTTTATATGGTAGGTTTGACACTAGGCTAATATTTTTACCTGAAAAAAGTTCAATATATTCATTATTTAAATTGGTAATTTTCCCATTAAAAATCTTCCATTTACCTAAGTCAGCAGGGAATATTATAAAGTCGTGACCGACAGGTGATTTAATGGTAATTTTAAAAATTTTTATTCTTGCATTCTCAACACCAGGAACTAGATCAAACCTCAGATAATCAATTTCTTCATTTATTCCGTGAAAATAATATTGACTTCGTTGATTGGGCATTATATTCACTGATATAGGAATCTGATGTTGATTATTAATCCACAAATTTGCTTGACCAGCAGCACTGACACTCATATCAGTGATAATTGAACCGCTATCTAAATTAATTTTCTCCTTCATGATTAAAATAAACAGCAAAAAAAATAAAGCAGCAATAAAGCTAACAACAATAAATAAATTAATAAGAGGCCTTTGATTATCCTGTAATAAAATGCCCTTAGTGAAATGCTTAAATATACTCATATTTAAATTTTTGTAAAAACGATTGAGTCTTGACACCAAATAATGTCTTCTGTGAGACCAGCCGAATATAAGTATGCTACGAAATTTACTTTTAAGCTTAATGTTAAAGCCATTCTCTTGATTGCGTCTAAGGTAAAAGTAACAGCAATTGCAGGCTGATTAGATTATGAACAAAATCCTGGGTTAATATCATGATTAAATGTATATGAGGTGTCTTGTTGAATATAGATTTTGTCAAGAAATTTATCTTCCATTTTTTTCTTATGATTTTCAATTATTCTTTCTAAGTGAAAAATAGAATTCGTACCCATCACTGCCAGACTCAAAATCAATTTTCATATCAATAAATTTCATTTCAATAATATCCAAAAGAAGTTTTTTGAAAGATGCATATTCGAAGTACCACGCATGAACATCAACATATTTGTCATGTAAAATATACTCATCCATTAAAGCTTTAGCTTCTATTACGCTATGAGCAAAAGTCAAATCGCTTTGGTCCATATTGCCAGGCCACACAATGCTTCCACTCTTATTTGCATGTAGTGAATACGCATCGTAAATAACTCCAGGAGAATGTCTTTTCCTTTTTTCAATGTGCGCCTGAAGGACTTGGCCGGTAGTAGTAAGTGGTTTCATTGCATCAAAACAAAATCTTTTATCTGGTACTACTAGCGATAAAATACCATTACTTTTAAGAAGATTTTGACAGTCAATTAAAAATTGAATGAGATCTGGAGTATGTTCAATAACATGAGATGCTATAACATAATCATAATAATTATTTTTACTTATAGCCGCATACAACCCTTCCGAGCCTAATATATAGTCAACATGCTCTATCAAATCTATTTTTACACCCCAGGCTTGATATTTTTCCTTAAGCTCTTCCGAGCTAAGATGATCAACAATTTGAATATTCCACCCCTCTCGTTTAGGGGCAATAGGGTTATAGCTTGGCCCAATCTCCAACCCAAGCAAGCTTTTATTATCTATGAGCTTTAAAATTTTTTTTGATCTGCTATTAGCCAAAATAATTCCAATCTCTTTAATTGATCTACAAAACTGGGACACTATTAGTGAGCGTATTTAACCCCTCAATATCTTGCAATTTATTGCACTCTAATGATGTGACGAAATAACCCGATTTTCTTGAAATTGTTGCGAACACTCTCTCAAAGGCGTGTGCAAGTGTTCCATCTTGCTTTCCATTCTCATCTTCAAACTCTAAAGAACTATTTCTTAAAATCTTGATTGGTAATAAGGCCTTTGGAGAAAACCAAAACATTGAACCAGCAAAAAATCCCAAATATGGATCAATACTATTTTCCAGCAATTTTACTTCAATCAATATATTTTTTACCATTGATAAATTTGCCCCCCAAAATTTTTTATTAGTTAGATAAAAATCATAAGGTCCCATCATGCCAATTTTTTGCGTTTCAAATATTGAACATATCTTTCTAGCATTAATTGCACTACCAATTATCTTAGAATACAAAAGAGATCTCCACTTATTCCCATTTTGGCTATATTTGCTTTTCTTTGTATGAAGTTTAAGGACACAGATATATTTATCAAAGACGCCTTCGTTATACAATGATACAAAGGGCCCAATATCTCTTCCACGATTTGGAAAAACGCAGACAGTTAAGGATTCCGGTATTTTTGATGCCAATTCAAAAATTCTTGGTATATCACCCTCAAAAGGCGTTGTGATGTATAGGTCAAATGGGTCGCTTATAGCCCTTAAGTACTTCATGATTTCTTCAAGTAAATCGATATAATAAACATGAATTAAAACGGCAATCTTAACGTTTGACTTCTTAACATTAGGATAAGTACATTTTTTATTTTGCAAAAATAGTTCTTTTTTTTGCACTTTTTTATGAAAAGTATTTTTTTTAAATTTAAGAAAATTTATCCCCGATAGATCGAGGGATTTCAAATCAATTGAATGGGGATTGTTTTCTAACACTTCTTTTTTTAAAATTCCAAATTGCTTTGCAATGTCGACAGCTGCAAAATGAGTCCAATTTATTCCATTCCAATCTTTTATAGCTCCATTAATATTCTTCAGGTCAATAGTTTCAAATAACCTCCTTATCCATAGAATATTTATGAGTATTCTTTTCAAGAAATTAGATTTATAAAGACAAATTGCTGTCACACCATTTTTTAATATTTCCTGAGATAGTCCCAACTCATATCTATGGATAACCTCATCCTTGCTATTTAGCGGATTTATTCCAATAAAAAACTCTTTAAACCAATTAGAATTAATAACCGATCTATCTATAGAAATTAAATATGATTGCAAATGCCATCGAAATTGCCTCGACTCAGTCAGCCCTATTATTTGAAATTTTTTAAGGCCTTCTATTAGTCTCAATAAAGTATTTTTAAACTTTAGTACATCTACAATAAAAAAGCTTGAATTTATTAGAGTAACTGTTCCTACGTTTTCACCAGAATCTGATAGAGCAACCAAACCAACCTTATAGCTATAGAAATCATATCCAATATTAGGGCGAATTATTATCGTTACATTCCTATTAGATTCAATCTTAAAGTTACTAATTGAGCTGGTTGAAACTAGAATAATTCGATCAAAAACAAAAGAAAGGCTTTGTAATAAAGCGAATAAATTCTTATCTTGATCACCATACTTATTATAGTAGGCTAAAATAGCGATATTCTTAAGATTTTGCGTATTCAACTTAGATAAATTTCTTATAGAACCATTTTGTTACTTTATATAGTCTAGGAAATTTCGACAGCTTAAATGACACTTTACGCGCAAAAGAGCCCAACGACTTATAATGCATAAGGTTATGCAGTTTCAAGCTCGTATCTGCGGTTTGATCAAGAAATACAGAATCGTTATTTGTATTCATAATTTCTATTACCTTTTGAATTACTTCTTTAGATTTATTTTGAAAGTTACTTTTTGATGAAAAAAATGCGCTGCGATAAGTAGCCTCAAGATATTTTGACCCCCATTTAATATCAGGCTCAAGATGACACCCCTCTCCCCATTCATTCCATGCATTAATAAAAATGAAGTTATCATCTGCCTTATGATATTCTCTTGTATAAGCTCTCAAATACGAAAGCCATTCGCCATACAAATCAGGCGAAGCATTAACAACAATTGTAGGCGTATTTTGCCGTCTAGCAGTGTTATCCCAACTGGGCATAATTCCCCTATACAGCTTAAATTTAGGAAAAGTTCTAGCCAAACTTTGGGTAACTATTTTTGAATAATCTACTATTCCACCTGAAAAATTACGATTGTTTATTACCGGCATATGATCTGGATGATTTTGTGGTCCACTAAATTTATGAGGTGGAAACTCTACCAAAGCATCTGCTCCCACCTCAGCCGGATCAAAAATGTCGTAGAAATCAACAGCGCAAATGTATAATCCTTCAATCCCATATTCTTTAACAAGGGTTCTCCATTTATTAATCATTTTTTTTGGCTCTGGAAGCGCTTTTGCTCTATAAACAAGGAGTAAAGGCTTTCCATTTACTTTTATATATCGGGAATCCTTCAAATACGGAATTAGCGATGAAATAAAAGATTCGTCATCTTCTAATGCATACTTTTGCTCCAAAAGAATGCTTTTATCGTCTCCATCCCAAGTCCGAGTCCAATTTTCATTAGCCCAGCATAAACAAAAATTTATATCGATGTCAGACTTGAGAAAGTCCTCTACTGGCTTTTCTAATATTCTGCGCTTACTAAACCAGTAGTGATAAAAACAAAATCCATAAACCCCAAATAATTTTGCTATTTCCGCCTGTTCTTTAATTACCTCAGGATTCGATAAATCATAAAACCCAAAATACTGGGGAAGATGAGGTTGATAATGTCCTTCAAAATTTGGCTTTCCCTGAACAACATTAGTCCACTCTGTAAAGCCATCTCCCCACCATTCAGAATTTTCTTTAATTCGGTGAAATTGGGGCAAGTAAAAAGCAATTAACTTTGCTTCATCTTTAAGCAAGGCTTCATTTTCCACCTCATACAATCCTGACAAAGACTTAAATAACGATGACTTATGATGCATAGAAAATTTTAGCTTCATTAGACGTTTAAAAATATTTTGTGGGCAATTGACCAAACTCCAACTTGCCTTATTAATCTTTCATTGTTGATTATGTACTTTATAGTTGGGTCCCGTGATGGACCTTTTAAGTCAGCACTTGGATCAAAGTATCTATCCTGAGCAAAAACATTCATACACTTTGGAGTTACATGCATTACAAAACTTTTTCTAGATAGACTATTGTCCAATATTCTGCTGCCACCATGCATGAGCTGTGGATGCCAAATAATGGTATCTCCCTTTTTTATGCTTATATTTTGCGCTATTAACATACCCTCATCACATTTTTTTTGTATTTCTGATTGATATGTGGACCATAAAAACTCGCTTTGTGGATTTAGCATCCCTTTATCAGCCCTTTCTAAATCTCCAATACTCTTTCTAAAAGAATCACTATCGATAATTTTATGACTCTTTGGAATAACCATCAAAGGGCCAGAATTTGGGTTAATATCCTCAAGTGCGAGCCAAACACCAAAGTAGCCATAACCAGGGCAAGTCCAAAAATATGGCGTATCTCTGTGACACTCTTGTGCGCTTCCTCTTTCAAAAAACAAGCTTGTATATAGAGTAGTTTGCTCACCAAATAGATAATCAGTTATTTCTAAAGCTGAATTTTTGCTAAATAATTCCAGCGCAGATTCAATTTTAAGATGAAGATTTACTAATCTTCTATACATACTATTTAAACAATCTTCTCTATCTAATTGATTTGCATATTTAGATAAAGTATGAAGTTTTAATTTTTCATAATCTGATAAAAATTTATCAATATGGCCTGTGTCCAAACTATTCTTTACTACTGTATATCCATTCGTCAGCAGATCGGAAATATTTTCATTATTTGATATCTTATCGAAATTTTCTGCATACCAGTATTTCATATAAACATCCTCAATTTATCTGTCATTCTGATTAAACAGCTTTTTGATTACCTATTTGCCATACAAAATGGCTTGGTTAATTCCTGTGAACATGAATTAAGCATTAAATTTAATTTTACGGATCAAATCATATTGAATACTCTTCAAATGAGAAATTATTTACTTACTCTAACTATAAACATATCGCAAATAAAAGTTATGTTCATCTTTTTTCATTCATTCCCAATTGCAGAGATTGGAAAAATAATATTTTTCTACCAAGCATTTTATATGCTCCATTGAGCTAAGGTGCATAAATATCCTTAAAAAGAACCTAGAAAGCCATAATGTTTTTTTGTATTTCTTACATTAAAAGTAGTCCCTAATGACAAAAATGGCGGGGAAAGGATTCGCTAATTTAGACGTCAAGCATGCTAACACCTTTTAGCGGGCGTGTTGTAAGGGTGGATGGTTTTTTGTTTTTCGCGTAGAAATACTTTATCAATAAATCACTTTAATGAGTTAAAGATTTTAAGGTTAAACCCAAAAATTATTACCAACCAGGCAGGTAATTTTAATGGCGCTTTCCCTTGATATCCTGTGGCTTCAGCTATAATCATAAATTATATGACCTTCACGAATACCTTTAAAGACGGTTTTTTAGAACTTAAAAATGCCTTTATATCGCATGAGCAGTGGCTCTATATGGCGGTACAAGATATTAAGCTAAGATACCGACGCTCCATGATTGGTCCCTGGTGGGTCACTATCTCGACCGGTATCATGGTCTTGATGTTAGGTTTTCTATGGTCGTATATCTTTGGAAGTGACATTCAAACTTACCTCCCCTTCTTTGCGGTGGGCTTTGTGATCTGGGGTTGGATGAGTGGGCAGATATTGGATGCGACGGGAGGATTTTTGTCGTTTCAGGGGGTGATTAAACAAATTAAACTACCCTTCCCCATTTTTACGCTAAGACTTAATGTAAGACAGCTTATTATCTTAGCCCACAACTCGCTTATCATTGCGCTTGTTTTATTATTGTTTGGTCAAGGATTCTCATGGGTGAGTCTCATCACCATCCCTAATCTCTTACTTATACAACTTAACCTCACATTGCTTTCGATTGTGGTGACTATCTTTTGTAGTCGCTACCAAGATATGTCGCAAGTGGTCAATGTGGGCACACAGATCGTCTTCTTTTTTACACCCATTTTATGGCAGGTCGATACCCTTAAAAATAGAATGTATTTGGCTGAGAAGAATCCCATTTACCATTGGATCGAAATATTAAGGTCACCTCTTTTGGGTCATTTACCAAGTGCTAACGATTACCTCTGGTCGGTTGCCTCTCTTATCTTCTTATCCATCCTAGCGACTTATTATTTAGGTCGCTACCGCTCACGCATTGCGTATTGGTTATAGATCATGGCATCCATCAAACTTCATCAAGCAGGCGTTGAGATTCCCATCTACTCCAATCATCACCGGTCGATTAAGAATTCTTTTTTAAAAAAATTCTCAAAAAATGAAACCTCCATTCATTCCGTCAAAGCACTTCATGACATCAATTTAAATCTTAAAGATGGTGATCGTTTAGGTGTAATGGGTCCTAATGGATCCGGAAAATCCACACTTCTTCGCACCATCGCTGGTGTCTACCAACCCACCTCAGGAAGTATTGAGGTGAAGGGTCGCATTGCGTCCCTCATTGATATTTCTTTAGGGATGGATATGGAGGCCACGGGTTTTGAGAACATTCGTATGCGTGGCATCATGATGGGACTTTCTTTAAAAGAAATTAAGTCCATGGAAGAGGAAATTGCTGACTTTACAGGCTTAGGCCAAGCTTTAGAGATGCCCATTCGCACTTACTCATCAGGCATGCATATGCGTTTAGGTTTTGCGGTGTCGACCGCAGTTGATGCCGATATTATTTTAATGGATGAGTGGTTGAGCGTAGGCGATAGTGAGTTTATTTTAAAAGCTGAAGCAAGATTGCATGACTTTATTAAACGATCATCCATCCTTGTGATCGCATCTCACTCAGAAGCGCTCATTCAAAAAACCACCAATCAAACTTTGTTACTGTCTAAAAATTAAAAATAGAACTCGCTTTGTTCTGGTATTTTTAATTCATTAAACATTTTACGTAAATTTTGTTGGGTAGGGTTTTTAACCAACAATTCAATTTTAACAATCCTAAAAATTTTATAAATTCGATCAAATAAAAAGTGGGTCGGATTGCATCCAAAATCTTTAGTTAAGAGTAATGATTTTTTTCTAAAAATAAATTGCATCAATTTTTTGATGGTCATAAAAAAATTCAAATGACGCAAACGAAGATATCTATAGAGGATGAGTCCTTTTTCGAAGACATTTGGCTCATACAAGGATTTAATATAAGTTTTGTGTTTGACAAACCACTGTGTCATACCCACTTCATATTTTTGAATGATAGCCTTTCTATCATCGACTAATTCGACTTTATTCCACCAATCACTAAACACTTTCGACTGAATGAGTTGCTTCCCAAAAAAAGAAAAAAAATAGCTCTGGATATGATAGCTGGGTGCCGAACATGAAGTGATGCCATAAAACCCTTCTTGATTAATATGAAACAAATATTTTTTATATAATTTTTTAGGATCCAAAGTCAGAAATGAACTATTAAAAAAAATTAAATGGTCTACATCTGAAATATGATCAAGTGCGCTTAAGCCTGTCTTGTATGAATAAAAATCATACCCCTTATTTTCTCGTACGATAACCTTTGCATAGGGTTCAAGTTTTTTAGAGTCCATTGCATTGAGATGCGTTGAAACAAATATGATGTTTTCTGTGAAGCGATGAATATATTTCACGTGATCAAAAAGATTTTTAGTGAGATGACCTTTTTGATGATAGTGTGCAATGATAAAAGCTATTTTTTTATTGTCAGACATATGCTCGCCTTTGATACAATCATACAACCTAAATCTTCTTTAAAAGAACCATGATCCCAGTTATTTTTAATATTCATGTTGAGCCTGATGAAAGAGTGATTCCATATCAAAAAAAACGCTGGCTGGGATATGAAAATCTCCATAGCTTTTTAAATACATTTAGAACTAAACTTGAAAATGCCACTGGCAAGCCTGTTCAATTTAATTGGTTGTTTCGACTTGACCCTCAAATTAAAGAGGTTTATGGGTCATATGATTGGGCTTTGAAACATTACAGCATACTTATTGATGAGTCCAAAACATTAGGTGATGATTTTGGTATCCACATTCATAGCTGGCGCCCACATCGATCTTGGTTTAGAAGAACATGGATTGCTGACTTCTCTGATGAAACTTGGATTAAAGAGTGTGTGCAAAACGCTCATGAAACTTTTTATAAATATTTTAAGTTTTTACCAACCTACTTTTCATTTGGTGATCACTTCATGACAGATAAGCTACTCTCTCAACTTGAAGATTTAGATTTTCGTTGTGATGTCACCATGTACCCCACGAGACCTCGCATTAAACGGTTTGTTGAAAAAGAATTATCTGTAGGATTTTTACCTGGCTTTGAAAACACGCCTCGCAAACCATTTAAACCATCTCAGGCTGACTTTACAAAACCTATTGAAGGTGATGAAAGAAAGATTTGGCAGATTCCCGTAAGTGTTGCATCCTCAAAAACTTCCGGCCAAGATTACCCTGAAAAGCTTCTTCTTGGCATACCGTTTGATCGAATACCTAAAATTGTAGAAGATGCACTTTCACTGTCTTATCCTTATTTGCTGGCAGAAATGAGAACTGATGTGAGAATGGATCAATATAACCGCACGCAATTTGAACTTGCTTTAGAGTATTTGCTTCATCATTCATCTATTAAAGATATGAATTTTTTAGGGATGAATATATTCATCGACCATTTAGAAAATACAAATTACAAATCGTTTGACTACGCTTAAATCTACGAATAAATTTTGATGTATCTAATTAAAATATGTAGCTTCAGTAAAATTCTTAGCAGTCTCATCTTTAGCTGACAAAGATACATCTTTCACTGGCCATTTAATTCCAATCATTTCATCATCCCAGCGAATAGCACACTCATGTTCTTTGCTATAAAAGTCGGTCGTCTTATATAAAAATTCTGCGGTGTCACTTAAAGTTATAAAACCGTGCGCAAATCCCTCTGGAATCCAGAGTTGTTTTTTATTATCAGCAGATAATATTTCACCCACCCATTTGCCGAATGAAGGGGACGATTGTCTTAAATCAACCGCAACATCAAAGACCTCACCCTGAATCACGCGAACAAGTTTTCCTTGTGCTTTAGAGGGTAATTGATAGTGAAGTCCACGTAACACGCCTTTGACTGACTTTGAGTGATTGTCTTGTACGAAAAGAATTTTACGGCCTAAAGCTTTTTCGAATTTATTTTGATTAAAACTCTCAAAGAAAAACCCTCTGTCATCACCAAATACTTCGGGTTCAATAAGCAATACATCAGGAATGTTTAAAGGGGTTACTTTCATGCCTTACAGAATTTTTTCATTTAAGACGCGCTGGAGATACCGCCCATATCCATTTTTTGAGAGTGGTGCAGCTAACATCTCTAATTGAGATGCGTTAATCCAACCACGTCGATAACTAATTTCTTCAGGGCACGCGACCTTTAAGCCCTGACGATTTTCGAGTGTGGCAATGAATTGACTCGCTTCTAATAATGAATCATGTGTGCCCGTATCAAGCCAAGCGTAACCGCGACCCATGATCTCGACATTCAATTTTTGTTTTTCTAAATAAAGCCGATTAAGATCCGTGATTTCTAATTCACCGCGAAGTGATGGTTTTAAACTTTTAGCCATAGCGACGACATCTTTATCGTAAAAATAAAGTCCTGTCACCGCGTAATTTGATTTAGGATTTTTTGGTTTTTCTTCTAATGATAAAACTTTATTAGACTTATCGAATTCAGCGACACCATAGTGCTCAGGGTCGTGCACATGATAAGCAAACACAGTCGCACCACTTTCACGCTTCATGGCGTTCACTAATAACTCATTAAAATCGTGCCCATAAAAAATATTGTCTCCCAAAACTAAAGCCGATAAATCATTCCCAATAAATGTATCGCCTAAGATAAAGGCCTGCGCTAAACCATCTGGGGACGGCTGCACCTTGTATGAAATATTAAGACCCCACTGATTACCATCACCGAGCAAGGATTCGAAGCGTGGTGTGTCATCGGGGGTTGAAATAATAAGGATGTCTTGAATGCCCGCTAGCATTAAAGTACTTAGCGGATAATAGATCATGGGCTTGTCGTACACGGGGAGTAATTGTTTTGAGATGCTCTGTGTCACAGGATACAAACGTGTACCCGATCCACCCGCGAGTATGATGCCTTTTCTTTTTTGTATGTTCGCCAATTAAATAATTTCCTTTAGGATCCTTTTAACTTCCGATTCCCAATGCGGTAATTCTAGCATGAAGGTCTTTTTCAATTTCTCTGTATTGAGCTTAGAATTTAAAGGTCGCTTGGCAGCAGTGGGATATTCTGATGTTAGTATCGGATG
>Ga0315903_10007679_pt1 | contig 13456 bp, 17 predicted proteins | sample LakEriMetagenome_7_FD_203524 | JGI IMG/M metagenome (GOLD analysis project Ga0315903, IMG submission 203524) | Freshwater fungal communities from buoy surface, Lake Erie, Ohio, United States - Buoy 2 MA119 | ecosystem: Environmental > Aquatic > Freshwater > Lake | place: USA: Lake Erie, Ohio...
CGGTAACAAGAGGTGGTGGAGGTGCTGGATCAAATTCTGGAACTGTTGGTGATGGAACTGGTGTTAATACTGGTGGAGGTGGTACTGGTAGTTATACAGGAACTGGTGGAAATGGAAATTCTGGTGTAGTTATATTAAGGTATCCATCATATGCAACTTTAAATATTGGAGCAGGATTAACATCCTCAACTCAAACAGTAGCAAGTAATAAAGTTACAACTTTTACAGCAGGTTCTGATAGCGTATCGGTGGTGATATAAATATGGCACATTATGCATTTTTAGATGAAAATAACATAGTTACAGAAGTTATTACTGGTAGAAATGAAGATGAAGTAGTAAATAATATTAATAATTGGGAAGAATATTATGGCTCTATTAGAAATCAAAGATGTTTAAGAACTTCATACAATGGTAATATTAGAAAGAATTATGCAGGAATAGGTTATACTTATAATGAAGAATTGGATGCTTTTATACCGCCAAAACCAAGTGGCAACTACATTTTAAATGAAAGCACATGTCTTTGGGAAGAGGTAGCAGAATAATATGGCATCAGCACAAATATTGACTAGTGGAAAAGCCTTATATGCTTATAATGGTACAGAATGGGTACCTTTAAATACTACTGGAAATTTAGTTAATTCTACCCGCTGGCAAAAAGTTGTAGCAGGTGGAGAAACATCTTTATCTGGTAATGATGATAATGGAGAATCTTTAATTTATACCCCTGGATTTGAACAGGTATATCTTAATGGTGTTCTATTAGCAAGAGATGCTGACTATACAGCAACCACAGGAACCACTATAACAGGTCTTACAGCCCTAACAGCGGGGTATATAGTAGAAATCATAGCCTATAACAATATAAATGTAGGAAATACATATACACAAACACAAATAGATAATAAGATTGCTAATACATTTACTAGATGGGTAGAAACATTAAGTGCTTCTGCAACTGTATTAAGTGGATTAGATGATAATTCAAATACTCTTTCTTATACCCCTGGTTTAGAACAAGTATATGTTAATGGAATTTTATTATTACCTTCTGAATATACTGCTACAAGCGGATCTAGTGTAGTGCTCTCAGAAGCGGCGGTATCTGGAGATGTAATTCAAATTTATACCTTAAAGAATTTTAGAGTTCCTAATACTTATACTATTGCACAAACTGATGATCAATTTTTAACTAAGATTAGTGCTAGTAGCACATATTTAACACAGGCTGCTGGAATTACTGCAGCAACAGCCTCTGCTACATATGCTCCTACGGCTGCTGGTGGGTTAGTTCAAATTATACCAACTTCTATCGCTGCAACTGGTGGCAGTGGTTCAATTTCTTCAACAGGAGCAGTATCCTTTACAGGTTCAGTTTCATCAATAAGTTTAAATGGTATATTTAATTCTTCTTACGATAGTTATTTAATAATGTATTTTGGTGATGGATCTACAACTGCAGCAAATTTACAATTTCGTATGAGAGTTGGTGGAACTGATAATAGTACTGCAGGTTCTTATATATCACAATCTGTTCAGGGAAATAGCACTACCGTTGCTGGTGTTAGAGAAACTACTACTTATGGAGTTCTTGGGCAAGTTGGTAGTGGAAATCCAAATGCTTTAGATATGAAACTTTTTAAACCATTTTTTGCTGAAAAAACTGCAATATTAGCACAGATGCAACAAGCAGAAGATGTATCTCGTGTTCGTAATATGTCAGGTATTCATAATCAAAATACTTCTTATGACGGAATAACATTTTTTACTAATACTGGAACATTTACAGGAACTATTCGTGTCTACGGATATAGGAATTAAGGGGGGTATAAATAATCATGGCTAGATCAAGAGATATATCAAAGGTTTTATCTTCTAATACTACACTGGCTACTGACGCTGAGGTGGCTTCTACATATCAGACTAAAGCATTGAACCAGTTCCCTAATAGAAACATTATTATTAATGGTGATATGCAGATTGCACAACGCGGTACTTCTGTTTCATCAGTAACTTCTGGTGGATATTTAACTGCAGATAGATGGAACGAAGGCATAACCACTCAAGGTACTTGGACTATATCTGTTGAAAATGATGCACCAACTGGTTCAGGTTTTCGTAAATCATTAAAATGGTTATGCACAACAGCCGATGCTTCACCTGCTGCTGGAGATAATTTACAATTCTTTACAACACTTGAAGGTCAAAATCTTCAAACAATTAAAAAAGGTACAGCAGCAGCCGAACAATTAACTCTTTCTTTCTGGGTTAAATCAAATGTTACTGGTACTTATGTTGCTGAACTTTATGATAATGATAATACTCGTCAAACATCAAAACAATATACAATTTCTGCATCTGGTGTTTGGGAATATAAAACAATTACTTTTGCAGCAGATACTACTGGTGCTTTTGATAATGATAATGCTTTAAGTCTTTATGCTATTTTTGGTTTAGGTGCAGGAAGTAACTTTACTTCTGGTACTTTACAAACTTCTTGGGCTAGTGCTACTACTGCTAATCGTTTTGTTGGTCAAGTTAACGTTGCATCAGCAACTAACAACTATTGGCAAGTAACTGGTATTCAACTTGAAGTTGGTGCTACTGCTACACCATTTGAGTTTAAAACTTTTGCACAAAGTTTAATAGAGTGTCAAAGATATTATCAAAAAAGTTATGCCCAAGGAACTAATCCTGGAACTGCATTAGATTACGCTGGATTGGTAATATGGTCTTCAATAACAACAGGTGCTTACGGAAGTGCAATACCTATTTATTTAAAAACAACTATGAGAGCAACACCAACTGTAACTATATATAATCCAGAGACAGGTGCTACTGGAAGTATTAGAGGACTTAGTGCTGGTACTAATTTTGCTGGAACTGCTGAATATATTGGACAAAATAGTTTTGCAATTTATGCTACAGCAACACAATCTCCTGCTGGATATTTAATTGGTGCTCATTATGTAGCGGTGATAGAATTATAATATGTATAAAATATTGCTAATAAACAATAGACAAATATTACAAAGAATATCAGACAGTGCCTCCATTCCTTTTGATGAAGCAAACAATGATTATCAAGAATATCTGCAATGGATTTCAGAGGGTAATGAAGCAGAAGAATATAGTCTAGAGGGTATATAAAACTAAAAGGAGATATAATTAATATATGAGTAAAGCAAGAGAAATGGCAGATCTTATTACTACCGTCCAAGCATTGGACGTAGACAATAATCCAGATATATATTTGAATATGGGAGGTTAAAATGGCAAAAAATTATAAAATAATTGCACAGGCTTCGCCTGCTGCTACTACAGATACTACTTTATATACTGTTCCTAGTGCAACGCAAGTTGCAATATCTAGTGTTACTATATGTAATCGTGCTGCTACTGCTGCAACCTATAGAATAGCAATGAGACCAAATGGTGAAACGTTAGCAGATAAACATTACATTGCTTTTGGAGCAACTGTTCCTGCAAATGATACCATAGCACTTACTTTGGGACTAACTGCAGATGCAGCAGATGTTATAACAGTTTACGCTTCTAGTGCTTCTGTAAGTTTTGGAATATTTGGAAGTGAAATTGTTTAATGGCTGTTACTAAATTTAGTACTTCTAATATATTTGGTGCACAAAAATCTAATAGATCTGGTCAAATTATTTCATCAATTAGGTCTAATCCAATTTCTATAAATGTTGATTATCTTGTTATTGCTGGAGGTGGAGGTGGAAACGCTGGAGGAGGTGGTGCAGGTGGATATAGAACATCTACAGGAACATCTGGTGGTGGCAGTTCCGCTGAAACTATTCTAAATATAACCGAATCTAATCATACAATAACAGTTGGATCTGGTGGTACTGGTGGAAACCCTAATGGATCAGCAGCAGGAAATGGTGAAAATTCTGTATTTTCTTCAATTATTTCAATTGGAGGAGGTCGTGGATTTTATGGTAATGCCGCTGCACCAACTGGTGGATCTGGAGGGGGTAGAGGAAATTTTGATCCCTCTTCTAGGGTACAAGGAACTTCTGGTCAAGGATACGCTGGTGGAATTGGTAGTGAGTCTCAATATGCTTTTGGAGCAGGTGGTGGTGGGGGTGCTGGAGGACTTGGCGGTAATGGAACTGGTAGTGTTGGTGGTAGTGGAGGATCTGGAGTTGCTTCAAGTATAAGTGGATCTTCTGTTACTAGAGCGGGTGGAGGTGGAGGTTCAATATTTTATGGAACTGGTGGATATGGAACAACTTCAGGTAGTGGTGGTTCTGGAGGAGGCGGTTCTGCTGTAATAGGAGCATCATCAGTAGGTGGTGCTGGAAGTACTAATACTGGTAGTGGTGGTGGAGGGACTGGTAGTACTGGTGGAAGCCAAGGAGATATGGGAGTTGGTGGTAATGGTGGTTCAGGAATAGTAATAATAAAATTTCCAGATACATTTACACTTACAGTTGGTGCGGGTTTAACTTCAACAAATTTTACTTCAGGTGGCTTTAAAACTTATACTTTTACATCAGGAACGGGAACGGTGATTTTTTCATAATGGCACATTACGCATTTTTAAATCCAGACAATATTGTTACAGAAATAATAACAGGTGTTGACGAAGAAATTATACAAACAGATTTAGATGGCACTCAAGTTGGTGGATCATCAGAGGCTTGGGAAACATTCTACGGTAACATTAGAAATCAAGTATGTAAAAGAACTTCTTATAATGGTAACTATCGTAAAAACTATGCTGGAATAGGTTATAAATATGATCAAGAAAAAGATGCTTTTATACCCCCAAAACCTTTTAATAAATGGGTATTAAACGAAGATACTTGTAGATGGGAATCCCCAGTTCCATACCCAAGTGATGACAAAAGGTATGTATGGAATGATAATAAAGGGATATGGGAAGAATTAATTACAGACTAGTCTTAATGCTATAATAAGTAAGGGTGAAGTAATTTAATGGCAACTAAGATCCAACTTCGAAGAGGTTTAGCCTCATCTTGGACTTTTGAAAACCCTGTTCTTTCTAGCGGTGAAATAGGTCTAGAAACAGATACTAATAAACTTAAAATTGGTGACGGTATAACTTTATGGAATAGTTTAAATTATTTTGCTATTCCTTATATAAATTCAGCATCATCTAGTCTTGTTACATATGTAGATAATAGAATAAATAGTTTAATAGATGCTTCTCCTGGTACCCTCGATACCCTGAACGAATTGGCAGCAGCCATTAATGACGACCCAGCATTCTTCTCAAACATTAGCACAACCATAGTCTCAGCCTCTGCCTCAGCCTTTAATTCAGCCTCTGCAAATACCACACAACAGATCAATGCAGCCTCTGCAGTGTTCTTGACCCAGTCTTCTGCATCTGCTCAATATGTACCTTCTAACTCTACTGGTATAGAGTACATTCAAGATGCTGTATCTAGTTTATTTAACCATGGTTTCCATTCAAACTTAATAGCAACTTATAATGATGCAAGCAATAGAATTCAACTTACTGCAGGTCCAACCGAAAACTCTGTTTTACAATCAGAAATAGAAGTTATACCACTTGATGATCTATCTCCACAATTCAACGGTGTACAAAGTAGATTTTTACCAACATATCAAAGTGCAAGTGTAGCAATTACAAATCCTTTAAAACTTTCAATTTCAATTAATGGTATAATACAATCAGTAGACTTTCCCGAAACTGTCTGGCAATCAATGGTTCCAAGAAAAGGTTTTAGGATAGACGATGAAGGATATATAGCATTTGCAGGACCTGTTCCAACTGGAGCGACATGTGATGCTACAATAGTATCAGGGCCATCTACTACAACAAGAACAAGGATATATCCGTTCAGAGCGATAGATATAGCCTTGGGAGGATAAAATATGTCAAGAGAAATATTAGAAAGATTAGATTACACTTTCACACCATCAACAAGAACTATTGTTATTAACAATAAATTTATTCCTAGAGAAAAATTAACATTAATTACAAATGTTACAACTAATCAAGTAATCTATAACTTCTCTGACCCAGCACTAAAAGCCACATCATACAGCAACTCTATCAACTCATCAATGGTAGAAACAACAACCATAGTTTTAAATTACAATACTACATCAATGTCTTCTACAGACAAATTACAAATAATTATTGATGAATATGAAGAAAGATTTTTACCAGCCGAATCTTATATTGACGCAACTAATAAACTTCGTGTAACTACACCACAAGCACTTATTGATACTGACTTTGAATATGGTACACAGATTACTAAATGGGAAAACTTATCTATGATTAACCAAAGACCATTTGCCTTTACTACAGCAATTCAAATCCCTAACATTTCATCCATGACGATGAACACAAACTCTAGAACAGTTACTGTTGTGCTATCTTCTGGAACCTTTCCAGCAAACGGTACTGCAATATTTGTTCAAGATTCATTCTTAAGTATTGCAAATGGTAATTTTATCATTGAATCTGGTGGTGGATCAAACACTGCTACATATACAGCACGTGCTGCAAATACAACAGCAGTTACTGCTATATATGATGCTAATAAAACTGCTATATTCCAAGGAACTCTTTATACAAGTGCTGCAATTGGAGGAACTCCAACATGGTCATTTTCTGGAACTCAAATTACTGCAACAACTACAGTTCCTCATGGATTATCAATTGGTAACGAAATTGTAGTAACAGGAACAACCGCAACAACAAATCCACCTAATGGATCTTTCATTGTAGCAACTATAGTTAGCCCAACTCAATTTAGATTTTATGCAGCAGCAACACCTACTGGAACCATAGCAAGTGGAACAATATATAACCTACCTCAAGGACAAGTTTTACATCGTCCAACTGATGGTGGAGTTATCTTCTCAAGTAACTCAAGTTCTAACTATGAACAAATGGTTCGTCAAACTCGCCGTTATTTCCGTTATCAATCAGGTAAGGGAATTCAAGCAAGTTCTGGAACAATCTTAAAACCAAACTTACAATTAGATTCTGTTACAGCAGTAGGAAACTTAGTAACAGTACAAACTAAAGAAAAACACAATATACTTCCAGGAACATCTATTACAATGAGTGGATGTTTAGATCCTGTTTATAACGGAACATTTACAGTAACATCTGTAACTGGATTCAATACTTTCCAATACACAACAGCAACAACCCCTTCTGCAAACGTTGGTTCAGGTCCATACTATGTTGCAGTAAACGGATGGTATGGTGCACAAAACCGCTTAGGTATTTTTGATAGTCAAAATGGTTTATTCTTTGAATTTGATGGACAAACATTATTTGCAGTAAGAAGATCATCTACTTTTCAATTAGCAGGTAGACTAAGTGTTACAAGTGGTTCAAATACAGTAACTCAAACAACTGCTTCTTTCCCAACTATATTTTCAAAACAATTAAATCCTGGTGATTACATAGTAATTCGTGGACAATCATATAAAGTACAAGATATTGCTTCTGATACTTCTATGACAATTAGCCCATCTTATAGAGGAGCAACAGCAACACATATTATTGCTTCTAAGACGGTAGATACAAAGATTCCTCAATCTCAATTTAATTTAGATAAAATAGATGGAACTGGATTATCTGGATATAATATTGATTTATCTAAGATGCAAATGTTTTATATTGATTATTCTTGGTATGGTGCAGGATTTATTCGCTGGGGTGTAAGAGGCCCTAAAGGTGACGTTCTATATGTACACAAACAACCAAATAACAATTTAAATAGCGAAGCATATATGCGTTCTGGTAACTTACCAGCAAGATATGAAAGCCAAACATTCCCATATGTAACTATGATTACATCAAATGTTGGTGCTTCCGACACAGTATTAAACGTTTCAAGTACTGCGGGATTCCCACCAAGTGGAACTCTTTGCATTAGAGATGCAAGCAAGTATGAATATGTTAACTATACAGGAGTTTCTGCAAGTGCATTTAGTGGTTTAACTAGAGCACAAGCAGGTTTAACAACAAACCAATCAGTAACAGTAGCAAGTGGATCAAATAGTGGAACTATTGGTTCTGCATCTGGTTTACAAATTGGACAAAGAGTTGTAAGTACAGCCTTTCCAGAAGGAACATTCTTAACAAATATTTCAGGAACAACTCTAACATTTAGCAACGCTGCTTTATCAAGCAACCCTACTGATGTTCTATTCCCACCAATGGGTGCAACAAGCGGTCAATCATTTACCTACTCTGCAACTGCTCCAGTAGTTGTTGAACAAGCATTCCCAACATTTGCTCCAACAATAAGTCACTGGGGTACTTCTGTAATTATGGATGGTAGGTTTGATGATGATAAATCCTTAGTATTTACATATGGACAAACTACATTTACATCAGTACCAGCATCTTCATCTAGAGCACTTTTCTCAATTCGTGTTGCTCCATCTGTAGACCAAGGTGTAGTAGGTGCTTTTGGTGCAAGAGAACTTATTAACAGAATGCAGTTAGTTCTTCGTGCACTAGATATTACAACAAGTACATCAAGTGCTAATCTTTTGATTACTGCAATATTAAACGGTACTCCTTCTTCAACTACAGCATGGACAAATGCTGTAAATAACGTAACTACAGTACAAAATTCAAGTCTTGCACAAATTGCAAACTATGCAGGTGGAAGCACAACAGTATCTGGTGGTGAAGTAACTGCAGGTTTCTTCGTAGGAACTGGTGCTAATAGCGTTGATCTTAATACAGTTCGTGATTTGGGTAACTCTATTCTTGGTGGTGGATCTACAAACTCTAATACAAATATTTATCCAGATGGACCAGATACATTAACAATTGTTGTAACAAACCTAAATACATCAGCATCAGCAAGTGTATTGGGACGTCTATCCTGGACTGAAGCACAAGCATAGGAGATATTATGCCACTAGATCAATTAACGCATAATGATCCTGATAATCCATTAGAGGTTTCTTCAATTAGAATTAGTCAATTTGGTGGTACTGTTAAGGGATTAGCAGAACCAAGAGTAGATCAGGATGCCGCTACAAAAAGATATGTAGATAATATGGTTCATCCTTTTTTACTGATGGGAGCATAAATGGCAGTAGATTATAGAATTTTAGGACAAGCAAACGTTGCTGGTGCAATTGGAACATATAGTACAGTTGCTGGCCCAGTTGCTACTGGGAGATCTTGGATAGTTTCAACAATTGTAATATGCAATCAAACTGCTAGTGCTCAAACATATAGACTTGCAGTCTCTGGATCAACATCACCTGCTTCATCCGAATTTATTGTTTACGGTTCTACAGTGCCTGCAAATGATACAGTGACACTGACACTAGGTATTACAATGCAGGCTGGTAAATATATAATGGCATCTGGAACAAGCAGTTCCGTTTCAATATCTGTATTTGGTACAGAAATAAGTTAATAATGTCGATCAGACGATCACAGGCATCAGTGTTGTCTGGTATAAATAGTACCCTTACAAATAACATATTAGATACATCTTACTATAGAGTTTCTGCTAAATATATTCCCACAAGAACAGGTTCAGTTACTACCTATGCAACTTCTACTACTTATTCAAGACCAGCAAATGTTCACTTTATTGATATTGCATTAGTTGGTGGTGGAGGTTCATCCGCTCAAACAGTATCGGGACCAAGACGTGGTGCTGGTGGAGGTGGTGGTGCTGTTGTTCAGGTTAATCAATTTTATATTGGAGACTATAATACATGGTATATATTTATAGGTGGAAATGCTACTGGCTCTGTTTATGGTACTGATAACTGTTCTGGAAATTCTTGGGGACATGCAGGAAACCCAACTATTTTTTCTCCTATTTCTAACTCATTTGCTTTAGCAAATTTAACTGGTATTGATCCTAGTAACTTAAGAAGAACTTTGATAGCACCTGGAGGTGGCGGTGGTGGACACCCTTGTGGATCTGCTGGTTCATTTGGTTTAGGCTCTGCTGGTGGTACTGGCTCAAATAATGCAAATAACACTTATGGAATGGTTCCTTATGCTATTGGTGAACCAACATCAGGAAAAGTTGCTTGGCAAGCATATGGAGGTCGTGGAGGTGTTTCTCCTACTACTGGTAGTCCAGGTGGTGGTGGTGGTGGAGCAGGAGGTACCGCTAGTAGTGGTACAGGTGGAGTTGGAATAACATTACAATCACCATTTTCTGCTGTTTGCTATGGCGGTGGAGGTGCTGGTGGTAGCGGTGGTGTTAGTGGAGACTGTGGCGGTGGAAATAATGCTGTTGGAACTAACGGAAGAGGTGGAGGCGGTGGTGCCTCTCCAACAAATTTTGTGGGTAGTAGAACTGGTGGAACTGGGGTAGTTTTAATTAGAGAGTGGTTTTCATCATGAGTGTAAGAAGAATAAATACATCATATATACATTCATTAGATAACAATGTTGCTTATGGAAAATTAAAAACAAAATATAATAATGTTTCTGTTGGATTAGGAAATGCTCAATTTTTTTTAACAAATGGAATATGGACAAGACCTTCAAATGTTGATTTTATTGATATTGCATTAATTGGTGGTGGTGGTGGTGGATCACCAAGTCATGGTGGTGGAGGTGGTGGTGTAGTAACGTATATAAAAAAATATTTTGTAGGAAATGCTACAACTTGGTATTATTGGATTGGATTTGGTGGAGACGCTGGTGGACAAAGTAGTGGAGATGGATTACAGGACACAAATACACATGGTGAAGCAGGTGGTCCAACAATGTTTGGAAATAATGCTAGTATATCTACTTTTGCTTATACGGTAGGAGCAACTCCAAGAAGTGGAAATCTTAACCCAATAAATGATTCAACTATTTTAATTTCACCTGGTGGTGGAGGTGGTGGTCCATCTGGAAATCCTGGATTTTTTGCTGGAACTGGTGGTGGAGCAGGTGCTGGTGCTAGTGGATCTTGGGGAAGGTTAAATGGTGGAGAATATTGGACTACTGGACATGGGTTTAATGGTGGAAGTGCTAGCGGTGCAAGTGCTGGCGGTGGTGGTGGAAGTTGTGTATCAGCAGGAGGAAATGCTTCTGGAAGTACTGGTGGAAATGGTGGACCTGGTGTGACTTTAAATGCACCACTTCCTCAAACTTTTATTAATTCTGGTTCACAAATAGTTAGTGCACTTACATTTGGTGGAGGTGGCGGTGGTGGAGGATCAGTTGGTGGAATAGGTGGAACTGGCGGTGGAGGAAACGCTAATGATAATGGAATAAACAATACTGGCGGTGGCGGTGGAGCAGGTAAAAAGGGTGGAACTGGACTAATTATATTATGGGAGCATAGACAATGAGTTATATAAAAAATTTTGCAGCAGTTGATGAAAATAATTTTGTGACAGCAATATTAGCAGGGGAATCTTTAGAGCAAATGAAAATATCATTTCCTAATCAAAAATGGGTAGAAACATATTTAGATATAGAAGGTAAAATATATGCTGGTATTGGGTATAAATATGATGAGAAAGAAGATAACTTTATGCCCCCTACTTTTTTTACCGATTGGGATGAGTTAGAGCAGTGTGGCTGTGAGAAGTCTTGGGAACATTTAAAAATAGACCCTAATTCATGGGCATAGTGATATAATTAAGGAGGGTGAATTAAATGGCATTTCCAGCAACTTATAATATTGCTTACTATCGTGGAGATCAATATGATTTTATTGTTAACCCAAAAAATCCAGACGGTAGTTCATTTGATTTAACAGGATATACTAGTTTATTTATAGTAGCAAGCGAAAGAGGAGATGCAACTAAATTTGTTGGATACGGCAGTGCTTCTGTTGACGCATCTACAGATAGCATTACATGCAAAATTAGTCCAACATTTGGTAATCAATTAACTGGTTCATCTTATGTTTACGATTTAGAAATTACAAAAACATCTTCTTCTACAGTTTATACAATATTAACTGGAGCACTATCCGTAAATCAGGATGTTAGAAAAACTGGAGAATCGTAATGGCAATTAGTCCAGTAGTAAGTACAGATCAAATTACCGTTATTGGTCCACCATCTTCTATTGATTTACAAGTAGACATTGGTCCCAAGGGCGATAGGGGAAGTTATATATTTGCTGGCCCTGGTACACCAACTGGATCAGGTAGTGTTGTGTTTTTAAATGAATCTCCTATAATTGGAGACTTATTTATTAATAGCAATACTGGCGATCTAGATTATGGATCAATTTATCAATATACCGCAGTTCCTGGTGACGATAGTGTTTGGCAATTTATTTTAGAATCTGGATTAAGAGGTTTACAAGGTGAAACAGGTGCAACTGGTGCTGCTGGACCATTTACAAATATTGCAATTGGATCTGTAACAAGTGGTGCAACCGCTAGTGCTTATTTTACTGGAACATCTGCAAGTGCATTCTTAAACTTAGTAATTCCACCTGGTGCTACTGGTGCTACTGGTGCTACTGGTGCCACTGGTGCTGCTGGACCTCCAGGACCAGTTGGAAATGCTGGACCCGCTGGACCTGCTGGTGCAACAGGACCAGAAGGACCTATAAATGACGCAACTTACTACAATATCTATGATATAACAAGTGCTTCAGCAACTTCAGCATCATTTACATATTTTGACATAGATACACAAGCATTTATTACTAGTACATTATATCCAGAAGTATATTATGTTGGTGGTATAGAAACACAAGAAGTACAGTTATTAAGAGGACAATTATATAAATTATCTGTAAATACCCTTGGAAATCCAGCCTATATTAGAAGTGCTTATTCGTATGCAGCAAGTGCTATATATAATGACGGTGTAACTAATAATGGCGATGATGATGGAGATATTATATTTAAAGTACCATTTAACTCCCCCGATGTTTTATATTTAATATCTGATAATCAGCCATCTATGCAAATGATTTTAAATACTGCAGATATTGTAACAGAATATAACTATTCAACGTTTGACCTTGAAAGTGTAACTATATCATCTTCTGGATCTGTAGTATTAGGAACGGTAAGCAAAGATCAATTAAGAACTGTAGATTTAAAGTTACAAATAAGTCAAAATGGAAACTATCTATTTCACGAAGAAAGAATTATTCATAATGGAACAACTATTTCATCTAGTACCCCTAGCGTAGTAAGTAGTGGAACTATAAACTATACCGTTGTCAAATATATTTCAGGTGATGATATTGTATTTGGGTTATCAGTAACTAATGCTGCTACCTTTAATGCTGACGTTAGGTACGAATTTAAGGATACCTTCCCTGTATAATGGAGACATATGGCAGAATTAATTAGTATAGCAGCGAATTATCCAGCGGTAGAATTTGATACCCTGATACCAGAACTTACTGACCCAGCAAATATTAGAGAAGCATTTTTAGCATATCACTTTGGTGTTGAAAATTTTGATGGAGCAACAGATACTCCAGCAGCAGACAGTATCCATAG
>Ga0315903_10007680_pt1 | contig 13453 bp, 13 predicted proteins | sample LakEriMetagenome_7_FD_203524 | JGI IMG/M metagenome (GOLD analysis project Ga0315903, IMG submission 203524) | Freshwater fungal communities from buoy surface, Lake Erie, Ohio, United States - Buoy 2 MA119 | ecosystem: Environmental > Aquatic > Freshwater > Lake | place: USA: Lake Erie, Ohio...
ATAGATCCTGCAAATGCTGGTGTTACTGATACGAAAAGTGCAGAAGTAGCAATCGCGACGATTGCTAGTCTCTTGCGAGAATTCATCTATTCCTCCATTTATAAGAAATGTTTAAGAACTACGTGTGAGGAAAAACTATTGATAGACACATAACAACTGGGTTTTTTCAGGCAAACGAGTTGTGTAAGTTAAGTAAACAGTTGGTGAATGAATTTAGCCGAATCGGCCGGTCACATAATCTTCTGTGCGCTTGTCCCCTGGGTTTGAAAAGATGTCCGAGGTGGATGCGCATTCAACAAGGCGACCTGGGCCACCATCAGATAAGAAGAAAGCTGTGCGATCAGATACGCGCGCTGCTTGCTGCATGTTGTGAGTAACAATTACTACGGTCATAGTTTCAGATAGTTCGCGAATGGTTTCTTCGATGCGAAGAGTAGAGCCTGGATCGAGCGCTGAACATGGTTCGTCCATCAAAAGTACTTGTGGCTTTACTGCAAGGGACCGAGCAATACACAAGCGCTGTTGCTGTCCACCCGAGAGCGCTCCGCCGTATTCGCCTAAGCGATCTTTTACTTCATTCCACAAACCTGCACGGCGCAGACAATCCTCCAGTAGTTCGTCTTGATTAGGAACCTTTAGCTGAGCCAACTTCAAACCTGAGAGAACGTTCTCTTTGATTGTCATTGAAGGAAATGGGTTTGGCTTTTGAAAAACCATTCCGATGCCCAGTCTGATCTTTGTTACATCGGTACCTGATTCATAAATATCTTTGCCTTCGAGAATTACTTCACCGGCCATTGCAGCGCCCGGAATAAATTCGTGCATGCGGTTAAGGATGCGAATGAAGGTTGATTTACCGCAGCCTGATGGTCCAATGAGCGCTGTCACTGTTCCTGGGAAAAAATCTAGCGAGATGTCATCGATGACGTGCTTGTCACCGAACCATGCGTGAATGTTCTTTGCCTCTAACCCTGTGCCTGCTACCCAAACTCTTTCGCCACCAGAACGAGTGGAAGCAACATTTGATAGCGATGCAATTGATTGTGATGACATTAGGAACGTGCCTTTCTATTGCCTACGATGCGAGTGATTGAAAAGAAGAAGAGAACAAGAATCATCAGAACAAGAATGCCGGTCCATGCACGAGCTACAGCGGTTTCTGTGCCTAATGAGAAGTTCTTCCAGATATAAAAAGGAAGTGCGGAGCTATTGCCGCTAAATGGATTGAGATTAATTGAATCTGCCCCACCCATAGTCAAAAGCAGTGGCGCAGTTTCACCAGCTACGCGAGCAACACCAAGGATTACTGCAGTAATAAGTCCACTGCGAGCAGCTGGTATAACGATCATTGCAACTGTGCGCCACTGAGTTCCGCCGAGGGCTGTACCTGCTTCGCGTAAATCTTGTGGGATTAGCTTTAGAACTTCTTCAGATGTGCGTGCAACTGTTGGAATCATCAAAATTGCTAGCGCCATTGCGCCAGCTCCTGCAGAGTATTGATTTCCAAGTGCAATCATCCACACTGCATAGATAAACAATCCGGCAACAATGGATGGAATACCGCTCATCGCTTGCACAAAGAATCGAACAACTGCGGCGGCTTTTCCATTGATTTCAGTCAGATAGAGCGCAGTTAATAAACCAATCGGCACACTGACAAGAGTTGCTAGAAAAACAATGTAGAGCGAACCGATAAGTGCGTGAAGTAATCCGCCTTCTTCAAGCGGTGCATCTGATGCGGTTACCGACATATCGGCTGTGAAAATGCCCAGTGATAAACCACCGATTCCGCGACTGACGATTTCGAACAAAATCGAAGCAAGGGGTGCAATAACTAAAATTGCTGCGACGTAAACAAAGATGGTGCTAATTGAGTTAAATGCTGCTTTGCGATCACGTCGAATTCCTGTGATTAATGCAGAAACGACGATTGCCACGATGAATAGCGCACCGACAAATCCGAGCTTTCCTTTAAGCGGGCTATAGCCAACAACGGCAAAGGTAATTGCAACAGTTGCTATGGCGCCGATTAGTTCGGGAATTGCCTGGCGAAATGATGGGCGCCATGGCTTGCGTGGAGTTGCTAATACCGCTGTACTCATCAGCCCTTCCTCGCTGTCTTATTGATAATTGAATTAGCAATCAAGTTAACGAGCAGAGTTACAACGAAGAGCACGAAACCAGCGGCCATTAGAGCTTTGAGCTCATCTGGGTTTGCTTCACCGAATTTGTTAACGATCATCGAAGCAACAGAACCACCGGCGCTGAGAAGTACTTCAAAGCGAATATCAAAGACAATATTAAGAACGGTATAAACAGCAACTGTTTCACCGAGTGCTCGACCAAGACCGAGCATCGCTCCACCAACAACACCGCCGCGTCCATATGGGAAAACAACTGAGCGAATCATCGTCCACTTTGTTGCACCGAGTGCATACGCTGCCTGCACGCGATCAAGTGGAGTCTGCGCAAATACTTCACGAGAAATAGAAGTAATAATTGGAATAATCATGATGGCAAGCACAAGCCCTGCAATAAATGGCGAGCGCGAATACGCATTAGCTGGCATATCAAATATAGGAATAAAGCCCAGATACTTATGAATTAACTTCGCCCAATACTCGGCGTGTGGCATTAATACGAAATAACCCCACAAACCAAACACAACTGATGGAATCGCAGCCATTACATCGATGACCAAGACCATTGGCTTTTTTAGCCAATCAGGTGCGTAATAAGAAAGGAAGAGCGCTGCGCCAACTGAAATAGGAAAACCAAAAAATAATGCGATGAGACCGATTACTAACGTTCCCCACAACATCGCACCAATTCCGTATTGACCGGCAATTCCTGCATCAGGTTGTGGAACGATCCAATCAAAACCAGTTATGAATCGAAGGCCTTCGGATTGGAAAACTGATAAACCGTTATACAAAAGAAATAGTGAAATTAATCCAAGAATAAATAAAGAAGAAAAACCGCCAACAGTGACAATTGCACGAAAAACTTTGTCCGAAAATCGCGGGACCGTAGTGATCTCGCGCTTGGGCGGTAGAGATGGTGCTGCAGTGCTCACGCGCTGATACTGCTATTACGACGGTGAAAATGGGCAGATGCTTGGTTACGAGAAGGTGAACGAGTGGTGAAATTAATGCCGAGCCCGCCTGTGCCGATACATTTACCCAATGGCACTTGAGCACCCACATCTGATCTGGATTGATTGCGAGATGACTGGGCTCTCCCTCGAAAACGACGTACTAGTTGAAATCGCCGTCCTCGTCACAGATAGCGAACTCAACGTCATCGGCGATGGCGTCGACGTTGTCATCAAAGCCACTGACGCTCAGTTAGCCGCAATGAATGAGTACGTCACCGAGATGCACACTAACTCTGGGTTAATTACTGAAATCCCTAACGGAATCTCCACAGCTGATGCCGAAGCACAAGTACTTGCTTACTTAAACGCATCTGGCGCCACAGAAGGTAAGTCACCGCTAGCCGGAAACTCTGTCGGCGTTGATCGCTCATTTATTGCGCGTGATATGCCGCTACTCAATAACTTCTTGCACTATCGCACCATCGATGTCTCTTCCGTTAAAGAGTTAGCACGCCGCTGGTTTCCACGAGTTTATTTCGCAGCCCCTGCTAAGACCGGAAATCATCGCGCCCTCGGTGACATAAAAGATTCCATCGCTGAGTTGAAGTACTACCGCGAAGCAGTATTTGTTGTATCCCCCGGCCCCGAGTCCGCACAATTAAAGGAGATTGCCGAACGTATTGGCGGGTAGTATTAGCACCTCATGGTGGGCGTAGCTCAGCTGGTAGAGCACCCGGTTGTGGTCCGGGATGTCGCGGGTTCGAGCCCCGTCGCTCACCCCACTATTTTCTTGTCCTGCATTAATTATTAATTGAAGGAGCGCAACAATGATCTTTGATGTTGTCGTAGAAATTCCTGCAGGCAGTCGCAACAAATACGAAATCGATCACAAAACTGGTGAAGTTCGACTCGATCGAATGCTCTTTACTGCAACTCGTTTCCCACACGATTATGGTTTCGTAAAAAACACACTCTCAAATGATGGCGACCCGCTGGATGCTTTAATCATGTTGGATGAACCAACATTTCCTGGCTGCGTAGTCTCTTGTCGCGTCATTGGAATGTTTCGCATGACGGATGAAAAAGGTGGCGATGACAAACTTCTCTGCGTCGCAGCCGGTGACATCCGTAAATCAAATTTGACCGATCTCAAGGATGTTCCAAAGTACGAACTTGAAGAAATCAAACACTTCTTTGAAGTCTATAAAACCCTCGAGCCAGGCAAAGAAGTCCACGGCGGAGAATGGGTTGGCCACGACGCCGCAGAGCTGGAAATCAACGCGTCATACAAGAGATTTCAGGATTCACATTAATTAAGGCGCCCATCGGCAAGTGGTAATTATCGTCCACGCGCTGATAGGGTCTGCCAAGCATTTGAAGTCACCCACTTCAAATGGGTTGTTAGCTCAGTTGGTAGAGCAGGTGACTCTTAATCACCGGGTCGGGGGTTCGAGTCCCTCACAACCCACTTAGGTTTTTATAGCCCTTCAGCAACACCTTTATTGAGTTCGATCTTGCCGCCGATGTGATCTGAACTCTTTGTTGATGTGCCAGCCTTTCCGTAGGCAACATAGATAGCGTTCTTCAGCGCTTCAGCGTCGATTCCGTAGAAATTGAGTAAGTAATCAAGTCCACCACCGTGTGTGAAGGTGTCGTTGATTCCAACAGGGATCAATCGTGGTCCAGGATTTTGTGCAAGGTGCATTGCAACTTCACTCGCAAGTCCACTTGTCACAAGATGATTTTCATATGTAATAACAGTCTGTGCCTCTTTGATGCGTGCAAAAAGGTGTGGATCTCCAAATGGCTTGATGGTGTTGATGTTAATCAGCGCAAGATCAGCAAATTCTTTACGCAGTTCAGTGACAACATTAATTGCAGTTGCAGTAAGTGAACCGCTGACAAGTACAAGTACCTTGCCACCTTGAAAAATCTCTCGTGATTGGCCGATAGAAATTGGGCTCTGGTGAAGTTTCGGGACAAGACCGCGTAGAGCTCTGATGTATACAGGGCCGTCGATTGCATATGTCTCTTCAAGAATCGATGACATATCGCTGGCATCGGATGCTTCGACAACTGTCATATTAGGAAGTTGTTTCATTAAGCCAATGTCATCGATTGCTTGGTGTGAAACACCGCCTGGAGTTGTTAGACCTGGAAGAAATCCAACGAGGCGAACAGGCAAGTTTGGATAAGCGATAGATAGCGCAATCTGTTCGTACGGTCTGCGCGTTGTGAAGACAGCAAAGCTTGGATAAATCGGGCGCATACCTTCGCGGGCAAAGCCCGAAAGAGTCAGCGCAAGATTTTGTTCTGCCATTCCACCTTTAAAGGCGCGATCTGGAAAAGCCGCTGCAAATTCATCAGCTTCACAGCTGGCAGTTAAATCATTGGTGATAACTACAACATCTTTATGTTTCTTGCCGTGTTCGACAAGGGCTGTACCAAATGGCTTTGAGAGGATCTCGTTCATGAGGCAGCGATCTCTTTCTCAAGACCTTCGCGCTCTGATTCTGTTAATCGGATGAAGTGAAGTTTTTTGTCATCCCAGCGCTTTTTTAAGAAGGTAAATCCTGTCCATGGCTTTGTACGACACAAAACTGCAGCGGGTTTATCTGAACTCTGAGCTTTCTTGCACGCTGCTGTAATTGCATCAACATCGTTTCCATCAACTTCAAATACTTGCCACCCAAAGGCTGCGAACTTATCCCCGATTGGTTCGATCGGCATGATCTCTTTCATCGGACCATCAACCTGCATGTTGTTGATATCAACGATTACTTTGAGATTTGTTAGTGATTCCGCACTTGCAAGCTGAAGTGATTCCCATGTGGCACCTTCTTGCAATTCGCCATCTGAGAGAAATACCCAGATATCGCCAGCCTTTTTCTGTAACCGACGTGCCATCGCACGACCAACGCTTACGCCAAGCGCTGTTGCAAGTGAACCAGCAGATACAACAACACCTGGTGAGTGTTCTGCTGCAATAAGTTCTAGTAATCCACCATCACTGCTCTCGCTTACGAGTGCGCTCTCATCGAGTCGACCAATTGAAACGAGTGCGCAATATTGCGCAGTACCATAGTGCGCAGGCGAGATGACAAGAAGATCAGGTCCTTCACCAAGCCAGAGTTCGCCACTAATTTCTTGTCGTGATTTATTTGGAACGCTAACAAATTTTGGAGGTTGCATCGGTCCCTTACTTGGGCCGAGGTCTAGAACGTTGCAATACAGCGAGGCAAAGATTTCAGCGGAGCCACATGCTTGGGCTAGATATCCACCATTTGCACGAATCGTCCAACGCGCTGCAGAGACCCGAATATCGCGAGCAACTTCTGCTGCGCTCTTCTTTGTCACCGTGATCTCCAATTTAAATCGCTTACTTCAGGCTGCTCACTTTACATGACGAGCGTGAATGCACTGCCATAACCCTTAGAACTGTCTGTGAATCTCTTCAGCCATTATTAGTAGCGTATTTGCGAACTTCTAGAAATTGCTTTGAAATAACCTCAGCCAGAATTGGTTCTGCGTAAGACCACTCAACTCCATAGATCTTTTTGAATGCCTGCTCAAAGGTATCGCCCTCTGCTACTGCTTTAACTAAGTTCATTGTTGAGTCAATTCCCTTTAGCGCGGTAAGTGCTTCTACGGTTATATAGCCAATTGTGTAGACGAGGTCCCGCGTTGTGGGTTCCGGTGATCCAGATTTTTGCAAAACGTAAAAACGTGAGATATCTGCTGGTGAATATCCACCTAATCCTTTTGCAGGTCGATCTATCATTCTTATTCGATTCTCCTTGTACTCTGCAAGAGTTTTACTTGAACCCGTCATTCCGGCAACTTGTGGCTGACCTTCGCTAAACCAATGTGGATACACCCAATGAATAGTTTTATTGGCGGCCAAAAACTGTGCTTTCTGAATTGTGTGTGTGAATTCATGAATATCGATAGAACCATTTAGCGCAAAAGGAGTTACATATACATCATCTGGAAGTGCGACGGAATTAATGATCAACCCAGTGCCCACTGCGTAGTTACCAAATGCACCCCTGCACATAAACGCACTTGGGCAGTGCTCAACAGCTTGGTCAGAGTATGTGTTACTTGTCCTGAATGGATTCTTGAAAGTCGCTAAGTATTCCTTTGCCCAATTTAAGTCGGTAAAGTTGTAAAAAACCGAAGTCTGCTTTGGTGGTTGAACAAAGTTTTTGAATATTCCAGTAATTTTCTTTAAAGCAGTTTCACTAACACTTCTGTCATACGGCATCTTTGTATTTGGACCTATAACAATTTCTAGGGGTGGAGTCGCCAAAATATTGGATGCAATATTTGCCTGAGTGCTCTTCCACGCTGCTGCTGGAATTCCTTTGTAGTTGGCTAATAAGTCATCAAAGGAAGTTGGTGCAGCTGGTTCTATGGCAACCCCTTTACTCCAAACAAGTTTCTTGCCGGACTTAATGCACGTTAATTTCGCACCTGACGCTGTTTTTGTGGAGTTGAGCTTTGTGCAGATGGCGCCAACCTTTACGGCGCCACTGGCAGGAAAAACAGGTAGAAGCGCAAAGGCCAAAGTGATCGATAGGCCATATGCAATCTTCTTTATCTTTGAATGCGCGCTCATGAAGAAATCGTAATGCATCTAGTCAATACCCTACCTAGGATTGCGACATGGCTTCGCGCATCATCTATGTCCCCTTCGATCATTTGCATCGTGGATATGGCGCGCTAAAAAACGCTGACCCCGAGACAGATGTAATCGCAATGGTCGAAAGTTTGCGAATGACGAGTGGGCGTCAATGGCATCCCATCAGGCTTCACTTCTTAATTTCATCTGCTCGTCACTTTGCGCAATCTCTTCGCGAAGATGGTTTTTCGGTTCATTACGAAAAAGCAGAAACAACTATTGACGGGCTTAAGAAAATTCAAGGATTAGTTCCCGATGCAACAATCGTGTGCGCCGAACCTTCATCTTTCAAGCAGTACGAAGCTCTTAAAGAGTTTGGTGTTTCATTCGTTGCCAATGATCTATTTCTAACTTTACGCACCGACTTTGCGGCTTGGGCTGGTGGACAGAAATCTTTTTTAATGGAGAACTTCTATCGTGCACAGCGTGTACGACTTAATGTTTTGGTTGAAGGTGGAAAGCCAACTAGCGGTGCTTGGAACTTTGATAAAGAAAACAGATTGCCGCCACCAAAGAATTATGAGTGGCCTAAGTATCTAGAACACAAAAGAGATGCGATTGATGATGAGGTGGCAGCAGAACTGAAGTGCTCCCCCGGCACGACTTGGGCAACAACTCGCGAGGGTGCGCTGGCTCAGTTGAAAAACTTTATTAAAAATCACTTTGCAAACTTTGGACCTTATGAAGATGCAATGGCTGGAGATAACTGGGCTGTTCATCACTCGTTGCTGAGTCCATACCTGAACAACGGCTTGATTCATCCTTCTGAAGTAATTGATGCAGCTATGAAGGCTTTTGCTAAAGGTGGTATTCCGATTGCATCATGTGAAGGCTTCGTGCGCCAGATTATTGGGTGGCGCGAATATGTAAATGGAATGTATTGGTTCTTGGGCGCCGATTATGAAAAAAATAATCAATTAGGGGCGTCAAGAGAATTGTTGCCATTGCTTCGAGATCCTTCGAAGACTTCGATGAATTGTGTGGGCTCAATTGTTAGCGACATTAACGAACGCGCATGGGTTCATCACATTCCGCGGTTAATGGTTTTAAGTAACTTGGCATTGATCACTGGAACAAATCCTCAGCAATTCTTGGATTGGATGCGTGAAGTATTTATTGATGCCACTCAGTGGGTAATGGTGCCAAATGTAATTGGAATGGGATTGCACGCAGATGGTGGCGCGATGATGACAAAACCGTACGCCGCAGGTGGTGCTTACATCTCGCGGATGAGCACGTACTGCAAAGGTTGCAAGTACGATCCAAAGCTTCGAGTTGGCGATACCGCGTGTCCATTTACAACCTTGTACTGGGATTTCCTAGACCGTCACAAAGACACGTTTGTTAAGAATCATCGCATGCGCCAACAAGTATTTGGACTAAACAGATTGAAAAATCTTCCTGAATTGCGTGAACGTGCGCAACAAGTGTTAAATGGCTTAGATCATGGAACTATTTAGTAGAGTACGGACATGAGCAACCAAATAGAAACATCGTTTCAAGTCCAATTAGATAACCGTGATCGTGCAACAGCATTTGCCCGTCTGATCTTGGTATTTCCAGTCTTTATCTTTCTCTCTTCATTTTCGATTGAAACTTTCTTCAACGAAAACATGCTGCAGACATACGGCTTGGTGATCTTGCCCGTGGTCCTTGCACTTCTATTTCGTGGCGTTTATCCGAGCTATGTACTTAGCTTTAACAAGGCGGTCTTTGGCTTAGTCAATCGAATCTGGGCTTACGTCGCACTGCTCACTGATGAATATCCATCAATTGAAGATAGTGGTGTCGTTCGTATTACATATCCAGAAGTCGATGGCGGAAAGAGCCTTAGCCGTGGACTTCCACTAGTTAAGTGGTTACTGGCTATTCCGTTGTACATCGTTGGTTTTGTTTATGCAATCTACGGTTTCATCATGTTGGTACTGGGTTGGCTAAACATTTTGTTTACCGGCACGATGTCAGCAGGATCTGCAGATGCAATTGTGCGAGTGACTCAGTTCTGGAACCGCATTTATGGATACGCAGTCCTTCTTATGACTGATGAGTATCCTTCATTCTCTTTATAGGAGATAAGTGTTCGAATTTACTAACCTAGTAATAGCTCTTTGTTTATTGCTGGGCGCAGTTCTTTATACGTCGGTGGGCCACGCAGGCTCATCGGCGTATATCGCTGTTATGACTCTGTTTAATCTTCAACCAACGGTGATCAGGCCAACTGCCTTAACTCTTAACATTGCAGTCTCTGCCTATGCGAGTTGGCAATACATCAGAAATCAATTCTTTGATAAAAAACTCTTTTTTGTACTAATTCTTGGTGCAATCCCATCCGCCTTCATTGGTGGTCACATCAACTTACCAAGTGAAATCTATAAGCCCGTTGTAGGCGTTCTCTTGATACTTGCCGGATTACGCTTTTTCTTCTTGGCTAACATGAAAGATCGAGAGATAAAACCAGTCAACTACTTGCTGGCAATCCTCATGGGATCCTCAATCGGATTTCTTGCAGGAATCACCGGTACCGGTGGTGGAATCTTTCTTTCACCTTTAATTATTTGGCTTGGGTGGAATCACGTAAAGCAAGCAAGTGGAACAGTGGCAGCTTTTATCTTTGTTAATTCCGTTGCTGGGCTTTTAGGTAATTACAGATCAACTTCTGAATTACCAGATACTTTGCCGCTCTTTTTGGGCGCTGTGATCATTGGTGCGCTGATAGGCACACGGCTTGGAATATCTAGATTTTCATCCGTTGGTGTTAAGCGTGCACTTGGAGTCGTGCTGATAATTGCAGGACTAAAGTTTTCTTTATTCTAATTCGTTAATTAACTTAAAGTGCCCGCCACCTAGTTGTCCTTGGTTGCGGTAGAGCTCAAGTTTTTCACGAGTGTCTGCAATATCGAGATTGCGCATTGTCAGTTGTCCGATGCGATCTGTTGGACCAAAGGCAGCGTTTTCTGTGCGCTCCATCGAAAGCTTTTCTGGGTGATAACTAAATCCAGGACCTTCAGTGTTAAGAATTGTGAAGTCATCACCACGACGCAGGCGCAATGTAACTTTTCCTGTTACGGCGGATGCGACCCAGCGTTGTAAAGATTCGCGGAGCATTAATGATTGTGGATCAAGCCAGCGGCCTTCATAAAGCAAGCGACCGAGTCTGCGACCTTCTGCGTGATAGTTAGCGATTGTGTCTTCGTTGTGAATCGCTGTAATCAAACGCTCGTATGCAATAAAGAGAAGCGCCATTCCTGGTGCTTCATAAATTCCACGGCTCTTTGCTTCGATGATTCTATTTTCAATCTGATCGCACATGCCAAGTCCGTGACGTCCACCAACTGCGTTGGCTTCATGAATTAGATCGACGGCTGACTTAAATGTTTTTCCATTAATTGAGTGTGGGCGACCCTGGACAAATTCGATGACAACATCTTCAGATTTAATTTCTACCTGTGAGTCCCAATAGCGAACGCCCATGATTGGCTCAACTGTTTCGAGTGAAACATCAAGGTTTTCTAATGTCTTTGCTTCATGGGTTGCGCCCAAAATGTTTGCATCCGTTGAATACGCTTTTTCAACGCTGTCACGGTAAGGAAGATTGTGTTCGACTAGCCACTGTGACATCTCTTTGCGGCCACCAAGTTCTTGTACAAAGTCAGCATCAAGCCACGGTTTGTAAATTCTTAAGTTTGGATTAGCAAGTAATCCGTAACGATAGAAACGCTCGATGTCATTTCCTTTATAGGTTGAACCATCGCCCCAAATATCAACGCCATCTTGAAGCATTGCGCGAACAAGAAGAGTGCCTGTTACTGCGCGACCAAGGGGTGTTGTGTTGAAATATTGTTTTCCACCAGAGCGAATATGAAATGCACCGCACGCAATCGCTGCGAAACCCTCTTCAACGAGTGCTTCTTTGCAATCAACGATTCGTGCAATTTCTGCCCCGTATTGTTTGGCGCGATCTGGAACGCCATCAATATCTGGTTCGTCGTATTGGCCAAGGTCTGCGGTGTATGTGCAAGGAATCGCACCCTTATCGCGCATCCACGCAACTGCAACTGATGTATCTAAACCACCAGAGAATGCGATGCCAACTTTTTCACCGATTGGCAGAGATGCAAGGACTTTGGACATGCGTGAAGTCTAACGGTGCAGCGGACTAGATTGCGCCTAATTCTTTTGCAAGGCGTTGCGCAAGGGCGGGCTGAACTTTCCACTCTGCAAGCATCTCTTTGTATCGGGCGATATCAATTGCTTCAGCTTTAGCGCCAGTCTTCGTCGCACGGATCATTAGATTGCGAGGCGTGTGTTCTCCCCCAATGAATTCAATTGCATCGACTCTGTATCCCAAGAGTTTAAGAATTTGAGTGCGAAATGAATCGGTCAATAGATCGCCTAAGCGTTCGCGCATGATTCCGTGACGAGTAAGCATCGGCCATGGTTCTGGGATTTCTTGCATCTGGGTCTGTAAATCGTGATGACAGCACGGTGCAATCAACAACAAGGGCACATTATTTAGAACACCCCATGCGATTGCATCATCTGTTGCGGTGTCACACGCATGTAGAGCAATTGCAATATCGGCCGATTTGATTGCGGTATCTGAGATCTCTTCTGCACGAAATTCTATGGATTCAGTAATCCCTAACTTCTGCGCAATTTTGTTATTACGATCTCGCGAATTTTCGCGTACGTCTACGCCGATGACTTTGGCATCAATACCCGCTTTGCGAAGATATTGATGTGTTGCAAATGTTAAGTAAGCGTGGCCACATCCAAGATCGACAATAGAGAGCTTCTCTTTTTTCTCTGGCAACGCAGGCTCGAGGATGCGTAAAAACTCTTCGACTTGTCGATACTTATCTTGCATCGAAGGCTTAACAACGCCTTTGTGATCTGAGATTCCTACTTCTATCAAGAATGGATCGCTCGAATCGAGTAAGCGTTCTTTTGATCGATCATGTGCCAGAGTCCGCTCGAAAGTTCCTTTGCCTTCATGGATCAGCGCTTCACCTTTTTTAGTAATTCGAAGAGAGTAAGAACCAGTTGTAAATTCAACCAAAACATTTGCATATCCGCTGTTGAGTAACTCAAGAATTGCACTGCTATCTGCGTCAATATTCTTAGTGGTGTCTTGCTTAGCTTCACTAAGGACAAGTTGTAATTTCAAACCATCTTTGAGTTGAACTGGGCGGATATCAATGCGCTCATAGGTAGTCTGCATGTTGCGACGACGTCCAGAAAGGACTGCACGAACGAATTTATCTTTATCTTGAATTAGTTCTGTGGCTCTGGCGAATGCAACATCTAGCTCGAGCGACATTGCTCAAGTGTAAGGCTTATTTAACTGGCAGTTGAATTTGAATTGCCAGACCGCCGAGTGGGCTCTTTGATAATGAAATGCTTCCTGAGTGTTCTTTAACGATTGCAGCGATAATGCTTAATCCCAGACCGCTTCCACCAGTATCACGCGAACGTGAGCGATCGAATCTTTCAAATTCGTAACTTGCTTTGTTGTACGCATCCTCTGGCAATCCAGGACCACCATCTTCAATGCGAACATGTATCTCTTTGCCTTTACTCTTAAGTTGTACGCGCACTGGGGCGCCTGCAGGTGTATGACGTCTAATGTTCGAAAATATATTTTGAATCATTCGATCGATGTGATCACTCGA
>Ga0315903_10007681_pt1 | contig 13453 bp, 10 predicted proteins | sample LakEriMetagenome_7_FD_203524 | JGI IMG/M metagenome (GOLD analysis project Ga0315903, IMG submission 203524) | Freshwater fungal communities from buoy surface, Lake Erie, Ohio, United States - Buoy 2 MA119 | ecosystem: Environmental > Aquatic > Freshwater > Lake | place: USA: Lake Erie, Ohio...
TACCCACCGAGCAGCGTGTGGTTCGATCGGGCAAGATCATCACGGCCGCCGGAGTTTCCTCCGGCATAGACATGGGCCTCGTTCTGGTCGCGGCCCTCGAGAGCGAGGACATGGCCAAATTGATCCAACTCGCGATCGAGTACGACCCGCAGCCGCCGTTCGATTCGGGTGCGCCATCGAAGGTGAGTCCCGAGTTCAAACAATTCGCTTTGAGCATCTTCGACGATCCGGGTCGGTGAAGAACGGGCAATAGTGCTCGATGGAGACGAGCAACGCGCGTCGCTCATTCGACACAGTCGCGACTGATTGATCCGAGACGGCGCGCCGACAAACATGTAGAAAACTTTTTCCAACACGATTGGTCATGGCAGCACGAACCACGGTCATACCTTCTAATCACTCGTAAAGAAGGTCGGCCGTCGTCGGCTCACCGCAATGCACCCCGTGGGAGAAATGAACATCATGAAAATTCGCGCGACTCTGCTGACCCTCGTGGCCGTGCTCGGATCCTCACTCCTGGTTTCGAACACTTCACAGGCCTCGTCAGCTACGTACTCCGACACGGGCACCCTTTCGTCGACCGGCAACTGGGCCGACACTCTGACGTTCACCGACCCGAACGTGACGGCGACCTTCAACGTCACGAACACCGACTACAAGGCTGTCGCGTCGGACAACACCTGCATGCGCACGGACGCTTGTGCTTGGTGGGGAGTCGACGAGCAAAGTGGCTTCTATTGCAGTGATTTGGGAGCGAATGCCAATGCTCAATGCAGGTCGACGAGCCTGGTGAACTCGGTGCTTGCTTACACCCCGAACTCCGTCGCTTACGACGAAGGAGTCACCTGGACCTGGGCCAGTAATCCCCTCTGCGGAACGAGATACCCGAAGCCATCCAACCCGAACATTCTCTGCGAGGACGTTTCGACCGTGACCATTCAGTTCTCGGCGCCGGTGTCCAATGCGATCCTTCATTTGGCGAACATCGGCGGTAATGGCAACCGAATCACCACGCGATCGAACGACTTCTCGAGGGGATTCGACTACACCTTGTACTCGAAGTGGAACCTGACCTCGGGACAGCGCATCGAAATGCTCTCCGGAGAAGAAACCACGAACATCACCGTCGACGGAAGCACCATTCGAAGCAAGTACATCCCCCAGGGCGTCGGAGCTCGTCCGGGTATCGGAGAGTGCGCCTACAACTCCCAAACCTGCCGCAACAAGAACGGCACCGGATCTGGCTCGTTCTTGATCCACGGGACGTACTCGGCGATCACTTTCGACATCGACCTCGGCTTCAGTTTGGTGAACTACGGCTGGAACGAGACCCCGACGGACTCCCTCGTTGACACGGTCGGAAACGACTGGGTGCCCGAGGGTGTTTCGGTTCAACTCTCCTTCTACGAGTCCGGCCCTGCCCTGCCGACCACGACGACCGCTCCGCCGTCGTCGGCTGCGCCCACGTTGCCCGAGACGGGTACGAACGGCCAAGGTGGCACATTGATCGCGGCCTTCATGGTGACCATTGGCGCGCTTGTTGTGTTCCGCGCTCGACGTTTGATCGTGCGCTGAGCCACCTCAGCACTCAAAGCTCGAACCTCGGCGAAAACGGTTCTTCCTCCCGTCAAGGTTGGACGGAACTCGCTTCGTTCGAGCTATAAGCGCACTAGACAGGATTCAGCGCCCCCGGCAGGGATCGAACCTGCGACCTGCGGTTTAGGAATTCTCGGACCGGCGTCATGTAGAGACATCGCGACATGTCTGGACATCAATTCCCACACTTTCGGTCAACGTGCGACACCCTGAAAAGTGCCGACACGAGAGGGGATGTTCCCAAATTGTCGGCCCCCAAAACCGACGACTGTCGCCAAGCCCCCTGTCACCTTGATGAATAGACCTACTTCTAGAGCGAGTTGCATTGAGGAAGACATAAACAAATCCCCGAAACTCGGAGAGTTCGAATCTCTACCACAGCAAATCACTTATATTTGTTAGGTTTTCACCCATCGGGTGACTTCATCAATCGGTGACAACGACACCAACTGTGTGATGTACTGGCGCTCCCATACGAAGGAGCACAGTTCAGATGTCAACCCCCAGACCCCTCTCTCCTGTTAACGATTGATGAAGCAGCCATCTACTTGCGCATCAGTAGATCCCAGATATATCGCTTCATGAAGGGTGGCGAGCTCACATACGTGAGCCTGGCTTCGAAGAAGCGAGTCCTCGAGCGATCAGAGCTGGATGCATTCATCGCCAATCGGAGAGTCAAGTGATCACGTTGTTGCACACGTATGCGCGCACCGTGTTGCGCACTTTGGTGAACGGGAGACCGGTGTGAGCGCACTTTCTAGGGAACTAACAGAGGGCCCTCGGCCCAACAAGAAGAAGTATCCCCCGCGCTTACATCATGGCGCCTCGGAGAAGTCTTCTAGGTGCAACCCCGCTGACCTTGGTCGAATATCAAGATCCGGCAACCATCCCGTGGAGATTGATCATGTCGCAATGTCCTTCCCTGTCAGGTTGGTCCGCGACTTCAAAGATCCTTTTTGGTGGGCACGCACCTTGACGGGCGCAAACTCTCTACCTACAGGTCATTCTGCCGTGGTTCCGGTGGAATGCGGTTCGATCAACGTCACGTACAGACAAAGCGCCAATGGATGAATCGGTTACGTGGCGTTCAACCCATCGACGATTCTCTATGGGAGGTGGACACCAAATGCGGCGACGCTCGCTGAGACCAAGACGATCATCAATAACGTGCTCGATACTGTCGAGGCTCATCTTGAACTTGGTGGGTCGCGAGACGAAATTTTGCTTTCCCGAATTGATCTCTGTTCGACATTTTCGCCAGTCACCAACACTCAGCAACTGCTGCTGACGGCCCACAAGACCACTCTCACACCACGAAGCAAGAACGTCCTATACAGATCCAAGAGGGGCCTCGAATCTGTCCAAAACAAACTCAAGAGACGGACTGTCAGCATCTATGACAAGTCACTTCAAAGCCGACTCAAGACCCCAACACTCCGAATTGAGGTCAGCCTCAAACGTGCGACGCTGAAGGACCTCTGTCCGACACTCGCAACCCTCGACGAGCCTCTCTGCCAAACGATGTTCAACACCATGGTGGGTTCATGGATCACCGCCATCGGCGAACTGCCACACATCCCCCTTTATGACATCCAGGGGTCACCTAAGGACTTTGATCAGCTTTGTTGGCTTGTTGGTATGGCTTATCTGGATGAGTGGGGCATCCCGCAAAGAATGACCGAGCACGAGCGCCGAAAGATGAGGGAGTTCAAAAAGAAGTATCCGTTCGAGGTCTTAACTGACCTTCTGGTGCCAAGACCAGATGCGGACCCATCCGAGCTACCTGATGAGAGTGGCGGGTCATAATTGCTATATCTCTCACCAAAGCGACATATTTCCTGGTGTCACATCCCAAGGTGAGACAGGTCTCGCCGATAGACCCCTACCAGGGCATTCAGCGAAGATACGCAATCTCGAGCATCTCAACTTGAGTGAACTAATTGCTATGACCTTGTTTTGAAACGCGGCACGAACCCGCCACTAATTGCTATGACCACGGCCAACTGTGATTCAGCAGTCGTGTTCCTCGCCCGTCCTGATCGGCGCCCCACAATGACACCGCTCCACGGGCGTTTCTTCAGCCGGGCCGGGGTTGTTCACAAGGCCCGACCCCCTGGAGGGACGTGTACCGCCGCTACTCGATGACATCGGTCCAGTAGCTGGGCGAAGGCGCCTGAAGATGTCGTCAAGCTTGCGGAGATCATTGACCGCGGCTCGTATGTGTTCCGCGGGGAACTCATGAATCTTCTGAGCTTTAACTCTCTGAATGAATCGCTGTTCCTCCGCTTCAGAAAGATCGGTGCCCCAGCGCTTTTTCCAATAGACGAGGATCTGGTGTGGGGACATCTTCATCTTGGCCTACTCCTCGGAAGCCTTCTTGGCCCGCTTGTAGACCCGCAGGGCGTAGAGATCCATCAGTGCCTTCTGGAACTCGGCGTCATCGAGCACGCGCTTGAAGATGGCCTCGTTGTCGTCCATCCGACCGACGATGGTCCCCATGAACATGCGGTCGAAGACGAGTCGAAAGTTCTCAAACTCATTGTTACGAGCCTGCGCCATGACCTCTGGGTCAGCCATCCATGCTGCTTCGAACTGGTCGAAGAGCAGTTGGTCACGTTCGTTGAGGTTCATCCCGAATCGCTCGTTGAGGGCCTCGATGATGCTCGACAGCGTCTCGATCTCGGGATCGTTCTGCTTGCCCTTGCCGCCTCCAGGCATGGCGACGACGGTGCCGTCTCCCTCTGTGAGCGAGGCTGGCCCGCTTGTGGTCTGCTCGGTGCGCAGGTGGGTGAGTGCGACCTCGGAGCCAATGTCGATACGTTCGATGCCCTGGCCGGGAAGACGGGCCAACAATGCCCGGCTGTAGATGTAGTCGCGTTCCATGTCGGCGTCGGTGAAGCTCACGATCTGGGCGACGAAGCCGTAGAGCGAGACGAAGCGTTCGAGAAGGTCACGGAACTCGTCTTTGCCGTCGTCATCGAGGACTTCGAAGCGCGTCAGTGCCGGGTCCAGGCTGGCGTACACCCTTTCGTGGTTCGCCACGTTCTTGCCCGCCAGCAACTCGTTGACTGCCGGGGCGATCTCGTCACGATGGATGACTTCATGCGCGATGAGGGCACGGTGAGAGTCCCAGAGGGCGTTGGGATCGGTGGGGATGGCCTCGGTGCGTTCGAACCATGGAGCGAATGCCTTTTGGATGTCGTCGGTCTCGTTGCGGAAGTCGAGGACGAACGTGTCGGTCTTGTCGGGGTGGATTCGATTTAGTCGGCTAAGGGTCTGTACTGCATTCAGGCCAGTGAGAGTCTTGTCGACGTACATGGTGTGAAGCAGAGGCTGATCGAATCCGGTCTGGAACTTTTCGGCGACGATCAGCACCTGATATCCGTCGGTGTCGAACCGCGCAGCAGTTTCGGAATCGGGGAAGTCGTTCATGCCAGCTTCGGTGAAGCTGTCCCCATCGTCGATGACTTTGCCCGAGAACGCCACGAGTGCCGCGACGTCGGCATACTTCTTGGAGGCCAGATACTTGTCGATTGCCTGCTTGTACCGCACAGCGTGGAGCCGTGATGACGTGACCACCATTGCCTTGGCCCGGCCACCAACCTTTGCCGCGGTGTGCTGGCGGAAGTGCTCAACAATGATCTCAGCCTTTTGCGCAAGATTGGTGGGGTGAAGTGAAACGAAACGGGCGATCGCGGCCTTGGCACGTGCCTTGTCGTGTTCGGGGTCCTCGGTGATCGCCTTCTCGATCTTCCAATAGGTCTTGTAGGTCGAATAGTTGGCGAGAACATCGAGGATGAATCCCTCTTCGATGGCCTGACGCATTGAGTACAGGTGGAACGGCACGTACCGCTCCCCTTGAGGGGTCATCTCCTTGCGTCCGAAGATTTCGAGGGTCTTGGCCTTGGGGGTAGCGGTGAACGCGAAGAACGAGATGTTCTTTTGACGTCCACGGCCCGCCACCGAGACGGCAATCTGGTCTTCAGCATCACCTCGAGCAGCCTCTTCGGCGGCATCGTTGATTTCGGCCGCTTCGAGAGCTGCGTCGTCAAGGTGTCCCTTTGACAGCGCCGCGCGAAGATCCTTGGCGCTCTCTCCAGACTGCGAGGAGTGGGCCTCGTCAATGACAACCGCATACCGCCTCTTGGGCGCTCCCGACAGCTTGCCGAGAACGAACGGGAACTTCTGCAGCGTGGTGATGATGATCTTGGCCTGCTCCCCCATCAACGCTTCGGCGAGCTGCGCCGAGTCCTTGTCGATTTTCACCACCACGCCTTTGGCGTGCTCGAACTGGTAGATCGTGTCCTGCAGCTGACGGTCCAGCACCAGGCGGTCGGTGATCACGATCACTTTGTCGAACACCTTGGTATCGGTTGCGTCATGAAGGTTCGAGAGCCGGTGACAGATCCACGCGATCGTGTTGGACTTTCCGGAGCCGGCTGAGTGCTGCACCATGTAGTTGTGGCCCGCACCCGAGGCTTTGGCGTCGGCTTCGAGTTTGCGGACCGCGTCCCACTGATGGAACCGAGGGAAGATCGTCACCGCCTGCTTCTTCCTCGAGGCATTGGATCCTTTGGAAGGCATCTCCACGTGAATGAAACGTGCCAGAAGGTCAAGCCATGCGTCGCGCTGCCACACCTCCTCCCACAGATAGGCCGTACAGTGTCCCTTCGCCGAAGGCGGGTTGCCGGCACCGCCAGAGGTGCCGGCACCACCAGACCCCTGATTGAAGGGCAAGAATCGAGTCTTGGCGCCATCCAGTCGAGTGGTCATCGCCGCTCGGTCCGGGTCGACCGCGAAATGAACCACTGCACGCTTGGCGAGTGTGGTGTTCGCCGGGTCACGATCCTGCCGGTATTGAGCGATCGCATGCTCCACGTTCTGACCGGTCAGCTGGTTCTTCAGCTCCGCCGTGGCCGTCGGTATGCCGTTCACCAAGAGAGTCAGGTCGAGGGACTTCTCACTGCCGGTTTCATACTTCAACTGGCGGGTCACCGTCACCCGATTCGCCTCATACCTGAGCTGTAGGTCTGGGGTAAGGCCATGCGCCGGCTTGAAAAAGGCAAGTTGGATCGTGATGCCGTAGTCGGTGACACCATGACGCAGCACATCGACCGTGCCACGAGAATCGATCTCAGACGCAAGTCGCTTGGCGAACCCCCGCTGAGCGGCATCTGGGTCGTTGCCATACCCACGAGAGAGCAACTGCTCCCAGGCTTTCGGCTGCGTTGCACCGATGAACGCGTACAGCTCGGCTGTGTCCAGGCCCAGCACCCGATCGAAGTGTGTGGACGCAGACTTCAGATACCCACCCGCAAGCAGCGATGCCTCGATCGCGTCCTCGAACCCCTTCTCCGAAACGCTCACGCCGCCACCCCTGGAATCTCGACTTCACCAGTCACAGCAGCTGTGATGAGAGCCTGACGATGCTCGCGAAGTAAGTCGATCTGACGAAGAATCGCGCTCTTCGCGACTGACAATTGCTCGAGTCTCGATTCGAGTTGAACCACCAGCACCGCCTGCTCCGCACGCGACCAACGTGGCACGGGGAGTTCGCCAACCTGTTCCGCATTCAGGTTTTCCTGCGTTGAGCTACGAGCAACAAAGCTCAGGTGTTCACGAAGAACTTCGAGCCAACGCGCAAGAAACAAAACATCAACGAGCTCGGGATTTGGTACTAGGCCAAGTATGGCCTGGTTCCACACGGCTGGAATCTGGGTCGTCGTGATTTTTCCAAGGCTCGCGTACATCGCAAACAACAACGTCTCTGGAGGTGCAATTGCCAACCTGCTTGCTCTAAGTCCGTCGGGGGTCAGAGAGCGCACTGTCGAAGTAGTGAAGCCGCAATCGACCATGTCACCAATCGACAGCCAGGCGATGCCCTGCCCATCAGATTCCCACAAACGATCGTCAGTACTGTCAGGCGTTCCGCCCGCGATAGTCCTCACCAGGAGCCGCTTAAGGGGCACGGAGTTGCGAATACCTGCGTTCGCCCCGCTCAAGTAGTCAACCGCATTTCGGCCCCCGCCAAGAGCCTCCTCAATTGCGCTGCGTCGCCACTGGATGACCAACTCCACCATTCGTTGCTTCTTGGCGATGAGGGCGTCGATGCGTGCCGTCTCGGCGTCGAGGTAGTCCGCAATCGCCCGCTGCGCGCCGGGCGATGGAAGCGAGATCTTGATCGACGCGAACTCATCCCAAGGAAGATCCCACTGCGCGGGACGGATACCCTTGGATCGAGCTCCGTACTCGGCGATGAGCGGAAGCGACCGCAGCAGATGATGCATAAAGCGATCGTCAACAGCAGCAATGCGTCGACCGATGAAGTATGCAGGGCTCACGATGCCCTCGTGACTAGAGACAGCCAGCGACCCCTGCCAGGTCTTCATCTTGTTGACGACAAGGTCACCGGGCCGGACGTACTTATACGTCGAGAGGTCATCGCTCGGTCGGTTGTTGTTGTCGTCGCGCTCGTCGCGAGGCACGACCCCGTGGTCCCGATACACAGAAAGGAGAGGGAGGTCCTCCCGACCACGTTCTTCTACCCGGCGATACACCGCTCGGATCGGCATCTGTTGCCAACTCACTCCGCCACCTCACGCAACAGCTCCTGGATCTCCGCTTCGAGCTGCTTGATCTCAGCATCGATCTCTGCGAGCGGTCGTGGCGGCACGTACTTGTAGAAGTGTCGGGTTAGTGGGATCTCGTAGCCGATCTTGGTTTTGTCGTAATCCACCCACGCATCTGGTACGTACGGGTGAACCTCGGCTGCGACGTACTGGTCGATGGCGGCGCGGTACTCCTTACTCTCGAGGCGGTCTGCGACGTCGGCGACCCACGTGATGGATGTGCTGGGCAAAGGCACGTTTTCGTTGTCGCGCAGGTCGGCGTCAGCAACGGGGTTGCTCCGAGGGTCCAGCGATACTGGAGCATCATCGTTTCGAACCGATAGCGCATCCAGTAGTCCGCGTGCTTGTGCCGGCTTTATCTCGAGTGATTTGGCCCATGATCCCAGGCCGCTCGGCACCTTCTTCCAAGCGATCTCCCAACCCATGTCAGACCACGTGTCGATGGTTGCCTGAGAGAGTGCGGTCTCCGCGGCATCCAGGTCGTCGAAGGTTCGTCCTTCAACCTTGGCCAGGATTCGGTCGAACGCTTCGGGCACTTGGTCGGCTTCCAGGTCGTCCCAGCCGGTCTCACAGAGCCCGGCGTATGCCTTCGTATTCCTGAGTGACTCGATGGTGGTGCTGTTGATCTCCCACCGGAGGCGCAGTGGACGCTCGACGGTGATGCGCAGATATCCGAAGGCCTCGTTGGGGAAGATCTTGACGTGGTCACTTTCGCGGAAGTCGGCGTAGAGCCTGGTGATCTCGTCCACCTGGTCGAGTGAGATCTCTTTGCGCTTTTCGCCGAGGCTCTTGCGCATCTTGGTGAAGAGGTCACGGGCGTCGACCAGCTGCACCTTGCCACGGCGTTCTTTGCTCTTGCGGTTCGTGACGATCCAGAAGTAGGTGGAGATGCCGGTGTTGTAGAACAGCTGGTCAGGCAGGGCTACGACAGCTTCGAGCCAGTCGTTCTCGATGATCCACCTGCGGATCTCGGACTCCCCAGAGCCGGCGGCGCCGGTGAACAACGGTGACCCGTTGAAGACGATCGCGATACGGCTTCCGCCCTCTTCGCCCGACTTCATCTTCGAGATCATGTGTTGCAGGAACAGGAACGAGCCGTCGTTGATACGTGGGAGACCGGCGCCGAATCGGCCGCGGAAGCCGAGTTTGTCGGCCTCCGACTTCACAATGTCCTCCACCTTCTTCCACTCGACACCAAACGGCGGGTTGGCGAGGCAGTAGTCGAATGTGCGCCCTTGGTGTCCGTCTTCGGAGAAGCTGTTACCGACTGCGATGTGTGAGGCATCCTGGCCTTTCAGCATCATGTCGGAACGGCAGATCGCGTATGTCTCCTCGTTCAGTTCCTGTCCGAACACTTCGAGTCGGGCTCCGGGGTTGAGCTGGCGCAGGTAGTCCTCGGCGACGGAGAGCATTCCGCCGGTGCCGCAGGCGGGGTCGAAGATGGTGCGCACGGTGCCGGGCTTGGTGAGCATGTCGGCGTCCTCGATGAACAGCAGGTTCACCATCAGCCGGATGACTTCGCGCGGGGTGAAGTGCTCTCCGGCCGTCTCGTTCGAAAGTTCGGAGAATCGGCGGATGAGCTCCTCGTAGAGATAGCCCATCTCCAGGTTGGACACTTTGTCGGGGTGTAGGTCGATCTCAGCGAACTTCGAGATGACGAGATACAGCAGGTTGGCGCGATCGAGTTTGGTGATCTGAGTGTCGAAGTCGAACTTTTCGATGATGTCTCGCGCCGAGTCGGAAAAGCCGGCGATGTAGGCACGAAGGTTGGCCGCGATTTGACCCGGGTCGTCGAGAAGGCGACGGAAGTCAAGTGGGCTGACGTTGAAGAACTGTTCTCCCGCCACGGACCCGAGCACCGGGGCGATGTTGTCGATGGTGCCCTTCAACCTGCCGTGGCGATCAAGGACTTTGGCCTTGGTGGGCTCGAGCACACAGTCGAGTCGGCGCAGCACAGTGAGCGGCATGATGACGCGCCCGTATTCAGACTGTTTGTAGTCCCCGCGCAACAGGTCGGCGACGGACCAGATGAACGCAGCATGGTTTTTGATGGTGTCGCCGGCCACTTCGTCGTCCCCTAACTCGTTGTACGAATTCATCCTGACAGTTCACGAACCGCCCTCAATGCCTTGGATCACACTGTTTGTGTGACCCACCGCGACTACTCCCGCGGCTGGTGTTTACGTTCGAGACGCACCGCCATCCGACGGTGACGCATCCAGTCATCCACCTCAGACATGTCCCAAATCAGGCCGGCTTTTAGCTGGGCTACCGGCTGAGGGAAGTCCGTGTGTCGCTTACGCCACGAGTGGACCACGTTGGGGAATGCCAGGCCGTAGCTCTCGGCGATCTCGAATGCCCCCACCAGATTGCTCACATCGATCCTCTTACCCATAGGACAAACCCTACAACGGTTGCTTACGGTCGTAGTCAGCGATATTGTGACTACAGTTGTAGTCATTTGGGAGGCGCAGTTGAGTATCCACAAACGGGTTGGCAAGCACAAGACCTCATACCAGGTGAAGTGGCGCAACGAACTCGGACGTCAGACCTCCAAGGTTTTCAACACAAAACGTGAAGCCTCCGCGTTCGAGGCGATGGTCATCACGAACAAAGACCGAGGCACCAGCCTCGACCACCGCGGCGGCAAGGCCGAGTTCTCCGCATACGTCGACGAATGGAAACGCACAAAGGCGACGCAACGACCAAGTACCCGTCGCCGTCGTGACGGGATCCTGGACAAACACATCCTCCCCCACCTCGGGAGTCGAGCCATCTCCAGCATCAAACCCCATGACATCCAACGCCTGGTCAACACTTGGACGTCGGACGGACTAAGTCCGCGAACCGTCACACATCACATTCGAGTGATCAGCCCGATCTTCGACATGGCGGTGAAGAACGATCTGATCACCCGGAACCCATGCTCATACCTGAACCTGCCAAAGATCAGGAAGGCCCCCGTCAGGGCCCTGACACCCGAAGAATGCCGGCGACTCATCGAAGCAATGCCCGATCACTATCGACCCATGATTCGATTCACCCTCGCCACCGGGGTGCGTTGGGGTGAGGTTGTAGCACTCACGATCAACTGCCTCGACATTAAGAACCGCCAAATTCATGTCAAACAGTCCAAGACAGACGCCGGGATTAGATCAATCCCGTTACACGAAGACGATCTTCAAGTGATCATCGGGCACCTTCGTGACACGGCACGCACCTGCAGCCAACCCGGCGATCCGCTGTTCGTGACCGAACGTGGCAGTGCGCTCAATAACAGCAACTTCCGCCAGCGAGTGTTCAAGAACGCAGCGATTGAGGCAAACCTCGCCGGCATCACGTTCCACGATCTGCGCCGCACCCACGCAACGATGCTCGTTGCCGCGGGGGTGGACATCAAGACCGTCCAATACCGAATGGGCCACGAATCGATTACAACAACATTGGCGATCTATGCGACGCCAACCGAAGGCAACCTACGGAAGTCAGTGGACGCGATTGATCTATATCTCAACCAAACATGAGAAGGATTTTCATCGCTTCACGACCGCCGTCCGTCAGGCGGCGTACTCTTGACGGCCCTGTTTGAAACAGACCAACAATTCCGTCGATCCATCAAGCTGTCTCTACTCGAGGATCAGCTCCAGATCGTCAATAATCGACTCAGACAACAGCCGATACTCGTTCACTCTTCCTGTCATCACAAGCCAATTGTTCCAACACATGAATTCGTCAATCCCTCGTGCTTCAGGAGAGTAGTACCGGCTACATGCTTCATTCCGATCGATCACTCCCACGATCATGTCCAGATACTTCTGAAGGTTCGCTTGGAGACCCTTCAAGAGAAGTTCGGTCTGGCCGGAGGATTCCTCTGCGAGAGAAGCAACCCGAAAACCACGGCACTCCTGAAGATTCCTTTCTGGATCCCCGCCAATCAATCCGTCTTGCTCTCTCCAATCCGACTTCATGGGCATACTGTCGAGACAACTCGCAGCCGCCAACAGAAGGCCGCTACTCAAAGCTGGATCGGGAGCAGTTGTAGAGCTCGCCGCCGAATTTGTCTCATCAATGTCTGGAGCCGTGGTACTGACCTCCACATATCTGATCTCAGTCTTCGTGCAAGAAGCACTTAGCACCCCAAGCGTCAATGCAAGCCCAAACAGTTTCTTCAACGCTCCACCCTCCTATCAATCGCCTTTGAGTACGCAAAGATCTCGGCGTAGGTTCCACTCCTGCCAGGCTTCCCTCAGCAGAATCCTCCATAACTGATGCTTCCATCACTCCAGAGGTACTTGATGATCCCCTGCATGGTGCTGTAGGGGGCGCAATAGGTCTCCACAATTTGCTTCGACTGACTTGGCGCACATGGCATCGGCAGGTAATAACAGGGCACCGAACCACCAGGGGAGGTAACTGCGGGACGCGATGTCGGCGGTGACGTGACCAACGGTGGCAATGTCGTGGTGCCCAAAGGTGCGGGTTCGTAAAAGGCAACACCAGTCGCTCGGCAAACGTCGGTGCGATCCTCACAATCAAAGATCGCATCCTCAAAGTTCGCCTGAGAAAGGTCAACCCCACTTAGGTCCGCTTCAATGAACACTGTTCCAGTTAGGTCAGCGCCTGTTAGATCTGCCCCTCTCAGGTCTGCACGAACGAAAATTCCACCCATCAGATTTGCGCCCCGTAGGTCTGCGTTCGACAGTTGAGCGGAAACCAGCCATACTGCGGTCAGGTCTGCTTCGCGAAGGTCCGCCGAGCTCAAATCGGCTCCCGTGAGAATTGTCGCAATTAGGTTTGCCCCGCGTAGGTTCGCTCCCCTCAAATCAATCCCACTCAATTCCGCATCCTGAAGATTGATGCCGCTCAAATCTTCGCCCGCCAAATCGGCCCCTGGTTCCAATGAGATGCTCGCGTCGCCACCACAGCCAACAATTGTTGCCACGCAAAGCACAGCCAAGAAACGCTTCATGGTGGAGAAACTACTTGGGGCCAAATCATCACGGGGCATATGTCTACTAACGGTATAGCGGTTTCACATTCCCTGAGTTTTACCTAAATACAAATCTTGTTTCGCTATATTTGCGCGAATGAGTGACAACTCGAATCAACCTAAGAGGCGACTGGGACCAGTCGGTTTTCATGCCGAATCAAAGGTCACTACGATTCGCTCAACCCCGGCACCTAACCCGGGGGGAATTGGAGAAGCGAAAGGCCCGACTCGCGAAACT
>Ga0315903_10007684_pt1 | contig 13451 bp, 10 predicted proteins | sample LakEriMetagenome_7_FD_203524 | JGI IMG/M metagenome (GOLD analysis project Ga0315903, IMG submission 203524) | Freshwater fungal communities from buoy surface, Lake Erie, Ohio, United States - Buoy 2 MA119 | ecosystem: Environmental > Aquatic > Freshwater > Lake | place: USA: Lake Erie, Ohio...
GGGCCGCAATGAAGACGGAGAGTATGTCGATTATGTAGAAATAAAAGAGGATTGAGGTCATTTGCCCATCCGTCGTTAATTTCACCCCCAAACCAAATTGCATTCTATTTTATGAAGCAAAAACTTCTGCAACTCCTGCCGCATGCTGTGGCTATTATCGTTTTTCTCGTAATAGCTAAGTTGTTCTTTTCCGGAATCAATGAAGAATACGGATTGAAGCAACCCGACATCGAAAAGGTGATGGGTATGTCGAAGGAACTTTCAGACTATCGCTTGATGAATGGCGAGGAGTCGTTATGGAGCAACAACATGTTTGGCGGAATGCCGGGTTATCAAACCAACGTGATGTATCCGACGAATTGGGTGCGCCCGATTGACAAGGTGTTGAAGTGGGGAACCGACCCTGCCATTGGTTCTCTGTACATGTGCATGTTTGGTTTTTACGTGTTGATGCTGTGCATGCGCGTCAACCCTTGGCTGGCCATTGTGGGTGCCATTTCATTCGGTCTTTCTACAATCAATATTCTTTACATAGGCGGTGGTCATACTTCAAAAGTCAACGCCATCGGATACATGGCTCCTGTGCTCGGTGGATTAATACTGGCTATGCGCGGACGTTGGTTGCTGGGCGGTGCCGTTTTCGCGCTGTTCTTCAGCTTACACCTTGCCGCCAATCACTTGCAGATGACCTATTATTTGGCTTTCTTACTTGCTGCCGTTGTATTAGGAGAGTCAATTCGTTTGGCCATTGAACGCAAGTGGCTTGATATTGCAAAGGCTGCTCTTGTATTGATCATTGGATCTGTTATCGGGTTGATGCCCAACTTCGCAAACATTTATACCACCTATGAATACAGCAAGCTCACCACACGCGGCAAAACAGATTTGACCATTAAACCCCAGGGTAAAGAGGAAAGTGCACAGGCCACCGATGGGTTGAATACCAACTACATTTTAGAGTACAACATGGCCGCCGGTGAGCCTTGGGCTATGATGATTCCGAACGCGAAGGGAGGAAGCTCTTCAGTTCCGTTATCGGATAATAAAAAAGCAATGCAAAAGGCGCCGAAGGATGTTCGTGAAAATTTGCAGGGGTTCCCTCAATACTGGGGTGCACAAGGCAGTTCGGCTGGTGCATTTTATTTCGGTGCGGGTATTATGTTCTTGTTTGTGCTGGCACTGATTCTTTCAAAGGATGCTATTAAATGGCCATTTCTAGTCATTTCGGCGCTCGCCATTTTCTTGTGTATGAAAGAAATGCACGGCATTAATCGATTTTTCATAGAGAGTTTTCCTATGTATAATAAGTTCCGCGATTCTAAAATGATACTCGTGCTCATTCAAATCATGGCACCCGCCATGGCCATCGTTTATTTGAATGAACTCGTGAAGTCACCGCTTCAAGGAAAACAGTTGAAGACATTCTTTATTACAGGCGGTGTTCTTCTTGCCTTGTTGCTTATAGTTGTTAGCTCGCCTTCGATAACGGGGCCGCTAGTTTCTGAAAATGAAATGGAGTATCTCGACGGTCTGCGTGATCAATACAAAGGCAATGCGGGAGCGCTCAGCATGGTTAACTCAATAGAAGATGCCTTGCCCGAAGTGCGCAGCGCAGTGTTTTCCGAAGACGCTCAACGCAGTTTGCTAATCGTAGTTGCATTATTGGCACTCACCGTTCTTACGGCTATGAATAAGGTGCGTTGGTATGTGCTCGCAGGGGTTGCTGCACTCATTGTAACCAGCGACATGTGGTCAGTTTCGTCGCGGTATTTCAGCAATGAGAAGGAAAAGAATCCACGCACAGGCAAAACAGATTATGCCCATTATGAGCGAGTTGAGAACCGACTTTTCCCCTATTCACCGGATACATGCGACCGATTTATTCAGCGCAAGGAAATGGCTTCCATTTCCGATTACAATGCTCAGGTTGATCAATTGGAGAGTAAGATGTCGTCAACCGCTCCTTATGCCGGTAACGACCCGAAGCGTATTCATGCAGCTTGTGAGTTCGGTGCTTTACAATTGAATAGCAATTACCGCGTTTTACTTGCCTCTCCCGGTGTCTTCAATGATGCCAGTGTAGCATATTTCCATAAGTCAATTGGAGGTTACCATGCTGCTAAGTTGAAGCGTTATCAGGAGGTCATTGACTTCCATTTATCGGGTGAAATCAATCGAATTACGGAAGGAATAAAGTCAGGAAGCCCGGCAGTTGTAGATTCTGTTCTTGGAACCACTCCGGTATTAAACATGCTTAACACGAAATATGTAAAGTATAGTGGAGCTGCACCGCCTATTAGTAATGACAAGCATGCTCTCGGCAACGCATGGTTCGTCAATGAAATTGATTGGGCAACTAGCGCCGATGAAGAGATGCAGGCGTTGAGCTCTATTAACCCGGCAAATACGGCAGTGGTGCACGATGAGTTTAAATCGGCACTGACCGCTTGGGGAGCGACTGACAGTACCGCCACTGTATCGATGACGAAATATGCAACCAACAAGCTCACATACGCAGTAAATACGCCTTCTGCAGCTGCACTGGTATTCAGCGAAATTTATTATCCTGAAGGCTGGGTATGTCGCATCGATGGCAATGAAGTTCCAGCGTTCCGTGCTAATTATATATTGCGTGGTGTGCAAGTGCCGGCCGGTGAGCACACCATCGAGTGGTCCTTCGAACCGAAGTCATACGCAACAGGCATTCAGGTCAACACGGCAGGTTCTGTTTCGCTTGTATTGTTGGTGCTGCTCGTCTTTGGTGCAGAGCTGCTCAAGTGGTGGAAACGATCAATCTAACCACAGCAGATCATTTATTGTTTTATTCTCTGCGCCCTCCTTTTCCCTGTGGTTTTAGATTAACCAAAGATGAAAGGAGAGCATGGAGAATTATATTTTCTCCGTGGTAATGTTTCTCAAATGCACTGCGGTTGCGAGATGTGCGAACAGCAACACAGGAATTATGAAGGTCGCAATCCAGCTACCCGGAAAATGCACCATAAAGTAGTTCGGAATTTCGAATCCCCAATTCTGAATGCTCGAAGGCGCGCTCAATAGACTGCGTATCCATAGCATGGAAAGCGAAGCCGCACCGGCATAACTCCAGATGAGGAGCCACAGCCGATGCGCGTATTTGTCTTTTCTGAACAAGTAAAGCATTATGGGAGTTGCCGCCGCAATAAGGAGTTCCAAGCTTCCTCCATAAAATGTGAGAGCTAACGGTGCTTGCCTGTGGTAGGCTGCCCAATGCACCAGACCCTCCATCGGCAGCCGGATTAACTGTAGGCCAATGAGAATTTCAATACGTAAGCCGAGCACCCACGCGCGCAGGTGTGGCGTGAACATGACGGCAAGAATGCAAACGGAAGTAAACAAATAGGGGAACAACAGATGCGCTGTGGTTCTATCCATATACCAGCGGTTCAGCGAAAGCGTGCTTTGGAAAATGATCCAAAGTAGCACCGGAACAGATACCCAAGTTGCATACTTGCTGATGTTGGGCTTTTTAGAGAATGCCACAGCGAACAAAAAGCCTACGAAAGTTGTTAATGTAAGTAGTATAAGAGAGACCGTGAGGCCTGCGGGAATTTCGAGCATCTTTTTTTATGCAAAGAAAGTTAGGAGTTCTTAAAACCATCGACTTTTCGTGAATCTTCCGCTAGTTTTGTCGCCCAATACAACTGAAGCTGTAATTCCTTCGCCGGAATTGCGCTATGAACCTATGCTTGCAGGCAGCAATAATGGTGTTAAATGGTGTATCTACGAGAAAACATCGCAGGTCGATAAAGTCGAATGGTCCAAGTTGCACCCCGTCGAGGGTGCGTTTTTATGTCTCGATTATCTGTCAGCATTGGAAAATGCTCATGACGATGGCTTGGAAATTCGTCTTGCTATGTTCTATCGGGGCTCTCATCCTTTGGGTATAGCTGCTTTTCAAATTGCTCACTTTGTAACGAGTGACGATGCATATTCCAACGTTTTTTTGAATTGTATCAATGCTATAGGTCGCTGCATTCGTGGCAAGCACATCCACAATATCCTCATCAACGGAAACGCCTTCGCTACCGGTGAACACGGTTTCTCGTTTCAACCGGAAGCCGATAGTGAAACAATTGCTTTTTGCTTGCATCATGCCATGGAGGCAATTGCCGCTCAAGAGCAGAAGAAGGGTAGGCGCATCTGTGCTATGGTGACAAAAGATTTTTACCCTGGTACAGTCGGAGTTGCCTCCCAATTGGAACGTTTCCGATTCAAAAAGTTTCAGGTAGATCACAATATGGTTATGCCGGTTCTGGAAGAGTGGAAATCTTTCGACGATTATCTGGAATCACTCAATACAAAATTCCGCACAAAAGCAAAGTCCGCTTTGAAGCGGTCTTCGAATTTGCGCGTTGTAGAAGCAACAGAGTTAGACATTCTTAAGCATGCCGAGGCTATGCAGCGTTTGTATGAAAATGTATACATGAAGGCTGATTTCCGGTTGGGGAAACTTCAATCCAAAGCGTTGGCAGAGCTACTCAAGCGTATACCAAATCAATTTTTTGTAAGGCAGTATTTTTTGAATGATGAATTAGTTGGATTCATGACTGCGATGCGGTGCGGTAAGGTAATGGAAGCGCACGTAGTTGGAATCGATTATGAAACCAATCGCGAGCATGGTGTTTATCAGCGCATACTTTATGATTATGTAGAGTTAGCCATACGTATAGGTTGTACGCGCATTGTATACGGTAGAACGGCTGCGGAAATAAAATCAACAGTGGGTGCATACCCGGTGAATTTAACCTGTAGTATTAAGCATCGTCGTTTTATATCCAATGCATTGCTATCCATGATTATCAATTACGTGAAGCCTTCAGAGTATCCGCAACGCGATCCGTTTAAGGCAGAAACGATAACCAAGATTCACACGCAACCTTTATACAAAAATCATGAGTGGAATTCAACGAAGTGAGCGTGGTCTGCTGGTCGTTCTCGCGGCCATTCAGTTCACGAACATTGTGGATTTCATGATCATGATGCCTATGGGCGATATTCTTAAAAAGGAACTGGCAATAGGTCCGCAGGAATATGGTTTTTTAGTTTCCAGTTATGGCATTGCGGCTTTTGTCACCGCATTTGCCGGTGTCTTTTACCTGGATAATCTTGATCGGCGAAAGGCGCTTCTTACGGCCTACTTCGGATTCATGATTGGAACACTTTCTAGCGCAATACTTCCCAACACGCACAACGATTCTCTGAATTATACACTCTTTATATTGACAAGAGTAATCACAGGTCTTACAGGAGGACTTCTGGGTGGATTGGTAATGTCGATAATTGGTGATGCCATACCCATAGAGCGAAGGGGAAGAGCCATGGGTATTGTGACCATGTCATTTTCACTCGCGGCGATTTTGGGTATGCCTATCGCACTCACGCTGGTCGATGTGTTCGATAATAATTGGCATGTGCCGTTCTATGGTGTTACGTTACTAGCGATTCCAATTTGGATTATGGCCTGGAAGAAGATTCCACCCATGCGCGATCATTTGAAGAGTCGAGCTACCTATGACCGGACAGCGGCTATTCGATTGGCATTTACTTCCCGCGAACAGCGAAACGCACTCATGTTTACGATTTTGTTAGTCCTCGGGCAGTTCACAGTCATCTCATTTATGACACCTTATTACATCAACAATGTCGGGTTATTGCAAAGCGACATCAAATGGATTTACCTGGTGGGTGGTGCTGCTACAGTGCTGAGTGGTTTTTTCATTGGACGCATGGTCGACAAGGTGGGACGATTTCGGGTATTTACCATTGCGGCCCTGCTTAGTATTATCCCTGTTTTGGTAATCACCAACTTGCCACAAGTTCCGCTGTACGTTGTGCTGTGCATAGCAGGCTTCTTCTTTGTGCTCGTATCAGGTCGAATGATTCCGGCAAATACCATTGCTACAACTGTAGTAAATCCCCAGCAACGTGCCGGTTTTATGAGTTTGAATTCAGCCATGATGTCACTGGCAAGTGGCTCCTCAGGTATCATATCAGGAGCTATCATAACACAGATAGATGAGAATGCCCCTCTCATGAATTTCGAATGGGTTGGCTATCTCGCCGCGGCCAGCACATTGCTTTCGTTACTTATCGTTCGTGTGCTGAAGCGGTTGGCCAAGTCTTGATAGGGACTAGAGAATTTAGTAGGGTAGGATCTCAAGTTAAGGCTGATTGCTAATTAGTAATCCTTAGTCAATCTAGCTATTCCGCATCCATTTTACACCTTCCAACAGCGCCAACATAACGCCAGCGGCAGTGAATGCAGGCAAGAAGTGCGAAAGTCCCGGATATTCAAAATTGAAAATGAAATTGAGTGCCGGTATCAAGAGTGTTGATAATAGCAGTGTCATTGCAATTGCAATGATTATCAACGTCACTTTGCTGCGCTCTATAAAAACGGACGCAAATGATCGTGTGAGTGAGAGGTCGGTGAGAATGAGAAAGATGTTTCCAATGATTAAGGTTGAAAATGCAATGGCGCGAACTTCACCATCCGTGTGTCCTTCATGGATTGAATGCGCAAACACGATAAGGACGGTAGCGAGCAACAGCATGCCTTTGAAGAGTGCAAACGTAATTTTCTTGCGCCCAAAAAATTGTTCGTTGGCGGCTCTGGGACGTCGCGACATGATGCCGCTTTCTTCTTGTTCCGACTCGAATGCAATGGAGCAAACAGGATCAATGATAAGCTCCATGAATACGATATGGATTGGAAATAACAAGACGGGTAGTTCACCCATAAAGGCCGGAATGAGTGTCAAGGCGATGATGGGTATATGGATGGAGAGTATATACGACATCGCCTTTTGAAGATTGTCGAATATGCGCCTTCCCGATCGAATGGCAGAAACGATTGAAGCGAAGTTATCGTCGAGTAGAACTAATGAAGCAGCTTCTCTTGCCACATCTGTTCCTTTGGCACCCATGGCAACACCTATATGCGCTGCTTTCAGCGCCGGTGCATCGTTTACGCCATCACCGGTCATGGCTACGATTTCACCGGAGGCCTTGAGAGTATTAACTATTAGAAGCTTTTGCTCGGGCTGAACACGCGCGAAAACGGACGTCTCAGCGATTCGCTTTTCAAGCTCGGCGGGTTGCAAACGGGTTAAGTCATCACCTGTCATCACTTGGTTGCGATGATCAAGACCTATTTTTTCAGCTATGGCCAAGGCTGTCACAGGATAGTCACCGGTTATCATGCATACCTTGATTCCTGCAGTTTTGCATTCAGCGACAGCTTGTCGTACCTCGGGTCTTATGGGGTCTTCGAACCCAAGAAGCCCGAGGAATGTGTAGCGAAAGCCATGCTGTGTTTCGGGCCAGCTTTCACCCGAGTGCTGTGCTTCTGCCACTGCAATAACTCGGTAGCCATGCTCTGCCATGGTCCGCACAAGACTCAGTTGGGCTTTCCTCTCTGCATCGCTGGAATTGCATAAATTCAATACTGCTTCGGGTGCGCCTTTGGCCGTGAGGTAATAATGCGTGTGCGAATTGGATCGGTAGGCACGCGTCATCATGAGAAGACCTTTGCTTAGCGTGTACTCTCGTTCGAAGTCGAGTGCCGATTTTTCGTAGGCCATGTCCGCATGAAGTGCAAATATGGCCTTCTCCATCGGGTCGTTCGTTTCGCTGGCTGAAGCCATGCAACCGGCAGCTATAAGCTGACGGAACGTGCTATTGGAGGAATCGAATTGACTTTTTTCTGTCATGCTTCCATTCAGGCCAATGGCAGCCACCATCATTTTATTCTGTGTGATGGTTCCTGTTTTATCGCTGCATAGAACCGTTGCTGAGCCAAGTGTTTCGATGGCGCTCGACTTGCGGGTAAGCACGTTTTTCTTTGACAAGCGCCACGCTCCTAATGCCAGAAATATGGTGAGAACAACCGGGAATTCTTCCGGCAGAATGGCCATAGAGGCTGCAAGCCCGGTAAGCAAGGACTCTAGAAAGTTGCCTCGCGAAACATAGAAGGCAATAACGACCGAGATACTCAGGAAAACTCCGATTATGGAAAGGTTTCGAATGAACACTTTCATTTCTTTCTGAAGTCGTGTTTCTCCTTCTTCGATATTTTTCAGAGAGTGACCTATTTTTCCAAAGCTGGTGTTCATCCCGGTTTCGGTAACCAGCGCTAGCGCTGAGCCTTGCACGGCGAGTGTTCCACTAAATATAGAATTGTGGGAGTCGTCGGTTCCTTTTACAACAGGCATAGACTCTCCTGTGAGCAGAGATTCATCTACGGAAAGATGCGTGCACTGAACGATTCTGGCATCCGCTGCAATGCGGTCTCCTTCATGCACCACCAGTATATCTCCCGGAACGACCTCGCGCCCTGCTATACGAATCTGTTTTCCATCGCGCACTACAAGCGCTCTTGGAGTGGCAAGATTGCGCAATGCCTCCAGCGAACGTTCTGTCTTTCGGTATTGGGCGAACGTAATACCAATGATGATAACGATGCTGGATACCAAAACAACTCCTTCCCGATAATCGCCCAACAACATATAAAGAGTGCCGCAGGCGATGAGCAGCAGAAACATTGGCTCTCGAATTACTTCCAAGGCGATGCGCCATACGTTTTTGGGGCCTGCACCACTGAGTTCGTTGTAGCCAAATTGTTGTAATCGCTGGCGTGCTTCTTCGGAGGTAAGGTCGCGCATCATTGCTGTAAAGTTACATGGCCATCACCATTGTAGTTCTTATTTTTGCATCCGACTAATGAGAATCATAGCTACCATACCACACCCCCAGCTCAAGATTTCGATTTTTCTCTATAACGAGAAATATATCATAGAACTGGAGGCTGGTCAATACAAACAAACCTTTAAAATCAGCGCTGATAGTGTTGATGGTCTGGAAGGAGTAAAACGGCTGTTGACGCCTGAATTGCTCGAAAACAGTCTGGTCCGTTTTTCAGGTATGCATACAGATTTCAAAAAGTCGTTTGATCAAACAAAACAAAACGCATGATTGCAAAGATTTCAATAGGTGTTTCCGCAGTCCTCGCCATCTTGGTTGCTGCATTGTGGTTTAAGGTTTCAGGACTCTCCTCGGGTGGTGCTGCACAACCAACTGTAGAGGTGGCTCCTGCCTTTGCCGGCGACGGTGGACCGAGAGCTACAGTCGTGGCTTTCGTAAATGGTGATTCGCTAAACGTGAAATACGATTTCATCGTGGAAAAATCGAAAGATCTGGATCAGAAAATGGCCGCAGCTGAGGAACGCGTAAAAAAGGAATATGCTCCGCGCCAGACGCAATATGAGCAGAATATGCGATACGCTCAGGAGCATCCCGAAATGTCAGAAGCAGAAGCCATTGCACTACAACAAGATATGGAGCGGTTGCAAATAGAAATGGATGAAATACAACAGCGTGAGGTGGGTGTTTTACAAAAGAAGGAAACACAGTTGCAAGAAGAATTGCTGTCACGAGTCAATCAGTACTTAGCTAAATTCACCAAAGAACGAGGCATCGATTACGTTATTAATAAGCAAAGTGAGTTTCAGGTGTTGTTGTTTGGAAATTCCGATTACGACATCACCGGGGAGGTCATTGCCGGATTGAATGCGGAGTACGCTGCGGAAAAACAGGCAAAATGAGTTTAGCTGCCAAGAAATTAAAAGAGAATATTTCGGAATACATCATCTTCCTTTGGCAGATGGAGGATCTGTTGCGCGCGGTGAACTTTGATTCAGATGCGCTCGATAGTTTCATTCATTCTTATGCACCCGACCAGAAGGCTTTTGACTCAGAAAAGACATGGTTTACGGGATTGGCAGGAAGCATGCGCAAAGACGGTGTGGAGCAACGAGGCCATGTGAGTGAAATACACGAGCTCATTTTTGAATTAAACTATTTGCATAACACCTTACTGAATATTGTTCGTGATAAGTCCTACGCAGACGCCTATTTGCAGGCTCAGCCAAATATCAGAGAGTATTTAACACGAACCGACGGTAAGTCCACCAATGACGTGGAGGTGTGTCTCACCGCTCTGTATGGACTTATGGTGTTACGCCTGCGTAAGGAAGCTATTTCACAGGAAACGGATTCAGCTATGCGTACATTTTCGAACCTGCTTGGCAAACTTTCGCATCATTATCGCTTAATGAAGCAGGGAGAGTTTAATTTTTCGCTGAACTGATTTATTCTTCCGGGCTCTGTGCGCTGATATAGCTGCGCCAGCGGTCGATTACTTGTTGCATATCATCGGGAAGCTCTTTTTCGAAGTAAACCCATTCGCCGGTTTTCGGATGATGAAATCCGAGGGATCGGGCGTGCAACGCCTGCCGTGGTAAAATGTCGAGGCTGTTCTGCACGAATTGTTTGTACTTAGCGAAAGTTGTTCCTTTTAGAATGTGATCGCCACCGTATTCGAAGTCACCAAAAAGAGTATGCCCTATGTGTTTCATGTGCACTCGAATTTGATGCGTTCGTCCGGTCTCAAGCTTGCATTCTACTAAAGTGACGTATCCGAGTCGCTCCAGAACTTTATAATGGGTAACAGCATGTTTGCCATAATCACCGTTAGGAAATACGGTAAACACCTTGCGGTCTTTTAAGCTTCTTCCGGTATTTCCTGTCACCGTGCCATCTTCCTTTACATCTCCCCAAACGAGCGCAACATACCGCCGTTCGATGGTGCGGTCAAAAAACTGCTTACTCAGGTTAATAAGGGCCTGATCTGTTTTCGCTATGACCATCACTCCCGTCGTGTTTTTATCAAGACGATGCACTAACCCGGGGTGTGCATCCGAACGCACCGGTAAATGTTGAAAGTGATAAATGAGCGCATTCACGAGCGTGCCGGAGTAGTTGCCGTGGCCCGGGTGAACTACCATATTCGATGGCTTGTTCAAAATGACTAAGTCGTCGTCTTCAAATAATATTTCGAGCGGAATATTCTCCGGTATAAGTTCGATTTCTCGCACCGGATAAGGCATCTCGATTGTTATGATGTCGAGTGGCTTGATTTTGTAACTGCTTTTTACAGGTGTGCCGTTCACACGCACAAATCCATTATCACACGATTCCTGAATACGGGTGCGCGATGTTTTCTCGAGACGGTCGAAGAGGAATTTATCAATACGAACCTGACCTTGGCCTTTATCGGTTACTATGCGATGGTGTTCGAACAAGTCATCATCCTGTTCGCTGAACGCAGCTGTTTCATCGAATTCACTCATATTATTCCTTCACAAAGCGAGCGCTGTGATGTTCTTTCTCAGTGTTGAAATAATGAATGATATAGCAGCCATTCGACAAATTCTCGGTGTTGATCTGTAAGAGCGATTGATTAGTACCTAATCCTTCCATCAATATTTTACCGGCTAAATCCGTAACTCGATAATGGCAAGACTGAAAGTCTTCGGGTAGTGAAACATTCAAGACGCTATGCACAGGGTTGGGGAAAATGGAATTGTTACTTGTGTTCATTTCTTCGGTGTTAACCCAATCGGCAAGTGTGGTCCGAAATACAGGACGAATCATGACGCTGCCTGTAATATTCGATGGAATCCAATCGCTGCTCCCTTGAAGCTGATAAAGTAGTTGCGTGCTATTAGCGTTGGTGTTTTTATCGAGACCAAAATTGAGTGATACGTCGCTTTGCTGAAGTGTGCCTATGTAGAAATTACCCGATGGAACATAAATCGGATCAGTAAATCCATAGTAAACGAAAATGTTGAGTCCGCTTTCATAGTAATGAGGCAATGAGAAGTTGAAGTTATCGAACTCAGAGGTGAGCAGATTTCCGGGTTCTCCACTTACATCTTCCCAGGCTTGAAGAATAAAGCTCTGGTCAGAGGCGAGATACTGAATAGGTTCAAAATAAATGTAGGCGCCGATAAGAGTGTCATCTATAGGAGTGTTGAAGCGCAGCGCAACCTTACCACCCGCATCTTGGATGCCATAAGCTCTTTCTGCCGAACCATCATCGTAAGCGTAATAGTTGGTGAATTTTTGCTGAAAACGCATGGTGTCGTTTTGCGGGTGGATATCGGTGGGGTTAAAAGCAACTATCACTTCAAAAGAGGCGGTATCTTCAATTGCAGGAGTGTCGTATACGAAATTGTTCAAAGACAAGGCGCGATCAAAGGAGCTATAGCCGTTGGAATTGGTGTTCGCGTCAAGATCGCTTTCAAAGATTGTAGTGCTGTTGAATTCAATTGAACAGCGGCTCGTGATGTTGGATGTAATCCCTAGGTTTCGTTGATAGTAAGTAATAGAGTCGCGCATGTACAGATTCGGATTTTCCTGAAAATGCACCCATGGCATAGCAGTTAGTCCGAAGTTAAGTAAGCTGTTATTGGTGTATTGAAATGCAACTTCATCGTAAAAGAAGTTGGAAGGACTGATATCGTCGTTTAGGATTACGTAGTCGATGTGCCAATGATCCAGTGCACCATGCTGAGTGCAGTAATTGCGGAAGCGGAATCGAAAGCCGTCTTGCAAGTATATAAAGTTGCTTACGTTTACGAAAACAGTGTCAAATAAAGATGCATCTCCACCACCTTCCTTTGACCAGGCTCGCGCCCATTGGCCTTCTTGCAAAGGGCTATAAAATTCCAGAACAAGCGAGTCTCCTTCAGCCCCTAGAATGCCATCGGCATCAGGCGCATTTCCAAGGCCACCTCCCTGAACGTGAAAAACGAGATAGACACTATCGTCGGGTGTAAGTCCTGAAAGATCGATAGGCAGCGAAGTGAGTTCATCGGCCAATCCCCAATCAAGGAATGCTTCAGTGATGGTTGGAAAATAAAGAGTATCGCTGTATGGGGTTCCGTCTGCTTCCAGTCCATCGAGCGTGGCTACGCCAATAGTCATGGGGTTGAGCGGGAAAGTTGAGTTGATAAATGCGGCGTTATTGGACCATTGCTGCCATTCTATTGGGATCGCCGGGTTAGAGGTTGGTAGCGAGTATCGAGAGAAGTCGTCGAAAAAGGGAATGGGAAGTGATCCACCCTGACGCTGTTGGCGTGGAGCGAATCGTTGCTCGTCGTTGAATTGGCGATTTGCCTCGGCATTGAATTGCAGCGGAAGTTCACGTTCCTGAGAAAAAAGGGTTGCCGCGATAGTCATGCAAAAAGCTGTCGCGAGTGCCTTGAGATAAAAGTTATGCATCATTCGAAGTCATGTTGTGCGCTGTCCGGAGCGCACGGGGTATTGTACAACCACAAATCTACGATACGACCGGCTGAAGTGCCACGCTCAGGGTCGTGCATCGGATCCTGGCGACAAACGCGAAAAGAAGCCGAATCTTGTGCGGTGGCCGAAGAAATTTGTGCTTCGAACCGACAATTGCATTCCAAATGGAGTGTATCGAGGATTGTCTTGGCCTGCAAACACGTCATGCCGGTAAAATCAGGTACGATTATTTTATCGGAAACCGGCCGGCCTATTACCAGTAA
>Ga0315903_10007690_pt1 | contig 13445 bp, 11 predicted proteins | sample LakEriMetagenome_7_FD_203524 | JGI IMG/M metagenome (GOLD analysis project Ga0315903, IMG submission 203524) | Freshwater fungal communities from buoy surface, Lake Erie, Ohio, United States - Buoy 2 MA119 | ecosystem: Environmental > Aquatic > Freshwater > Lake | place: USA: Lake Erie, Ohio...
GAGCATCTTTCGCTAGTGGTGGGCGACAAACAACTCCACTTGCACCGCTTAACGTCCAACTACCAGCGCTATGTGGAATCAGAATTGCATCACCTTTAACAGCGTCAATCGGTGAATTATTTTCAAAAGCAATACTTCCATTGCCTTCTAGAACAAGGAGGATGCTGAAACCAGCAGCGACCTTGCTGTTATTACCAGCAAGATAATCTGCACGAAAATATGGATCTGCTACCGCAGTGAAGACTGATTGATCTGAATTGCTGAAGAGGCGATTCGAGAAAACTAATTTTTCAGCTTCAGCTTTTTCAATTGGGGTGTAGCGAAGTGCATCTAATACGGTGTCAAAACCTAAGCCAAGGTGGCCATCTTTAACGCCATCAACAGCAAAATCATTCCATTCGAGTAGAGCTGAAAGATCTGTTGGTTCTTGAAGTTCTAGAACAAATATCCCGGCACCAATTGCATGCGGAGTTCCGGCAGGAACAAACACGGTGTCTCCGGCTTTAACTTCAAATTTCTGCAGCGATGCCAATAAGCCATCTGAATCTCTGGCATCAACCATCTTTGAAACATCTGGCTTCGACATTTCTTTACCAAAACCTAAACCAACACTTGCTCCTGCAGGTGCTTCCAAGATAATCCAAGCTTCAGTCTTTCCATGCTTTAAAGCTAAATGCTCTTTAGCAAACTTACGATTTGGATGATAGTGAACTGGAAGTCTTTGATCTGGATCTAAAAGTTTCATTAATAATTCAGTGCTGGCACCAAAAGTATTTAAGTGTTCTGCACCAAGCCACTGCTCTGGATTAGCTATTACTGAATCACGTAGATAACTTCCATCTGAAAGCGTTGAGAGCCCCATAGTTTTCTCACCAAATCGGGTAGTCATCGAACCAATCCACTCTTCAGGTCGCATTGGTCCACCTGGACCATTTCGAAGTGCACCGATTCGGTAGCCACCCTTATAGAAGTGATCAAATTGATTGGATGCGAGTTTCTGAGGAGTAATCATGGAATGCAATTTACTATGACAATACTTTTTTTGCACTTAATCCAAAAATTATTGCCAATACAGCGGGAAGCAACATGGCCCAGCGCAGCGTAATAATTTCTGAAATAAATCCAATTAATGGTGGGCCAACTACGAAGCCAAAGTAAGCAACACCAGTTACCAGAGCAACTCCCTCAGCCGCAGATACCTGACCTGCATATTTCTCATTAGCCAGAGTTCCGGTTGCGCTAATCATTAATGGAATCACAGTCGAGATTCCGACACCGAGCAAAGTCCATCCGATTATGACGCCGTAAATATTCCCAGCTAACAAACCTGCAGTTAAGCCAAGTCCTGCAATAAATCCGGACCAAGTTAGAAGTCTTACAACACCAAATTTATGAGCAAGGAAATCACCAGACAATCTTCCGATAACCATGGTTGCCGAGAAGAAGACATATGGCAGCGCTGACATCAGCGCAGATGCTTCATAGGTGTCGCGCGCTAAAACTCCGCCCCAGTCACTTGCCGCTCCTTCGCCAAGAGCGCCACATAATCCAAGCAAACCTAAGATCACGAACTTGCGCGGAGTCTTTCTTTTCTTATGCTTCTCTATTACATGTTGATCAGCATCTGCAGGCAAGAACCAATTACGGGTAGCGAAAGCAACTAGAACTATAAAAACACCAACACCTATGGCATGAAAAAGAATTGAAATATTTGCACTCGCTAGAAGTCCACCAATAGCGCCACCTGTTAAACCACCAATCGACCACATCGCATGAAATGTGCTCATCACTCGCTTCCCAGCTCTATTTTCTAAAGCAGCTGCGTGGGCATTAATTGAAAGATCGTGGATTGACGAGAGAACCCCATAGATAAATAGCGAAAAGAGAAACCAAGGCAGATTGAAAAGTAACCCAACAGATGGAACGGCTAAAGCCAAGGTAAATGCCGAAAACTTAACTACCGGCCCGCTGCCATATTTGGCGGCCGCTCTACTCGTTGGGCGAAGTGCTGCGAGGACTCCAATTGATGCACAGAAGAGTGCGGCCCCAAGAACTCCATTAGAAATTTCGAGTTCATATTTATAGTCTGGAATTCTAGAAACGAAGTTTCCAACTGAGAATCCGTTGATAAGAAATGCAATTAATATTGCAAGTCTGGCCTTGCGAAATTCATCATTTTCAAACATGTGCCAATCATATCTATTGCCCCTACTCTTATCCCCATGCTAGAAATCAACGGAACTAACTTCATTGCACAAAATGAACGAAGTGGATCAGCGCGCTCCCTATTTTGGCCATGGGCAGCGGCAAATGTTTCTTTGCTAGCACTTTCATATGGATCATTTTTTCTTGGGTTTGGAATTTCTTTTTGGCAGGCAACCTTTGCAGCAATAATCGGAACAATAGCCTCCTTCTTCTTGGTTGGCATTAGCTCGCTTGCCGGCAAACGCGCTAATGCTCCCACCATGACAATTTCGCGCGCAGCCTTTGGTGTCAAAGGAAATGTAGTTCCAGGCTTTCTTTCATATTTAATCTTTGTCGGCTGGGAAACTGTCCTAGTTGCACTTGCAACACTTGCAACCGAAACTGTTCTTACTCGTGTTGGAAATATCGAACCAAATGTCTCCCGAGTCATAGGGTTTTCAATAGCAGCAGGTTTAACCATCGTTGGTGGAGTTCTTGGTTTTAAAGTAATAATGCGAATTCAAAAAGTTTTAACTTTGTTAACAATCGCGTTAACTGCTGGCTATATTGCTTTGACTGCGCATCTAGTTAATTGGGAATCAGTATCTGCAATTCCTAGCGGAAATGTTCAAGCGTTCTTGGGTGCACTTATTTTCGCAATTACTGGAATTGGTCTGGGCTGGGTCAACTGCGCTGCAGATTATTCGCGTTATCTACCACGCTCTGTCTCAAGCCGAGGCGTTGTTGGCTGGACTGTTTTCGGGGCCTCAATTGTTCCAATTACTTTAGTTATCTACGGTTCAATGCTGGCAGGTAGCAGCAAAGATTTAGCTGACAAAATCGGAATGGATCCAATCGGTGCACTGACAACACTTGTTCCAACCTGGTATCTAATTCCCTTTGCAGCAGTAGCAATTCTGGGTTTAATTGGCGGCGCAATACTTGATCTTTATTCATCTGGCCTCGCGCTAATTTCGGTCGGAGTTCCGGTAAGGCGCCATGTTGCCGCCTCAATAGATGCAGTAATTATGGCTCTAGGAACAATTTATATTGTTTGGATTGCTAAAGATTTCTTCGGGCCGTTCCAAGGATTTTTAATAACCCTTGGCGTTCCAATTGCAGCTTGGTCTGCAATCTTTGTTGCAGATGTCTTTATGCGTAAGCGGGATTTCAAGGAAGAAGATTTATTCAACCCTAAAGGTATTTATGGTGCATGGAATCTGCGTTCACTTTCACTGGTTGCAGTGGGCGCGATTGTTGGTTGGGGATTTGTTACAAACACCTTTGCCGGCTGGCTTTCTTGGCAGGGATACTTCATGGGCTTCATTGGTGGAAAAGACGGCCCCTGGGCATATTCGAATGTCGGAGTAATTTTTGCCTTAGTGATTGGCTTCTTCGGACATATTCTCTTGTCTAGAAAAGTTATTGCAAGACAAGAAAGTCAAAGCTAACTACCAACTTGTATGAAGTGGGCGTCCTTCGGCATAACCAGAAGCTGACTGAATTCCGACAACTGCGCGCTCTGCAAAATCCGAGATACTGGTTGCACCAGCATAAGTAAATGAAGATCGAACTCCCGCAATAATTTCGTCAAGCAAATCTTCGACCCCAGGACGTGCTGGGTCTATATACATGCGAGAAGAAGAGATGCCTTCCTCGAATAACGCTTTGCGGGCACGATCAAAGGCGCCATCATTTGAAGTTCTTGCCGCAACTGCGCGAGCAGATGCCATTCCAAATGATTCTTTATAAAGGCGACCAGTCGCATCTTTATTTAGATCACTAGGGGATTCATAAGTTCCGGCAAACCAAGAGCCAATCATCACTTGAGATGCGCCAGCAGCAAGAGCAAGTGCAACATCGCGTGGATGGCGAACGCCGCCATCAGCCCAGACATGTTTGCCATGCTTCTTTGCTTCAGCAGCACACTCTAAAACTGCAGAAAATTGTGGACGACCTACGCCAGTCTGCATGCGTGTTGTGCACATTGCTCCGGGCCCAACTCCAACTTTCACGATATCTGCGCCGGCTTCTATTAAAGCTTTTGTTCCTTCAGCAGTTACAACATTTCCAGCAACGATTGGAATATTAGGCTTTAGGGCTCGAATTAATTTAAGGGCCTCAATCATTTTTATCTGATGGCCATGAGCAGTATCAACTACAAGCACATCAGCACCAGCTGCAATTAGAGCTTTTGCTTTCGCAGCAACATCTCCATTTACTCCTACCGCACAAGCAATTCTTAGATTTTTGTTTGTATCAATTGCTGGCTGATACAGGGTTGCACGAAGTGCGGCAGTTCGGGTGAGAATTCCGACTAGCTTTCCTTTTTTATCAACAACCGGAGCTAATTTTCGACGTTGAGTATTTAGAAATTCAAAGGCTTCACGCGGCTCAATCGAATCCGGAACTGTAACTAAGTCTTTGCTCATAATAAGTTGTAGTTGCGTAAAACGATCTACTCGTTCGCAATCGGCTTCAGTAACTATTCCGACTGGCTTGCCATCTTCAACGACAATCAGTGCGCCATGTGCTCGCTTATTAATTAAGTCAACGGCATCTGCAACAGTTTCAGTTGGTGAGAGCGTTACAGGGGTATCAAAGAAAGTGTGTCTTGACTTAACCCACTTAATAACATCACTAACTATTTCGATGGGAATATCCTGAGGAATAACGGCAATGCCACCACGTCGCGCAATAGTTTCAGCCATTCGGCGCCCAGAAATTGCAGTCATGTTTGCAACCACGATTGGAATAGTTGTTCCGGTGCCATCATGGGTGGAAAGGTCTACATCCATACGGCTAGCAATTTGCGATGAGCTAGGGACCATGAAGACATCGTCATAGGTCAGGTCGTGGCTAGGGTTATTTAAGAAACGCACGTGTCGGAACTATACCCCTGCCGATGCGCAAGAGGAAAGGTATTGCTAGAGTCATTGCCATGAGCGAGGACGAGGATTCAACGGACGACATCGTCACCGAGGAGATGCTCTGGGAGCGAATTCCAGAAACCCAAGGGTTAGATCGCGCCAACACCTATTACGAGTTAAGCGCTCGAATTTATGCACGTGGCCAATATGACGAAGCGCTCGCACTGGCAGAAACCGCACGAGATATTTATGCCGAACTCGGTTCAGTTGTTCCATCTGATGGTTTAGCGCAGGCATATTCTGCAATTGGATATAACTTAAATCAATTGAAGCGAATGAATGAAGCAGCAAATGCAATGAGTAAGGCTGTTGACTTACTTCGCGAATCAAAATCACCTTTAGCAATTGATCTAGCTTGCACACTTGGTGAGTGGTGGTTCTCTTCGAAGGAATATGAGAAGACAATTGAATGTATGTCTGAATGTGTTCAGGAGCATTTAGTAGATGGAAATGACAGTGGAGCTGCTAACGATTTACATTTAATCGGATGCGCACAACGAGAACTTAAGAACTATGGCAGCGCGCTGGAATCATTTAGGGAAGCTCGCGAATTGTTTAAAAAGTTAAAGGAAGTTATTAACGTTGGAAGATGCGATCAGAAGATTGCTCATTGCTTGACAGAAATCGGTGACGGTGAAGCTGCCTTAGTTGCTGCCCAAAAATCACTAGATGTTTTTGTAACTGCACATGACCACTATCGTGAAACATATTCGCTTCTGGAATTAGGGAAAGCCCAAATTGTTGCAGGTCTTGGCGAAGAGGGTTTAAATACTTTGGATCGGGTATTAGAAATTGCTACAGATAATGACAATAAGGACTTTGAATTTATTCTAGAGATCGAAAACCGGATGGCAGATGTCCTGCAGTCATTAGGCCGAGAAGATGAAGCAGATGAGATTCGCCGCCGAATCAAAGCGGTCGAAGAGGTAGTCAAAGAAGATTAGTTATTTAGGTGCTGCATGGCCCAGGCATACATGGCAATTGCGCCAGCAGCAGATGCATTCATTGATCTAGTTGAACCGTATTGTCTGATTGCAAGAACTGTCTCACAGATATCAACAGCTTCATCTGACATCCCGGCCCCTTCTTGCCCAAAGAAAAGAACACATTTTTTAGGAAGCTTTGTAGTTTCTAGCTCTTTAGAAATTGGCAGATTATCAATTCCAATAATTGGAACTTTATTTTCATTGCACCAGTTTTTAAAATCTTCAACCGTCGGGTGATGCAATACATGGAGATATTTATCTGTGACCATTGCACCGCGCTTATTCCAATCGCGTTTGCCAACGATATGAACTTTAGAAACATTAAATGCATTTGCGGTTCGGACTACCGAGCCAATATTTAAATCGTGCTGCCAATTTTCTATCGCTATTTGTAAATCATGTCGCTTGGTATCTAAATCAGCGACGATTGCTTCAACGCTCCAATATCGGTAGTGATCCAAAACATTTCTTCGGTCTCCGTTTGCAAGAAGCTCTGGATCAAAATGTTCTGCCTCAGGCCACGGTTTTGGATGTGGACCAACACCAACCACTGGATAGAATTCCCCAGGTCCGATTTCGGCAGTAGTCATACCCAAACATTAGAGGGAGTTTGTATGAAGCAAAAATCCTGGCTCCCTATTTATTTGCTCCTTGGCTTGGTTTGGGGATCTTCCTTTGTCTTTATCAAGTTAGGTCTCGAATTCTTAACTCCAGTTGGCGTTGCCTTTGGCAGGTGCGCCCTTGGCGCGATGATTTTGCTACTGATTGTAAAAGTCCGTGGAATCAAACTTCCTACCGACACTAAAACTTGGTTTATTCTTTGGATAGTCTCACTTTTGCTAAATGTCTTTCCTGGATTCTTATTCGCATTTGCCCAACAAGAAGTAACGACGGTTCTTGCAGGAATTATTAATGCCTTTACTCCACTCGCTACCTTAGTTTTTATTTTTATTTTCTTTAGATCAGAGAAGATTCAAAATCAGCAAATTCTTGGGTTAGTGGTGGGTGGAATTGGCGTAATTGTTGTGCTCGGAATCTGGAACGGAATTGGATCTGGTTCAGGCAGTGGAGTGCTTGCACTTTTTGCAGCTATAACTTGCTACGGTCTTTCTTACCCAATAATTAGAAAATACCTGACTCCTCTAAATCTCACCGCTGAAGCACTAGCCGCTAGTCAGGTTACGGCAGGAGCACTAACACTTCTTCCATTTTATTTAATTGATGGAGTCGCTAGCACTGAATATCGTTTCGGTCCGGTTCTTGCGATGATGCTTCTCGGCATCTTTGGAAGCGGATTGGCGTATATCTGGAATTTCCAAATAGTAGAACGCGCGGGAAGTCCTGTAGCCAGCACAGTTACGTACTTAACGCCAGTTGTTGCGGTATTTATCGGATGGATTTTTCTTAATGAAAACATCACTTGGCACGAACCGGTTGGCGGTGCAATAGTTATTCTTGGCGCCGCAATTTCCCAGGGCAGATTTAGTAAGAAAGCAACAAATTAGAGTGCGCAAGCGAAGATTAATCTCTTTCATTTCAATTGTTGGCTTGCTCGCTCCGCTAAACCCAAGTGCACATGCATTATCGGTTCCAAATACCTTTAAGAAACTTGCTACTTCTTCTACCCTTGCTAAACCAGGAATCATTGTTTTAGATCCATCGACTCAGAGCGAAATCTATTCAGATGCTGCGGATGAGCCTCGCGCCCCAGCTTCGGTCTTAAAAATAATTTCTGCGACAGCTGCAATTGCTGCCTTCGGACCCGACAAAGTATTTAACACGACAATTAATTCAACCGAAGATCCAGATGTCTATATTTTGCAGGGTGAACGCGATCCGTGGTTAACCACCAGTGCCAGCGAAGCCAAGAATTTAAAACGCGCACGTTCGACAAAACTTATTAATGAAGTCATCAATAATCGCGGCGATTATTCTGGTTTGAAAATTAAGTTTTATGGAATGTTTGATGCTGATATAAAAAGCCTTAGAACCTATTACGCAAACAAAATTAAGTTTCAGAGAATTTCTAAACCACCGTCCGCTCCAGATCAAGAAGCAACAGAGATTTCAAGAATAACTTCACCTACATTGCGTGAAATTCTAAATTTCACTCTTCTATGGAGCGATAATGTTTTGGCAGATCGCTTGGCTCGAAATGCTGCTGTAAAGCTGGGCTATTCGCGCGATGATTTAAGTTTGAATCTAGCCTTCGAAGAGACTTTAAGTTCTTTGGGCGTGGATTCAACCGGCTTAAAGGTTTTCGATGGCAGCGGACTTTCACATGGCAACCGGGTCTCTGCCCGAACAATTGCTGAACTCTTGCTGAAGATTAGAAATGAACCGCAATTCCAAGCGGTATATGAAGGCCTTCCGCTTTCTGGAAAAACTGGAACTCTAAAGAAAAGATTTCAGGATTCTGCCTCAGTTGCAAAAGGTCTAGTTAAAGCTAAAACTGGCTGGATTAATACTTCTGTAACTTTAGCTGGGTATGTCGAAGCTGGCGAAAGCGAATATGTCTTTGCGGTTATCGCAAATCGTGTTACCCCAACTGAAAATTCTCGGGACCGGGCACGGAAGATTATCGACAAGATGTTAGCTAGCATCGCTAAACCGCTTGAAATAGCGGCAGTAGGCTAGGTTCGTGCGCAATTTGAAAATCTCACCATATATCGCTCTTATGAAATTGCGAGTCGTGGAATTGTTATTAGTAACAACGCTGCCCGCACTTTTTCTTGCAGCCAAAGGCGTCCCTCCACTTGGGTTGACGATTGCAACGCTTATTGGTGGGACTCTTGCCGCTGGTGCATCAAATGCATTTAACATGATTATCGAAGTTGATTCTGATCGCTTAATGGAGCGCACAGCAAAACGACCAATTGTTAGTGGCGCAGTAAGTGAGACGCAAGCATTTATCTTCGCATCAGCTTTAACGATAATCTCACTTTTGATTTTCTCAATATTTACAACCCTATGGGCAACTGTTCTAACTGCTGCCGCAATTATTTTCTATGTTTTCGGTTATACGATCGGGCTTAAGCGCCGCACATCGCAGAACATAGTTTGGGGCGGTATTGCCGGATGTATGCCTGTTCTAATTGGATGGGCTACAGTTACAAATTCACTGTCGCTAACTGCTTGGCTTTTCTTCTTGGTAATTTTCTTCTGGACCCCACCACATTTCTGGGCTCTAGCAATTAAATACAAGGATGATTATGCGGCGGCAGGAATTCCTATGTTGCCAGTCATCGCAACTATAAATTCCGTAAAGAAGCAGATGTGGTTCCACACAATTGGAATGGTCATAACTTCTCTTGGAGTTAACTGGAGCGCAAATCTTCCATGGTGGTGCTGGGTTATTACAGTTGCAATCGCTCTTGGCTTTGGGCGTGAATTATTAAAGATCGATGGACCAGATTCCAACAAGGCCGCAGCAAGATTATTCCAATGGTCGATTACTTACTTAAGTGTTTTTTCGTTACTACTCGTTATTGCAGCGCTTGTTGTAAATCCTTAATCAAATCAGAAGCGTGTTCTAATCCCACAGACAATCGGGCTAGTGAATCGGTAATTCCCATGGATTCACGGGTAGCTTGATCCAACCTGCGATGTGTAGTCGAAGCTGGATGAGTAATTAGTGATTTGCTGTCACCTAAATTATTAGAGATATCAATTACCTTAAGTGCATCCATTACTTTAAAGAGCTCTTTCGGCCCACCAGCAATTTCAAAACTTAAAGTTGTTCCAGCGCCGGCCATCTGCTTCTGTGCAATTTCATATCCGCTATGAGATTTCAACCCTGGATAATTTACCGAAGAAACCTTTGGTTGTTGCGCCAAGAATTCTGCAACCTGCTGAGCGCTCTCATTCATCTTATTGACTCGCATTGAAAGAGTTTCGAGTGACTTAACAAGAACCCAGGCGTTAAATGCGCTAAGCGTTGGGCCAGTATGGCGAATAAATGGATTCAAATAATTTTGAATGTAATCAAAGCTGCCAAGAATCGCACCACCTAGAACCCGACCTTGGCCATCAATATGTTTTGTTGCGGAATACATAACAACATCTGCGCCATGTTGCAGTGGTTTTTGAAGTATTGGTGATGCCATTACATTGTCCACAATTACAGTGGCGCCAACGTTATGAGCCAGATCGCTGACCATCTGTAAATCAACTATTTCCAACATTGGGTTACTTGGGGTCTCGATGAATACAACTTTAGTTTTCTTCCCTAAAGCCTTCTCCCAAACCTTCTTGTCAGTTCCCTTAACGAATTCAACCTCAATGCCCCACTTAGGGAGAATTTCAGATAGCACTACGTAACAAGAGCTAAACATTGATGCGGCTGCAACCACGCGATCTCCGGCTTCAACCATGCAGGCAATCGATGCGAACATTGCCGACATTCCAGATGCAGTTGCAACGCAGAATTCTGCACCCTCGATTGCTGCAAGGCGTTGTTCGAACATTGAAACTGTTGGGTTTGCAAAGCGACTGTAAACAAAATGATCAATTTCATCGGTAAATGAATGAACTGCTTGTTCAGCGGTGTCATACGTGTAACCGCTGGTTAAATACATTGCTTCACCGGTTTCACCGAAACCAGATCTAGCTAAACCCGCTCGAACCGCAAGAGTTTCTTCATGTAAATCCCAATCGGGCAATTTCCCATCAGCAGAATTCCCATCTGCAGAATTGGAATATCCCCAAGGTCGATGCTGGTGCGTCATGCACAAAGTTTACTAGGTAGGGTGGTGGCATGGAAAAAGTTGCGATATCTGCCTCGGATTTAACGAAGATTTATGGCGAACGAGCAGCCTTATCTCATGGAAGTTTTGTAGTTCCTGAGGGCTCAATCTGTGGTTTTGTTGGACCAAATGGTTCAGGTAAAACAACAACAATTCGAATGCTTTTGGGTTTGATAAAACCATCTGGGGGAACTGCAACGGTATTAGGAGAAAGTATTTCGCACCCTGAAAAATACTTGCCTTATGTAGGCGCAATGATTGAAGGCCCAGCGTTTTACCCCGCGCTATCGGGCCGCGAAAATTTGAAGGTATTAGCCGAACTGGGTGGGTTTCCGCTTTCTCGAGTAGATCAATTATTAGCAAAAGTGGATTTAGCTGATCGCGGTGGATCAAAGTTTAAAACTTATTCATTGGGAATGAAGCAAAGACTTGGAATTGCTGCTGCGCTGCTTCCAAACCCAAAATTACTTATATTAGACGAACCGACAAATGGCTTGGATCCATCTGGGATTCAAGAAGTTCGGGGAATCATCAGGGATTTAGCAGATAGTGGAACAACGGTATTTGTTTCCTCCCACATCCTTAGCGAACTTGAAGTGATCTGTGAATATTTGGTTATGTTACGTGAAGGAAAAGTTATCTTCTCTGGACGCACTCAAGAGTTATTATCTGGTCAGAAGCCGGTAATAGTTGCAAAGCCAGAATATGACGTAGATCTAACTAACTTAGCGAAGAAACTTACTGATTCTGGATTCAGTATTTCAATCATTGATGGAACTTTGCAAATTGATGCGGCGCAAGAAGCAAGCGCAACAATTAATCGGATGGCCTTTGAAGCTGGAATAACGCTTGCCTCAATTTCGATAGTCCTGCCAACACTTGAAGAAACCTTTTTTGAGATGACAGGGGATGACAAATGATTCGTGTCGTTATTGCCGAGCTTCGCAAGCTTCGTCGCCCAACACTTTTACTTGGGACAATTGCAACAGTTGGTGGCTTAAGCGCGCTCTTCACCTCAATTATCTTCTTGATGATTGATTCTGAAAATGGAAATGGGGAACGAGGCGAACGAATTAGCGCAGCCGAATTGAGTAATTCGATGGGGCTTGTTTATGGCTTTAAATTAGTAGGTGTCTTTCTTGGCATTGTCGCACTCTGTATCTTTGCCTCACAGACCGCACAAGAATATTCTCTTGGAACTCTGCGTAATCTTCTTGTCCGCCAACCTTCACGCATGAAATTATTAGCTGGAAAATTTATTGCGATGAAGATATTTGCGCTAGTAATGGTTCTTTTCGCTGGCGCGCTAAGTGTTGCAATTTCCTTCGCATTGGCAGGACGAGCAAAAGTAGATACCTCTTCATGGAGCTCTTCTGGCGCAATGCAGCTTCTATTTGAAAATACTTTGAATATTTTTATATCAACTCTCTGTTTTGGTGCATTTGGCATGATTCTTGGTCTACTTCTTAGATCTCCAATCAGCGCTATTGCGGTCGGAGTTCTTTGGAGTTTGATACTTGAGAATATTCTGGGAGCTTTGATCAAAAGCACTGCTAAATGGTTGCCAGGTGCCAACTTCCAGAACATCGGTGGTGGTGGAAGTTTAGAATTAAGTTATAAACATTCATTGGCGATTTCTGCGTTGTATCTAATTGTTAGTGGCAGCCTTGCGGCGATTTTATTTAAGCGACGAGATGTTGCTAATTAGCGACACAAGGGATTAGTTTCTGACATTTCTCAGGCAAGCCCTTTACCCTTGGAACATATAACTTCCCTGGGGGCAATGAAAAATGGTTTTTGGTAAAGCGAGTAAGTCACGTAAATCGGTGGGCGCACTCTTAGCGCTTTCAATCGGTTTCTCAGTTTTTACTGCAGATTTAGCGATTTCAAATCCTCCTGCTACTCCCAAGCCCTCCAAACCTCCTAAGCCAACCAAGGCCCAGATAGATGCTGCCAAGAAGGCGGAGGCCGAGAAGGCTGCTGCTGCCAAGAAGGCGGAAGCAGTTTTAAGCAATGCCACTAAGACGCTAAATCAATTGGCTGCGATTGCAAACGCGGCGCAAGTTGCTTATAACAAAGCAATTGCCGAATTAAATATTGCAAAAGCTAATGCAAATGCTGCGGCGATTCACGCTTTGAAAACCCAGGCCGAAGTTAGCAAGACAAATGCTGTAATCGGAAGAATGGCGGCAAATGCATACAAACTTGGTGGCGACTTAACAAATATAAATACACTATTAAGCGCTAATGGCCCACAAGATTTAATTGATCAATTAACAACTCTAGATAATATTGGTAACACGAACACTGTTGCACTGAAGCGTTTCAAGGCAGCAGAAGCTGCTGCAAAAATTGCAAAGATGGAAGCTGACAGAACAAAGGCAGCGCAAGAGGTTGCAACAGTGAAGGTTGCTGAAACCAAGAAAGTCGCAGACGAAGCAAAAGCTGCTCAACAGAAAGAAGTAGATAAACTTCGAGCCGTTCAAAGAAAATTAGCTGCTGAACTTGCAAAAGCTAAGACCTTCAGAGTAACTCTTGAGCAACAACGTCAACTTGCACTTCTTGAAGAATCGAATGCAAACACAGCAACCAAAACTCCA
>Ga0315903_10007691_pt1 | contig 13443 bp, 6 predicted proteins | sample LakEriMetagenome_7_FD_203524 | JGI IMG/M metagenome (GOLD analysis project Ga0315903, IMG submission 203524) | Freshwater fungal communities from buoy surface, Lake Erie, Ohio, United States - Buoy 2 MA119 | ecosystem: Environmental > Aquatic > Freshwater > Lake | place: USA: Lake Erie, Ohio...
GTGAAGATCGAGACCGCCATCGACTACGGTTCGCTCGCTTCTCCGGCCAACCGCTATTTCGGCGCGGCATGGAATGTCGGCGCGGGCAAAACCCTCACCCAGCTCACGCTCGCCGGGCCGGTTCACGAACTGGCCGGCGCGATCACCGGCTCCAACGTGATCATCTATCCGGTCGGCCTCCAGGACCAGGCCACGCCGGGCAACAGCACCACCGAGTTTGGCATCATCCGGATTTCCAACAGTGCCAACAGCCTCACCGGCTCATCGCGCTGGATCATTGGCGGCCAGCGCACGTCGTTCACCACGATGGGCGGCGCGGTCATTCCGGCCCCGGCCAACATGGGGGACAAGGCGAGCGTCGCCCTCGTCTTCACCAGCGACGCGGCCTTCGGCGGAGCCGCGGAGGTGCAGGTCAGCGCCGTGGACTCCTCGGGTTCGCGCAACACCGGCACGCTGCTCTTCGAGGATGTGAACGGCTCGGGCAGCACCACCTTCAGCCGCGCGGTGAACCTGCTCACATCCCGGATCGACGTCGGCGGAGCCGCCATCGGCAGCTATGGCGGCGATGTGGTTTACAATGGCGCGCTGACCTTCGGCAGTGGCGCCCTCGCCCTGCCGAACGCATTCATGCTGCACGCCCAGGCGGGCAGCACCTTCACGCTCAACGGCGGCGCGAGCTTCACCAACAACAGCCTCGGAGCAACCACGTTCAACAAGACCGGTGGCGGCACGATGGCCATCGACGCGCTGGCGGTGGGCGGCACTCAGACCGCCAACAGCTGGAACGTGCGCGCCGGCACCCTGCTCGCCAATACCACCGTCGCCGGCGATGTCACGGTCTCCTCGGGCGCCACCCTCGGCGGAAGCGGAACCGTTGGAGCCACCACCGTCAACAACGGCGGATTCCTCAGTCCCGGCAACTCCACCGGCCTGCTCACGGTTTCGAGCACGCTTTCGCTTGCCGGTCTTGCCACCTCAATCTTCGAAATCGACGGGGTCAACCGCGGCCTCGGTCTCAATGGCTACGATGCCGTCGATGTGACCGGCGCGCTTGCGTATGGCGGCACCCTCACCGCGGATTTCGGGACCTTGTTCGGTTCGGGCAGCTACGCGTTCAACCTGTTCGACTTTTCCAGCCAGTCCGGCACGCTCGCCTCGGTCAATCTAACAGGTCTCTACGCGGGAGTTTTGGACAGCGGAAACTCCTGGTCGCTCGTTTCCGGTAGCAACACCTGGGGCTTCGACCATTCCACCGGCGTGCTGTCGCTGACCGTAATTCCCGAGCCCCGCGCCGCGTTGCTGGGCGGTCTCGGCCTGCTCATGCTGCTCCGCCGCCGGAGATGATTCCACGCAGGGAGGGGCGGACACCGATCCGCCCCGCGCATGGCAGGAAAATGAAGTGAGCGGAAGCGGTTGATCATTCTCCTTTCACTCGCAAGGGCGCATCATTGTGCGCCCCTCCGTGCTCGATCGTCCCCGCATCCCCCGTTTCAAGTATGGATGCCCCGTCAGCTCCATGTCACCATGAGCCGTTTCCGTTCCACCACATGAAACCCACAATCCGCTTTCCGGCTCTGCTTTGCGCCGCATGGTCGCTTGGCGCCTCCACCGCATCCGCCACCACCTTCTCACAGTTCTTCAACAACGGCCCCACCGGCACCACACCGCATCAGGACAAGAACGCCAACACCTGGTCGTGGCAGGCCGCCTACGGGAGCGCCGCGACCATCGACGGCACCCTCTCTAACAGCGATGGATACCTCACCGGCGTCAGTCAGGGCGGAGGGGTGTCCGGATTCAGCGGTTCCACTGCCAACGGTTTTCTCTTCGCGGTTCCCTCCAGCGGCGCAGCCGGAGTGTCGCTGATTCACACAACTTCGACCTCCACCTCCGATGTCGTGCAGAACACGCCGATCCAGCCCGCCAACAACACCGCGCCGAACTCGATCCAATGGTACCGCGACCTGCCGCAAGGCCTCGCCGGGCTCACGGTGAACGAAATCACCCAGCTCGCGGCGTCCACCCGCCCGGAAAGCACCTCCTCGGTCATGCGTTTCGCACTGAGAGTCGATGGTGTCTGGCATGTCTCGGAATCCTCGTGGCAAAACACCAGCAATGCCGCCTGGGAACGCCAAACCCTTGCTCCCGCATCCGTTCAGTGGCGGTCCGGAGTGTTTTCGTCCGGGTTTCTTGATGACGATCTTTCGGACAACAATCTGGCCACCTTGCCAACCGATGGGATTGTCAGTGGCTACGGGTTGTACGCGGCCACGGGGGCGCTCGAAGGTTCCCAATCCCGCATTCGCATCGACGCGTTCCAAGTGACCACCGATTTCTCCGATCCCTATCTGCTCTGGGCACGGGGACCCTTCGCAAACGCCTTCGGCGAGACCGGACTGTTAGAAGATCCCGATCGCGACGGCATCGACAACCTGATGGAATTCGTGCTCGGCGGGGATCCGACCATCTTCGACCAGCCGTCTATCGGCCCGGAGATCATCTCCGCGGATGGCGATGATCTCGTGATCCGCTTCCGCAGGTCGGACCTTTCCGAGGCCCGTCCCACCGCGGTGGTTGTGCAGATCGGCACGGAACTTGTCACTTGGAATCCTGCGGACGAAATCGTCATCGGACCCTCCTCCGGCACCGGGCCTAACGGCTCGTCATACCTCGTGGACGATTCGGGCACTCTCGATGTCATCACCGTGACCATTCCGAAAAATGGTGCGAATCACTTGTTTGCCCGCATCGTCGCACGCTGATGAGAACGGTCTTCCACTGGCTTGTCACCGTGCTTGCCGCAACCGGCGAGGTCGTTCCGGACCTCGTCATCTACGGTTCCACTCCCGCGGCGATCACCGCCGCCGTCGAGGCCAGCGGACGCGGACGTTCCGCCATCATCGTTTGTCCCGAGGATCATGTCGGCGGCATGACGGTCAACGGTCTCGGTTGGACGGATGCCGGCAATACGTCCGCCATCGGCGGCCGCGCCCGCGATTTCTATCGGGAGATCTGGAAGCACTACCGCGGGGATGCCGCGTGGAAACGCCAGACGCGCGAGGAATACCGGGCGAAATCGCATAAGCCGCTGATCGACGATGACGAGCGGGTGATGTGGACCTTCGAGCCCCATGTGGCCGAAGCCGTCTTTGAACGCTGGCTGAAGAAGGCTGGCGTGAAGGTGTTCCGCAACGAATGGCTCGACCGCAAATCCGGTGTTGCCGTTCGGGAAGGCCGTATCCTCTCCATCCGCATGCTTTCCGGCAGGGAGTTCAAGGGCCGCATGTTCATGGATGCCACCTACGAGGGTGATCTGATGGCGGCCTCCGGCGTCGCGTACATGACCGGCCGGGAACCGAATTCCCGTTTCAACGAAACGCTCAACGGCATCCAGGTCGCCAACGCCGTGAGTCATCAGTTCGATTTCCCTGTGGATCCGTATGTGGAGCCCGGAAATACTAACAGCGGAATGCTGCCCGGTGTCGAACCGGGACCGGCGGGAACCGACGGCGAGGGCGACCGACGCCTGCAAGCCTACTGCTTCCGTCTTTGCATGAGCGATCATCCGGAAAACCGTGTGCCCTTTCCCAAACCACCTGGTTACAATCCACGGCGCTACGAACTGCTGCTGCGCTATTTTCAGGCCGGTTGGACGGACTGGAAGGCTATCAGCACGAAATATGATCCGCTTCCCAACCGGAAAACCGACACCAATAACCACGGCGCGTTCTCCTTCGACCACATCGGTGCCAACCACGATTACCCCGAAGCCACCTACGATCGCCGCCGCGAGATTATCGCGGATCATCGAGGCTACCAGCAGGGTCTGCTCTGGTTCATGGCCAACGATCTACGGGTGCCGAAGTCTGTGAGGAATGGCATCGCGCCATGGGGGCTGGCGGCGGACGAATTCAAAAACAACGGCCACTGGCCGCGGCAGCTCTACATCCGCGAGGCCCGCCGCATGCTTTCCGACTTCGTCATGACCGAGCGCCATGTCCGCCGCCTCGAACCGACGCCGGACCCCATCGGCATGGGGAGTTATAACATCGACTCCCACAACGTGCGCCGATACGTGGATGCCAATGGTCACGCCCGCAACGAGGGCGATGTGCAAGTGCCGCCGGGCGGGCCCTATCCGATCGGCTACGGTTCCATCGTGCCGAAGCGCTCCGAATGCTCCAATCTGTTCGTGCCCGTTTGCCTTTCCTCCACCCATGCCGCCTACGGTTCGATTCGAATGGAGCCTGTTTTCATGATCCTCGGACAATCAGCCGCCATCGCCGCGGACATGGCGATCTCTGCCAACACCGATGTCCAGTCCATTGACAAAGCCGTTCTGCGCGAGCGTTTGCTCGCTGCCCTCGTGCGGCTTGATCCTACCGCGAAGCACTGAAATCGATGCCCGTATCTCCCTCTCGCATCATCCTTGTTGCCATTTCCCTGGTCCTTGTGAGCGGATGGTTTTCGCATGCTCAGACAGCGCCCGCTGTCGTCGCCCTCGCGGGAAACGGCGGCATCGAGGAGTTCAAGGACGCTATGGAGTTGTCTGACGGCACGATTCTCATCGTGGGCAGTGCGGAGAACCTCGGTTGGATCGCCGCGCCGAAAACCGAACTCGCTCCGCTGTCGATCCCGCACCGCAATACCGGTCGCACCGCATTCATCATGCGCGTCTCGGCGGATCTCGTCACGATCCTCGGAGCATGGCACCTGCCACACGGCCGTGCCCATGACTTCCGTTGGATCAAAGGCACCAACGCGCCGGGTGCGGTCACCGGTGACATTTATCTATCAGGTGCCTGCGATGCCGCCAGCGGCGATTATTTCATCGCCCGCCTTGACTCGAATTTTTCCTCGTCCGTTCCATCCGGGTTTTCATGGGTCCGGGTCGCGAAAGCCAACAACACCCATGGCTCGAACCTCGGATTGCAAACGTGGGATGTCGGCGGCGATGGCCGGGTCGCTTATGTCGATCAGACCGGGGAAACGATCCGTGTGTTCCTCGTGGACGCTTCCGGAAATCCGCTGAAGCTCCCCGATCTGCGCGGTTCGCATTGGAATGCAGGCGCTTCACTCGATGACAGCAACCGCTTGGCGGGAATGGGATCGGCTTTTCCCGCTGCGACTGTCAGTGGCATCTCGTTTCCCGCCGACCTTCGTTCGTGGACCGAACCCGACCGCCTGGCAATCCTTCCCGACGGCAATGGTGAGATCAAACGCGGGACCTGGCCGCTGGATCTTTTCACGCCGGTGCAGGACAAGGACGGCGGAACCTCCGGCACGATCCAATATGGCTACACCGGATACCGCAACATGGGCAAATACCGCATCGGCGGCATCGCCATCGACCGGACCACCAATGACCTCGCCATCGGTTTCAACATCCAGTCGCGCTTCTGGGACGCTCCGGCGAACAAGGAGCAGGGTGACTTCGAGCCAGCCGTGATCGCATACTCGCCCAATGGCGCGCTGAAGTGGTGGAGCCGCCTCTATCATGAGGTGCTCGATGCCAACGACAACCTCACGATCGATCCCGGGGAAACCCGGATCTCAACTCCTGACCAGTATCTCGACGGTCTGGCCTATGACCACTCCACCACACCCGCCTCGCTGGTTGTCGCCGCGCGCTGCCACGGCAACAACACCATCAACTTCTGGCGCGGCAACGCCATCGCCGCGAATCCTTCCGGGAACGGTTTCCAGAACCAGTTCACCGGCAGCGAGGGCAATATCCACATCGGCTGGCTTGGAAAACTCCGCGCCACCGACGGCACCCTGCTCCACGCCTCCTACGTCTCCGGTTACTTTCGAAACACCACTCTCACCCAAAGTCCCTACGCCGATTCCGCGCTCGACGGCTGGCCCAGTCATAACAGCGGCTGGCCCAACCTCACCACCACCCGCATCGAGACCGGATCGGTCCGCACCGATGCCGCCGGCCGTGTCCATCTCGTCGGCATCGGCCCGCGCATGGTCACCACCGCCAACGCCTGGCAGAAGCTCCCCAAGATCACCAACTCCGTCAACCAGGGGATCAGTCCGTGGGCGCAGTTCGTCCGCGTGATGACGCCTGAACTATCGTCGCTTGCCTACTCGTCCGCTCTAACAGGTGAGTGGACCTATCCGTCGCCCGGCGCCCAACCCGTCGGAGCGGACAATACCGACCTCTATGCAGTGTTTCCCCTAACAGGCGGTGCGCTCGCCGTCGGCCGCCAGCGGGATTCGGGAAACCCGGTGCCCGCCGCCAACGTGCCGCCGTGGGGGTCGATCACGCCCGCCGGCGTTTCGGGATTGCTTGCCCGGCTGCCGTTTTCCGGAGGTGGATCCGCGCCGTCGCGGCTTCCGGTTATCGCCTCGCCCCCCGTCGCCGATCCGCCGGTGGTTCCCGGCAAGGTCGCCCAACTGAATACGCTCGCGTCCGATCCGGACGACCCGGAGCACTCGCTCACCTACACATGGACGCCCGTCGCTTCACCTCCCGGCGGCGGCGTCTCGTTCCTGCCGAATGCCAACAACGACTCGAAGCAGTCCACCGCAAGTTTCGTCGGTGCCGGCAGTCACACCTTGCGCGTTACCGTCACCGACCCTTCGGGCCGCAGCGTCTCGTCCGAGATCAATGTCCTTGTCGAGGCCCGCGATTATCACTCGTGGATCCTCCAGCAAAGCGGAACTGCCGGCCAGACGGATCCCGAGGACGATCCCGATCACGACGGCACCGTCAACCTGATGGAATACGCCCTCGGCGGCCTTCCCGGCACGCCTGATCCCGGCATTCTGCCTGTCGGCTCGCTGATTGAGATCAGCGGCATCGTTTACCCGGTTCTCACAGTCGTCCGGAATGCGCAGGCCACCGGCGTTTCCTACATTGTCGAAACGTCATCCGATCTTCTCGAATGGAAATCGGGCGACGGCGAGACCGAAATCCTCGCCGATCAGCCCGGACTGTTCGTGGTGCGCTCCACGCGGTCCGCGAATGCGTCGAATCCGGCGGTTTTCCTGCGTTTGAAAGTCCTCAGCCAACCCTGAGCCCATGACTCCATCACGGTTCGCGAAGATTGCGAAACCATCATGAAAGAATCCCACAACCCAATCAAGTAGGCCATACGATGAACTCCAGTGACAAGGAAGCGGTGGAACGCCTGCATGACGCATACGGCAGGATGAAAATCGAGGTAGGCCGCGTGATCGTCGGTCAGGAACAGGTGGTCGAGCAAACGCTCATGGCCATCTTCTGCCGCGGCCACGCGCTGTTGGTGGGCGTGCCGGGATTGGCGAAGACCCTGCTCGTTTCCACGCTCGCGCGGGCGCTCGACCTCGGATTCAAGCGCATCCAGTTCACTCCGGACCTGATGCCCGCGGACATCACCGGCACCGATGTGCTGGAGGTGGACCCGGAAACGGGTCGGCGCGGTTTCCGTTTCGTCCACGGGCCGATCTTCTCGAACCTCGTGCTCGCCGATGAAATCAACCGTACGCCGCCGAAAACCCAGGCGGCCCTGTTGGAGGCCATGCAGGAACACCACGTCACCGTCGGCGAACACACGCTCGACCTGCCGAAGCCATTCTTCGTGCTCGCCACCCAGAACCCCATCGAACAGGAAGGCACCTATCCGCTTCCCGAGGCCCAGCTCGACCGCTTCCTGTTCAACATCGTGGTGGACTACCCCGATGAATCCGAGGAACGGGAAATCATCCGCCGCGTCACCAGTCCCTCGTCCGCGGAAATCACGCCGCTGTTAGACGCGGAGCGGATCCTGGAGCTGCAAGCCGTCATCAAACGCGTGCCGGTGGGCGACCACGTCATCGATTTCGCCGCGAAACTCGCCCGCGCCACCCGGCCGAAGGATCCCTCCGCGCCGGATTTTGTGAGGGAGATGGTCGGCTGGGGCGCCGGGCCGCGCGCGGGCATCAGCCTGATTTCCGCCGCCAAGGCGCACGCGGTTCTGCGAGGACGTTTCCACGCCACCACCGGAGACGTGGCCTCCATCGCCGCACCGGTGCTGCGCCACCGTGTGCTCACCACCTTCAACGCCGAGGCGGCCGGAGTGAGCAGCGACGATATCATCGCCCGGCTCGTCAAGACTCTGGCGCCGAAGGAGGAACTCGCGGTTTGAGCGGGAGATGAAGGATCCACTCAAACTGCCGGAGAGCATGCGGCTCCTCCCTCCGGAGACGATGGGCGTGCTGCGCCGCCTCGAATGGTATGGCCGCAAACGCATGGTCGGTACGCTCACCGGTCGCCATACCTCTCCGGACAAGGGTTTCTCCGTCGAATTCGCCGAGCATCGCCAATACACCCCGGGCGACGATCCGAAGAACCTCGATTGGCGGGTCATCGCCAAGAGCGACCGCAACGTCATCCGCCAATACATCGAGGAAACCAACCTCCGCGCCACCATCGCCGTGGATGTGTCCGGATCGATGAACTACACCGGCGATGTCGCCGCCACCCTCGACGGCAAGCCGCTTTCCAAGCTCGAGTATGCCAAACATCTCGCCGCAGCACTCGCCTATCTGTTCGTGAAACAGGGCGATGCCGCCGGATTGGTGACCTTCGATGCGAAAGCCCGCGGATTCATCCGCACCGGCAGCCGGCCCAGCCAGGTGCGCCGCATCCTCGATGAACTCCACTCCACCGAAGCGGGCACGGACACCGATCTCGCCGCCGTGCTTCACGACGTCGCCGAACGCATCCCCCGCCGCGGGCTGGTCATCCTGATCAGCGATCTGTTCGATGATCCGGAAAAGATCGTCGAGGCTTTGCATCACTTCGATTTCCGGCAGCACGAACTGGTCGTCATCCATCTTCTCGCGGACGAGGAACTCACGTTTCCCTTCCGGAACTTCCAGCGCTTCAGGGATCTCGAAGGTGTGCAACCCATGCTCCGCATCGATCCGCAGGCCGTGAGGGCCGCCTATCTGGAGCGCATGAGCGCATTTGTGAAACGCATCGACTCGGTGTGCGGCCGCCTTCGCGCGGACTACGTGCCCGTCAACACCCAAGCCCCGCTGCGGGAATCCCTGCTGCGTTACCTCGGAGGAAGGAAATAAGGCATGCTCTTCCTCCATCCATGGCTGTTGGCCGGACTCGCCGGTGTGGCGATTCCCATCATCATCCATCTCGTCCGCAAGCAGGCCGCCAAACCCATCGACTGGGGCGCGATGCGGTTTCTCTTCGATACGGTGGCCGTGCGCCGCCGCCGGATCGAATGGGAAGACCTGCTGTTGATGGCGGCGCGCTGCCTTCTGTTAGGGTTGCTCGCGCTCGCGATCGCGCGGCCCTTCGTCACGCCGGACTCGGGCGTGCCATGGCTCTTCGTCCTGCCCGCGGCGTTGCTCGGAATCGCCCTGTTCGGCGGTTCTTTCGTCATCGAGGGGGCCAAGGCGCGTTGGCTCGCCCGCGCCGCCGCATCCCTGCTCGTTCTAACAGCCGCGGGACTGGTGGTTTTCGAAAAGATGCTCAATCTCCGCCGCTTCGAGGCCGGCGGCCGCAGGGATGTGGCTCTGGTGATCGACGCGTCCTCATCGATGGAGCTAGAACGCGGCGGCGCACGCGTGTTCGACCTGGTGTTGGAAGAGGCCCGCCGCATCGTCACCGAAGCGCCGCGAGGTACGGCATTCACGCTCATCCTCGGCGGGCCCGCCCCGCAGGCGCTCACCCGCAATCCCGTCACCCACCGCGCCGATGTCTTGGAGATTCTCGAATCCCTTCAACCGGTGGGCGGCAGTTTCCGCGCCCACGAGGCGCTCGGCATGGCCACGCTGGTCCTCGCGCAGGGCGATAACACCCAGAAGGAAATCATCGTCATCACCGACTCCCAACGCACCGGCTGGCGTTTCGACGAGCCCGCCGCGTGGCGCAACCTGGCCTCCGCATGGGATTCGCTCCCGGCCAAACCCAAGGTGATGCTGCGCAACATGGGTGGACCCGAAACCTTCCGCAACGTGATGGTTTCCCATCCGGAGTTGTCCCGACCGCTCGTCGGCACCGACCGCGAGGTGCTGCTGCGCGCCACCGTCACCAATACCGGACGCGAGCCCCTCGCGCCCGGACCCGTGACGCTTGAGATCGACGGCGCGCCTTGTGGCGAGTCGTCGGTCGGCCTGCTCGCGGCCGGACAATCCGAAACCGTGGAGTTCAGCCATCGCTTCACCAAACGCGGACCCGCGGTGGCCGTTGTTCGCATGGATCCGAAGGACGACCTCGCCAGCGATGACCTCGCCGAACGAGTCGTCAATGTGCGGGGCGGCCTGCCGGTGCTGTTAGTGGATGGAAATCCATCGGTTTCCTTCTTCGAGCGCGCCGCGGGATATCCGGCGCTCGCGCTGGCACCATCGGCCAGTCTCGTCAAGGGAGACAAACCCGGCGATGGCTTCCTGATGGATCCCCGCGTGGTCGCCGCCGGGGCGCTCACCGACGAGGATCTGACGGACGCCGCCGTCATCGTGCTCGCCGATGTCCCGCGCCTCCCGGAACGTCTTTCTAACAGAATCGCGGAACGTGTCTCGGCGGGCGCCGGCCTGTTCATCATCGCCGGACCACGCGCCGAGTCCGCGTTTTACAACCAGTGGCAGGGCACTGACGGTCCGGTCTGCCCCGCGCCGCTCGGTGAGGAGGTCGTTGATGCCGATGGCGTGCAACCCGCCGCGGCGACCTTCCGTCATGAGGCGCTCAAGCGTTTTGCGGATGCCGGGGATCTCTCCGCAGCGACGGTCCGCCGCTGGCGCAAGACGGGTGATCCGGTCGAAGGCGCCGCTCTGGCCGCTGCCCTCTCGAGTGGCGACGCGTTTCTAACAGCCACTGCCTTCGGCAAGGGCCGCGTGATGCTCGCCTCCTGCGCCTTCGACGCGCGCTCCGGCAATCTTCCGGCGCGCCGCTCCTTCGTTCCGCTCATGCATGAACTCGTGATGTGGTCCGCCGGCGGAGGAGTGGAACTCAACGTTTCCGCCACTTGGAGCCCGGCGGCGATTCTCGGCAGCAATTCCGGCGGCCTCGCGGGCGAATACCTGCGCCGCAAGGGCGGTGAAAAAACGAGGCAACCTTTCCGTCGCGTGGATCCGAACATCGATTTCGATTGGGGCAGCGGCAAACCCGACTCCGCGTTGCCTTCCGATGGGTTTTCCGTTCGTTGGACCGGATTTATCACCGCCCCGACGAACGGATCCTATCTTTTCGAAGCGGAGGCCGATGACCGGATCTCGCTGCGCATCGACGGCGATGAGATCCTCACCGCGGAAGATGGAGCCAAACCGCAGAGCCGTGTGACCTTGAAAGCGGGCAAGCCCGTCAGCGTGGATGTCCAGTATGAGGAGGATCAAGGCGAGGCGCGTGCGAGACTCTATTGGACGCCGCCTGGCGAAACCCGACAGGTGGTTCCGCCATCGGCGTTGATGCCTGGCTTGTATGCCGAACTGGAAAAACTCGTGGCGCTCGACCCGCGCGGAATCGAACGTCCGGCATCGTTGCGGGCCGGACGCCGGGGCATCGAAGTGTCGGTCGATGGCGCTGCCGTGCCCGGCGTCTATCAGGTCCGTGGCGGCGAGGCGCTGAAGGGCGCTTTCGATTTCGGCGATGCCTCCGCGCTGCCTCTGGTCGTGAACCGTGACGCCGGTGAAAGCGTGTTCGAACCGATGCGGGATGGCGATCTCGAACTGATGCGGCGTCACGCGGACATTCTGCTGCCCGGCAACGTCGAGGATGTGCTCGCGGTGCTGCGGGGCAAGGGTTTCGGCCGTGAGATCTGGAAACTGCTCGCAGTGGCGGCGCTGGTGTTGTTGGTGCTGGAAAGTGTTCTCGCGCGCTGGGTTTCCAAGTCCCGCGGCGCGGCCGGTTCCGTTGAGGTGGACTTCGGCGGGTCGGTGGCGTGGAGAGGAGGCCGCCGATGATCCGCGGGACGTTGAAAGCGTTGTGCGTTTTCCTCACCGGCTGGGGAATTCTGTTAGGGATTTCGACGCTCATCCGGATTTCCCCCGATTGGCCGTTGTGGGTGGTGGCCGCGGCCTTCGCCGTCGCTGTGGAGTTGATCCTCGCGCTCTATCAGTACGAGGCCGGTGCCGTCAGCCGCCGCCGCACGCGCTGGATCGTCGGCCTGCGGATTGCCGCTCTGGTTCTGTTAGGTTGGATGCTCGTCGAACCCACCTGGGTCCGCGAGGTCGAACGGGAACCGCGGCGGAAGGTGGTGTTTGTCCATGACGAGTCCGCATCGATGCATCTCACCGACGATGGCACCACGGACACACGGGCCGCGATCGGGGCCGAGGCGCTTGCCGCCGCACGGCTGGACGAGCAACTCGGCGAGCGCATGGACGTGGTGAGGATGCGTGCCGCGCGCAGCCTGCTCGGCGGTTCGGATGAGGCGGCCGAAGGTTGGAACAACGCCACCGATCTCGCCGGCGCGCTCGCTTCCGTGCTGGAACAAACTTCCCCGGACGAACTTGCGGGCGTGGTCATGGTCACCGACGGCCGTCACAACCGGCCGGACCGCGTGGAGGATGCCGCCCGCCGTTTCGGCATCCTCGACGCCCCCGTCGGAATCCTCGCCGTGGGCAGCGCCGAGCCGCCGCGCGACGCATCGATCCTCGCCGTCCGTGCGCCGGATTCCATCCACCTCGGCGACCCCATGCGCGTGGCGGTGGACGCGAAGTTCGACGGCTACAAGGGCCGCACGGCGAAAGTGGCGCTGCTCCAGGGGGACGAAGTGTTAGAGGAGAGGGAGATCCCGATCCCGCAGGACCGCCACCGCGAGGAAATCCGTTTCGCCCGCGTGCCGGACGAGGGCGGCGTCGGCCGTTACACCGTGGCAATCACCGGCCTGGAGGACGAACGCTTTGCCGAGAACAACCGGTGGGATTTCGAAACCTCGATCACCGACGCGCGAACCAACGTGCTCATCGTCGAAGGCCATCCGCGATGGGAGTTCCGCTATCTGCGCAACCTTTTCCATGGCCGCGACAAGTCGATCCACCTGCAATACGTGCTCTTCAACCCGGACCGCATCGCCGGCCAGACCGAGGAACCGCTGCCCGCGACCGCATCACGCCCGTTCGGCGAGGCGCGCGCCACCCGCCTGCCCGCGTCCGAGGAGGAATGGAGGAAGTTCGACGTCATCATCCTCGGCGACCTCGCGCCGGATGCCCTTTCGGAAAACGAGTGGGGTATCATCGACCGCTGCGTGCGCGAACGGGCGGCGCTGCTCGTGCTGGTCGCCGGCCCACGCCATTTCCCGCGCATGATCGCCTCAAGGACCGGGAGGGATCTCGTTCCCGCCGAAGTCGAATGGGGGAAACCTGAATTCATCAAGTCCTCCGGCGCACCGCTGCGTTTCGAACTAACAGCCGAGGGTTCGCGTCATCCGGTCACGCGCCAAAGTGTGGGTGGAAAGTCCGACGCGGCACTGTGGTCGTCGTTTCCGACCCTGTCATGGCGTCATCCGGTCACCT
>Ga0315903_10007692_pt1 | contig 13442 bp, 19 predicted proteins | sample LakEriMetagenome_7_FD_203524 | JGI IMG/M metagenome (GOLD analysis project Ga0315903, IMG submission 203524) | Freshwater fungal communities from buoy surface, Lake Erie, Ohio, United States - Buoy 2 MA119 | ecosystem: Environmental > Aquatic > Freshwater > Lake | place: USA: Lake Erie, Ohio...
GCTGCGCTTCCCGCTGTGAAGAAGCCGATGATCAGGCCAAGCCAGATCGAATCCCCGAAACCCAGGGACGCAGGGATCACGCCTGCGTTGAATAGGATGCCTGCGGCGAGCATCACGAGCCAGCCACTGATGGCGACTCCAACGGCGAGAAACGCCAGAACTAGAACGACCGCTGCGAAACCGTTAATCTTCATCCTTCAACCCTTCGGTAATGTAGACAATGGCACTGAGTGTGCCATAGATAAAGTAAGGAAGCCAATCGAAGATTGAACGACCTGTGACCAGTTGCAAGACAACCTCATAGATGTAGGCTGACGACAGGAACAGAAAGAGCCACTTGATGCATCGGCATGAGTGTGGGCGGAACTCTAGCACGATTCCAACCACACACGCCACTACTTGCAGGAAGCCGATTGATGCTCCAAGGATCGGAGATGTAAGCAATCCTGGGGCCACAACCGAAGGCTCAACGCTCGGTCCTGTTGCCACAATGATAGCAGCATAGGCGAGCGTTGTCAAGTAGATTAGGAACCTGATTGCGCGCATCTTTACTCCGTCAGAAAGGCGTGTTCGATTTCTAGTTCTAGGCCCTTCTTGGTCCTCTGATTTAGGGTCTTGACTAGGACATCGCCGCTGTACGCGTGAAGGGTTGGTACGGACTGAATGCCAGCGTCGCGTGCGCGATCAAGGTCGTCGTCAACGTCTACGAACTCAAACTCAACGTCCATATCCGCCAGATACCCATGCGAAATGTCCTTAAAGACTGGCTTCAAGGCCTTGCATGGACCGCACCACGCGGCTCCGTACATCACTACTTTATTCATCTAGAACATCCACCTCCCACCCTGCTCCTAGCAGGGATAACTGCAATACCTGTCCATGATGACCGCAGAAAGTTAGGATTCCGTCACTATCCTCTTTGTATGCCAGATAGTGGGCTCGATGTCCACAACTGTCACACAACTCAATCCCCCATGTGCGAGGTTCGGTGGCTGTCTCGGTCACTGTTCTCCAATTGTAACTTAGGGGCTCCCAGCCGTGCCTTAAACTATAACCATCCTAAGGGGTAGCGGCCCGGTGAATGCGTAGGCACGGATGGGAACCTCTCTAATTATATCAGATTGCACGCATTCGGTTAATGAAATCCAACACATCAGCAGGTGGCTTGGCACCTTCGGGTGCCTTGAAAACAGGAGCCTCAGCAGGCACTTCTGCCTCAGGCACAGGCTTCTTGTAGGTGAACACTTCGATCTCACCCTGGCTTAGTCTGTCGCTATACTTGGCAGCATTGTAGATGGCTCCTGCCACAGCGTCTGACAAGTCCTTCGAACCCTTGCGAGGGTGGTCAACCTTGTTGTTCTTCATAATGCGAAGTTGGAGCATTTCCTTCTTCAAAAGAGGAATGTCAGGTCCATCTACCCTGCCCTCGTTGACGGCAATAAGGAAGTCGGTGTAGTGCGGCAGGGCCACAGATAGCAACTCTGCCCTCATTCCATTGGCCCTAAGGTCCTCGATGGTCTGCGTGCTGTTCCAACGGTCGAAGGTGGTCAACTTGATGTTGAATCCCTTTCTACGCAGACTCAGGATGAACTCGTAAATCTCCTTTAGGTCAATAGGTTGGTCTGTCCTAGGCGTCCAGTGCTTCACTACGTCCACAACAATTCTCGGACTGATTGCCCTACCCGTAACCTTTTGTAAACCTTCGTTACCGAAGTAGCCCCACCCGCCAACGTGAGCCATAGCCACCGCCGCGTGGTCGTGCTTCTGCGCGAGGTCAACGTGAATGTAGTAGTCCATGCCCTCGATAGGCTCGAACTCTGAGCGCAGCCTGCCGAATCCGTCTAGCGCCTCGTCGTAGCGACTGAACGCTTCCTCGACCCTTTCCTCGGACTTGAAGAAGGCGTCGATAGCCTTGGGAGGCATACATGCAAATCGACCCATAGCGTCAGCAGGGTCATCTAGGAATCCACCCATGTATTCGTCAATGTGCCTAGCGTGGTTGATAACCCAGGAAGGTCGCTTTAGGGCGAACACGTTTGGAATCTTGTAGGTGAGGATCGTGTCCTCTTCCCACTCAATCTCAAACTCGTTTTCCTCGATGCCATCAGGCAGGTCGGGGTTCAACTTGAACGTGTGGCTCTTGATTACAGATTCCTTTGACTCAACCACCTTGTTGTATCTCGTGGTGATGAAGTCTCCCTCATAGCGAGGGAAGGAAAGCATTACTACCTTACCAACGTCTGGGAAACGTGACAGGACTGAGGCAGAGTACATCTTGTAGACCGCCTCGGCTGTCTTGGCGTTCTCGTTTCCAGAGTTGGAGTCTACGGCGAAACCTGCGATCTCGTCAAGGATGACCAGGATAACGTTGTATCCCTCCCATGACTCTCGCTCGGAGTGACCGGAGTGTACGGTGATAGACTTGTCGAATGCGATCTGGCCCATCTTCTTCTGGAACTTACCCATGAACCAGGGGCTATTCTCAATCTTGTTGGCGAAGCCCTTGAAGAAAACGTTGTTGGCCTGCTGCGCGTTGATAGCGATGTTTAGAATGTCGATGGCGTCACCCGCAGGCTTACCGAAATACTTGGCCGGGTCACGCAGGCATAGCAACTTGTGTACGAGATACGCACACCCAATGGTGGAAGTGAAGTCCTTACCCGCTCCCTTACCAAGCATCATGATGATTTCCTTCTTGGTGTGGGAGAAGATTTCTTCTCCGCGCTTCTCACCAAAGAGGCGGATAAGGTCACGCTTCTTGTAAACCTGACTCATCAAGTCTACGAGCAGTTCCTGTGGCTCGCTCAGGGTTACACCCTGCTTTGCTAGTCCGAGGTATCTATCCTCGTACAGAAATTCTTTGAGGTCTGCTGGCTTTTCCTCGAAGGGGTCGTCATCTAGGTTGTATAACGCTAGGTCAAATAGGTCCATTAGTCCTGTTCGACCTTGATGACATTAATTGGCTCTGCAAATCCGTTGATACGGTTGAGCCTACGACGCACTTCCTCTCGACAACGTTCACAGTCAGCGGTCACTTCCTTTAGAATGGCAACGATCTGCTCTGCCTTTTCCTCAGTCTCTGCTACCTGATTAGCCAGTTCCAGGTTCTCTAGTACGCCCGCGTCCTTTAGCATCTTGACGCGCTTTTCCTCCGTAGACGCAGCAAGACCGAGGGCTGAGATTTGATTCCTCAGTTCCCCGGCCTGCTCTGCTGTGTCTGCTACCGTCCAGGCAGAGTCGATGATCTGCCCGAAGTGACCGTCTGCTTGGTGGATAACCTCGGCAGCACGGTCAGTTAGGTTTCTATTGTTGATGGCAAACTGCTTCCACTCATCAACCGTGTCAAGCACCTGCGCCCTAGTTAGGTTCAACTGTTGGCTGATGTGCTTGATTGGAACTGACTTAAAGTACAGTTCCATTACCTTATCCATGCGTTGCATGTGTTCAGGTAGTGCTACTTCTGAATTAGACAAGTTTCTTCGCCCTACTTCTCTTTGGCTTTACGACACACTTTAGTTCATCAAGGTAGAAGGCCCTGTTGTGGCCCGTCGATGGCTGGAAACAATTGATCCATGTGACATCTAGTTCTGTATTGTGAACCATCGACTGAAACTTAAATACCCCTCGACGGTTCTTGAACCTGATCATGGTTCCATTCTCAATCATTTCCTTGCCAAACTGCAACGTAGGGTACCAATAGCAGTTCGGATTTGTGCCGTACTGTGAGCCCGCCTCACGGAGGGCCTGCTTGCGATATACTCGCTTAGTTAGTCTCTCGCTCATCGGTGACCGCCGTTTGTACTCGTGGGAGCCCAAACGGAACCGCTGAACGTAATCTGCCTCTTCATTACTCCACCACAACTACTGCATTCCTGCAAATCATCGCGCTTGCTCATTGGGATAATCTTCTCCTCGCTGCTGCCACAAACGCAGGCGTAGACATAAGTAGGCATTACTTCTTCTTTCTGTGCTTCCCGCTGCCCGGCTCTACGACACTTGTGCTGTCGCTGACAGCCGTAGACAGGTTGCTACCGGATGTAGAATTGATGACGTTGGTCGTGTAGACCTTTGCCTCTACGGGGGTGTCAACAGTTGTCGTGATCTCCTTGACCAACCTGCCCTCAGCGTCGTAGAACTTCTCCACCGTTACCGTCCTAGTCGTCCTAGGGTAGGTGTAGGTAGGGTATGTGTAGGTGAAACCAGGGTTGTACCAGGGGTTCGTCGAACCGCCCGGCATTTGTAGATGACTCACTTCTTCACGCTCCTTTTCAACCATTTTACCATAGCATCTGCTCTTTTGTCAACTGGCTCGTTTGCCACGATGTACGGCTTGATGCCGAACTGCGCCATGTAGACTTGGCAGAACTTGGCTACTTCCTCTTGATATTCCTTGCCCTGTGGCCTAACACCGTCGTCAACCTCGGGCCAGCCATAGTTGGGGAAGTACACCACCGCATCGTAATCTCTCATTACACGGGCGATCAGAGTCTCTGATACCTCCATGCAAATCTGAGCCTCGGGGTCAGCCTGATCCCAAACGTAGTCGTACTGGAACCTCGTGTAGGCGAGAGAGTCCAGTGGCGTCCTATCACTCAGAGTGTGGAATCTTCCCCCAGCCGAGTTTTGATCTTCGTCACCCACGCGCGCAACTGTGATGGCAAGTTGTGCAAACGGCGACGCAGACTGGCTAATACCCAGCCTGGACGAAAGGCGTCGGCTACTCGACGGTGAAAAGACAAAGTCACTGAAATACTCCCTAGTCATTAGTTCTTCTGCAAGGCTAGTCTTTCCGGTGCCCTGCGCTCCGATGAATCCGATCTTCACTTTAGTAGTCCAAACTGTTGTAGGTATCTACGGATAGTCATTTCTGACACGTTCTGCTCCTCGGCAATTGTAGCAGGCTTCTTCTTCTTTGTCAAGAACTCTCGGGTCAGCCAAGCCTTGGACTGATACAACTTAGCCATTGTATGTGTCCGATAGGTAGCGTGCGAGGCCAAAGGCATCACCCACGTTATCAGACTCAATGGAGATGCCGTACTCATCCTTAACCCAATTCAGGGTGAACTGCTTGCGCCTGCGGTAGACCTCTTGCTTGTACCAAGTCTTGGCCTTGCCTGGGTTATCCACAACCAACTTGTCCTTCTGTGCCTTTGTCCACAGTTTGTTCCCGATGTGGCTCTGCCACTTCAAGGGCTCTACTGCAATAACACCGGAGTTGTCGGTCATTAGTTCACCTAGCACCGCGCCATAAACGTAGGCCAGTGCGATAGAGGCCTTCATGTTATTCACATAGATGGCTGCCTCGATAGCCACCGCGTCTGCTTGTAGGTCTAGGGCTGACGCCTTCACCTTGGCATCGTAGATACGCTCAAACGCTGACGCACCATTCAGGTGAATCTCTCCCCAACGCTTCGGTGTGCCCTTCTCCATGTAGCAGAAGGCAATAGACTTGGTACTGCAATCCAAGCCTAGCGCGTTCTCTCCGTATCTACCGATCCTGCCCATTTACCCTATCCCTCAGTCTCTTTTGTCGTGATGCCTCCAACGCTTGTAGGCACACGGTACACTTGTTTTCCTCGTTGTATTGGCTGAGGATAGCACCGCATCCTGGTCCGTTGCAGATGCGACGATTGCCAAGAATCCTATACCTCTTAGCAGCATAGGAATCCTTGGCCCTCGCGTTCATTTCGTGCTTACAGCATTCCGTGTCGCAATACTTTTGGTTCTTTCGCTTAGGTTCAAACGACTCTTCGCAATATCTGTAAGCACATTTAATCAATTGTAATTCAAGTCCTTAGCCTTGATGATGTCCACTGTTCCCTCTTCGGGATCGGACCAGCAATGCTTTTGGAATGAACAGAAGGTGCAGGGGAAGGACTTCTCTGTGAAGCCCTCTGGACGCTTCGGCTTTGTTCCTGCGAGATAGGCCGAACGAACCTTTTGCATCCACCTAAACAGGCCGTCTACATACGCCTCGTGGAACGGGGTCATAATCACTGAGAAGGCGTGTGTGTCCAATGTGGTCCTGTCAATGTAGAACAGGACACCCTGCTTGGCCTTCATGATCTTCATGTAGATGAGGGTCTGGATAACGTGGGATTCGTCTCCCCTGTTTGAGTCCTTGGCCTCGTTGAACTTATTGCTAGGCACGTTCTTCATTTCGACAGGGACGTTGTTTTCCTCGTCGTGAATGTCCACGAACCCGAAGATGGGCGGATCGTTGTTGATCGCCTTGACCTCGAACTTCCATCCGTGATGCTCGGGAATGAGCGCCTGGATGATCTCGTGGTACTTCGTACCGAACAAACGCTTTAGCCTGGACTTGTGATCGCCGGAATCCTGCTGAGGCAACTCGCCCTCAAAGCGGTAGTACCACATGCGAGGGCACTTGCCTGCGCCAAATCCCACCTTGGACGGCGAAAAGTTGCGCTTCTGCTTCTCGGTATAGTCCTTGGGAAAGTCCAACTTCAACTGATCCCGAAGGGCCTTCTCGTAAATGTTAGGGTTCACAACCTCGCCAGGAGGCTTGTATTGCTTCTGTCTCATAGTCCTTGCACTCTCGTCGAATACTTCAAGGCGGCGACCAACTTATCAAGAGCATCGTACATGGCGTAGTAGATATTCTTCTTGTTGTTATTGACCGTTCCCGCTCTGTCCTTGTTAATCGTCGTGTAGGTCACGGCTAGAACCTGGAACCTTGCCGAGTACGCCTGCAACTTCACGATCAAAGCGGGCAAAGCGAAACCGGCCACATCGGGCTTCATGACCAACTTGATGATTAGGGCTAGGGCCTCGTCAAGGCCTTCGTCCTGCAAATACTCATGTAGGTCGTTGAACTCCGTAACTGTGTCGATTAGTTCTAGTACGTTTTCGTCACTCATCTATTCTACCATCCCTTTCGCGTAGCCGCTGGAATTCCTCCCACGAGATCACAGCAAGACGGATATGCTGGCCCTCTGGCCCCAGGATCACCTTGATCGCTGGCTCTAACTCTTTGCCACTCTTGATGGCATCGGTGCAGACCTTTGCCCAAACCTGCCTGGAAATGCCGAAGGTCTTTTCGTACTCCTTGTAATCAACAAGGTAGCCACCGTCGATAGCGTCACCCTTTTGGTACCGGCCACGCCCCGAGTTCTTCTGAGCCTTCGCGCCATCCCTGGCAATCTCTCTGCGCTCACTCATACAACACTACTTTGCTACCGTGCCCATTGTCACAGACCCAGTACAAAGTGCCAGCCACCATGACCGCGTAATCGTTGATCAGCGTGCAAGTTTGGCAGGCAAGTGAGCCACCGAAGATCATGTCCTCAGTTACGTTGATCGTCTCGCCCTCAACCTCGATAGGTGGGTAATCCGTCATGTGCGTTCCTCTGTCGTTCCGTCTGCGTTGTAGCAGAGGAATGTGCGACAGGTCTTACACAACTGCACCTTCGAATATTGCAGAGACAGGGATGTTGTCACGTTGAAATCTTCCCACTCATGCTCATGCGCCATAACTCAATACCTTTCCTTTCAATTCTTCTAGGTCGTCAGGAAGGCTGAGAAGGTGGTTCACCAAGTTGTCTCGGCCCTGAATCTTCACGCCGTCCAACTCAAACCAGCCCGGTCCAGACTTCTTGATCAGACCGTACTTTACTGCTGAGTCAATTATATCAGCAAGCGTGTCTGCTCCGAGCCTGTCGCCAGCAAAATAGAAGTCGTAGGTGCCTGTCTGGAATGGCTTGCTCGTCTTGCTGTTTTCCAGAGTCCAGGTCACCTCTCGGCCAATCGGCACTTCCTCGATGTAATCACCAACCTGAATCTTGCCCATCTTGGCCTGCTTCATGCTCTCGCTGCTAAACAACTTCACGACCGTAGACGAGAAGAACTTAGGAGCGTGACCGTGGGTGGGCGTCTGAGAAACGTACATGCCGCCCAGGTTATTCCTGATCTGTGAGATTAGGATGAGCAGCGTGTGAGAGTTGGACTGGTTCCACAGGCTGATGGCTGCTGCCATATCCTTTGCTGACGAACCCATTTGGCGGGTAGCCTCTAGCCCCTTTAGGTCCACACTGTCCTTCTCAAAGTACGACATTGGAATAACAGATGAAATAGAGTCTAGTACAACAACGTCGATGCCAGCCACCATGAACTCCGAAATGGTGTTCGTAACGCGCATCGAGTCGGAGTATTGAAGCACCTTCAACTTGGATACGTCCACGCCCATCTTCTCTGCCCATGCCGGGTCAAACGTCTTTTCAGCGTCTACCCACAGGCACGACTTCCCATCGCGCTGCGCCTGAGCGATCATCTGCAATAGGATCGAGGACTTGCCGCACGACTTGTTACCGTAAAACAGAACCTGCCTACCGTATGGCAACCCACCATTTAGCGCCCTGTTGAGGGACGGAATGGGAGTTTCCAGGTATTCAATCTCAATGTCCTTCGCTGCTTGAATGCGAGCAGCCGTCTTTTTACCGACGCGGGACATTACCTCATCAATGTCAGTCATCAGCACCAAGTCCGTTCAGGCTCGCCTGGATTTCCTCAGCGAGCGCCTGCGATCCCGAGTCAGTCGAGTCAGCCAGCCACTTTACGAAAGCCCTGACTCCCGACTCATCATCTGATCTCAGTACGATCAACATATCATCTGCTGATCCTCTTTGCAATACATAGCCTGTCATCCCAATACACCGTGCCTTTCTGGACGCTGGACGTTCTTGACAACCTTCTTCGACACAGCCTCAGAGAGCGTGTCCTCCACTAGACCATGCTCACGCAGGCCCTCGTAGAGGTCTGCGAGGCGAATGAAAATGTCTGCCGACTCTGCCTCAACCTCACGCTGCCCCTTGTTCTTACGCAGGGCCTCCATCAACTCTGTAACCTCAGATACGAGCATCATGCATTGCTTGGCGTAGAACTCAAATGCCCTGGACGAATATGCCTCGTGGCTGATAAGGCCCGCTGACCTCTGACCATCGAGCATCTGAATCGTGTCCCAAAACTTCTTGCGTACTGCGTTCCTGTGGATCGCAGATGTGTAATCCTGATCAATCATTCCATTCCCCTTACTCTATCTACAAAAGATGTTCCGTCTTTGGTGTATCCAACCTGAATCTCAACGAGGCTCCCAGGCTTCATGTGCTTTAGTCCTGCTGCGTACTGCTGCGGAAAGACCAGGAGCGAGATTAATTCCATCTTGCTATTGACCATGATCACGGTAGCCATGTTCTTTCCAGCCTTAGTTCTACGGCCCTTGAATTCTAGCACAAGGTGTGCGGTTTCCGCAAGCGAAATCTTCTTCGCCATGAGGTATTTAGCCCACACCTTGTCCGTCTCCTGAATCTCGTTCAAGAGGACGGCATCAAGGATCGACTTCTTGCCAGTGATCATCGCATACATGCCTCCCTCTTCCACAGGAGGGTTCTTACCAGCAAAGAATGTAGCCACACCGGAGTCGTCCACAACCTCAATCCTCGTCCAGTTGGCACCGGGCTTGGTCGTGATATCGTTTACGATACCATAAATGATAGCAGAACCCTCAGGATCAAGGTGGCCGCACGGAGTCATTCGCGCACGGGATTCCTCTGTCATCCATGAGTCATCGAAGTACGGCACCCCAAGGTACTCGTACATGTTAGCACGAACGTCCCTACGGGGATTGTCACCGAATGGAGCAGCGTTCACCTTGTTCACCGCGCCGATGATCCTAGACGATAGCCCTGAGTTCTTGGCCGATGCGTACTCGTAGAATTGCTGGTACGAGCGGAACGGACGGCCCGCGATAATAGCACTTGCCGCAGCGTCAGCGATGAACTTGATATTGGTCAGTCCAAAGCGAATGCCGTTGCCGTCCAGTGCAAATGACTTCTCAGAGCGGTTGATATCTGGCAGCATCATTTTGATACCCAGACGGCGCGCTTCCAACAGGTACGTCGTCAAGGCCTTTTTGTCGCCTTCGTGCTGCAAAACCGCTGCCATGAACTCGGTCGGGTAGTGGAACTTCAACCACGCAGACCAGTAGGTGAGGTACGAGTAGGCCACAGAGTGAGACTTGTTGAATGAATATCCAGCGTGGGCCTCGAAGTCGTGCCACAACTTTTCAGCATATGCAGGGTCCAACTTACCGTTGTTTACAGCGCCATCCATCCACGCCTCGCGGTACTCCTCAAACTGCTCAACGTCACCCTTGCTGCCGATGATCTTACGCACCTTGTCGGCAGTAGCCCATGACATACCAGCAATCTCGTTCATGGCCTGCATAACCTGCTCCTGGTACACGATCACACCAAAGGTTTCCTCAGTGATCTTGCGGTACGTCTCGTTGGCATAGATTGTAGGACGCCTGCCGTGCTTGCGCTCAATGTATTCCTCACCAATGGTGTTCATGGCACCAGGGCGAACAAGGGCAGTGGAGGCCGACAGTTCATCGAAGTTTTCCACAACCATGCTCTTCAAGGCATTTGTGTAGGGGCCCGCCTCAGCCTGGAACACGCCGCGAGTATATCCATCAGAAAGCATCTTGTAGACATCTGCATCATCAAATGGAATATCAAGCAACTTGATTTCCTTGAAGTGACGGTCCTTGATCGATTCCAGGGCTGTACTCAACACAGAAAGCGCCTTCAAACCCAGGAGGTCAATCTTCAACAAGCCAAGAGCCTCAACCGACTTCTTATCCAAAGCGATGACAGGGAGGTATTCCTTATTCACCGAATCCTTAGACTTACGGTATTCCACCGGAGCATACTTGTCAATAGGCTCAGAGGATACCACGATACCTGCCGCGTGCATACCAACAGAACGAATACGTCCCTGCAACTTACGGCAGTACACTTCGATTTCAGGGTACTTCAACTTGAAATCACGCGTAGCAGGATCAGTCGAGTAGTAGAAATCCTCCAACGTATCCACGTTAGCAAGCGCCTGCTCGACTTCGCCCAGGGGAATACGGAAGGTACGCGCAACGTCACGCACCGTTCCTGATCCAGTAAACATCGAGAAGGTTGATACGGATGCGATGTTCTTATACTTTCGCGCGGCGTACTCCTTCACTTCCCAGCGGCGGTCGTCCTGAAAGTCAATGTCAATGTCAGGATAGTCATTACGCTCCCTGTTGATGAATCGACCGAACAGCAACTTGTGCTTGACGGGATCAACGTCTGTGATTCCCAGGAGGTAGCAGATAGCGGAGCCTGCCGCTGATCCACGACCAGGCCCAACCATGATGCCGCTCGCCTTGGCAAAGGCCACGAGGTCGGCAACGATCAGGAAGTAGGATGCGAAATCCTTTTCCTTGATCACAGGCAGTTCCTCGTTGTAGAGGCGCTCAGTCAATTCAGGCGTGATCCTCTCAGAGGACAGGCAGGCCTTCCTCAGCGTCTCGTAGGGATCGTCAGACACCACAGGCAGCAGGTTGACGCCCTCGTAACGCTCGTAGTCGCCAATCTTTTCTAGGATGCCCAGTGTGTTGTCAATCAATTCTTCGGGCTCTAGACCCGCCTCTGAGAGGCTCTCGTTGAGTTCCCTGACATCTTGGAGGTACAGGTCCAACTTCTCGAAGGAAATGACACGCTCAGGGTACAGGTAATTGAGCCTATCCCAAATGTCCATCTTCGTAGACTTGGCGAAATCGACATCCTTGCCAACCTTAGGTGATGTTGATAGGATAAGCAGGAGTTCCTCAGCCACCCTGTCCTCGGCTGTCGTGAAGTGACAGTCAAGGGTAGCCACAGGCTTTACGTCAAACTTCCTCGCCATAGCCATGAGGCCAGCGTTAATCTCAGGAGGGTTGTGGGACTGAATCTCCATGTAGAAGTCGTCACCGAACAGACCCTTGAACCAACGCGTGTGTTCCTCGGCCAACTCCATATCTTCCTTAGCAATAGCCTTGGCGATCAGGCCATTCATGCATCCAGAAAGAACGATCAATCCCTCATTGTTCTCAGCAAGGAGTTCCTTGTCAATACGCGGCTTGTAGTAGAGGCCTTCCTTCCACGCGGTTGTGGACAGGTTGGACAAAGTCTCATACCCCTGCTGATTCTTACCAAGCACGATAAGGTGATTGTAAAGTTGGGTGTTGTCCTCGCGCTGCTTGACAGGGCGGCGGTCAAAGCGATCAGTGGGGGAGATATACATTTCGCAACCGATGACAGGCTTGATGCCATGCTTGTCGGCTGCCTTCTGGAAGTCACGCGCCCCCGCCAACGTACCGTGGTCGGTGATCGCAATTCCAGGCATCCCAATTTCCGCTGCGCGAGCGCAGAGGTCATCAGGGGAAGAGTATCCATCGAGGATACTGTAAAAGGTGTGGCTGTGCAAATTGACGTACATTGTTCTCCTAAGTGCCTTGTGGACGGCTAACCATAATAAGAAGGATGACCGGGGGCTTTCGCCCCCGGCCTCCTAAACAGTCACCACTCGATAGTTGATGCTGCGCGTTCCTGCTCGACGTAAGCAGACTTCTGCTCAGGGGTCTTGGCCTCGTAGAACTTGGCCTGACGGTCATACGCCACGTTGGGGTATCCGCCTGCACGAGTGTCCTGTGCCTCGTAGCCGGAAATGTCCACAGGCTCGTCCTTCATACGAACCGTGAGCGAGTGTGCCGTCTCGCCACCCGTACCCGTGCGGGTCAGAGTGAACACAGCCTGCGTGACGGGACCATTCTCCTTGTAGAACTCAATGAGGTCGGGGAGAATTCCGTTGGCCGTGGTTGGGCAATGGAACGCAGCGACATACGGCGAACCATCGGGAGAGTCAGGGTGAGGACCATCGGGGAAAACCAGGAGGTTCATGTAGTAACGCTTGCGCGGGTACCACGGAAGGTTTTCACCGTTCTCATCCTTGTCCACACCGTTCTGCTCACACGCGAAGCAGGCACCATCCTTGATCGTGCAAAGCGCGGAACGACGCCAGTTGTAAGGCGACTGGTGGTAGTAGGTCATGAATGCGAGCCCCTTGGACTCGTCGTAGGCGGGAGAGTTGGGATCAATCTCCTGCAAACACTGGACCTTCACCTTACCAGTGGGGTAACCACCCTTTGCGGTAAGCGTGAGATAGGTCAACTTGGGGCGCTCTGCGCGATCCTCGCGTGGCGCTAGTGCGGCTTCGAGTTCATCGATGCCGGTTAGAAAGTTGTCAGTCATTGTACTCCTTTTCTATGGGTCTTTTTCAGTTAGGCACTAGTCTATGGCCTACATACCATTATACCATCTACGGGGTCAGAAGTCAAGCCCATACAGGGTCGTGGAGGCGAGAGCGTTAGTGATCTGATCACTCGTCATATCGGTCGCATCCTTCAATCCACTGTACGCACTGAACGGTACCTTGTACACGCTAGATGTTGTCTTGAACCTGTTATAGATCATCTTGGACAGGGCCTCACCAGGAGGGTGACCAGGACAACCACCGCGACACCACGATGCCTTCGGCTTCTTCAACAGTTCACAAGTATACCTCATCGG